>OIPH01000111.1_pt1 | contig 31051 bp, 19 predicted proteins | sample 1585761 | NCBI WGS metagenome assembly OIPH01 (sample SAMN02674699, study PRJEB24791) | human gut metagenome, SKBSTL042 | isolation source: stool | host: Homo sapiens | place: USA
AATAGATATTGATTATTACAAACAGAATACTCAACGCACGCATGAAATCCATCACCCGTGCCAATCCTCTTAAATCATCTTCTTGTGACATAATATTTTGAATTTTAATAGTGTGATACAATATGTTATGGGGTTAGTCCTGACGTCCGTAACGGCGACGCTTCTTCCTGCGCTTCCGGGGAAGCGGAGGCTCGCGGTCGGGCAGTACGGGGTCGGGAGAGAAAAGGGAAAGCAGACCGCCGTCGGCGGATGTTGCGGCAGTCGTACCGGTGCGAGTATCTGCTGATGGTCGCTGTCCGGTATGGTTGCCGGTGACGGTTGGCTGTTCCTGCTGCGGTTGCGGTTCCTCTCCGCTGCTGAAATATTCGTTGAAGACATTCGCGGAGAAGTCTTTGCCCAGACGGGAGCCGTTCAGGACTACCCGGCTATGGTGGTCGATGAAGGTAACGCCATAGATACGGTGGTCTTCGTTGCGACGCAATACGAGGTCGATGCCCTGTGCGGAGAGTTCCCTGCGGAAAGCGGACTCTGTCCGGGTGCGCTGCATGGCGGCGGAAACGATGCGGCGGGTACGCTCTTTGAGCTGCTTGTCCCGGATTGCCGTGGCGGACTGCTGCATCTGTTTTTCGATGGCGGCAATGCCGGTGGTCTTGCCGAGGACGGAGGACTTGATCGGTGTGCCGGTCTTTTCGCCGTCCTTGTCCAATGCGGAGTACACGATGCCGTGGTAAGGGCGGCCGTCGACTTCGCCTTTGACTTCGTCCATACTTATGTTGTACAGGGAAAGCAAGGCTCGGAACTCGCCCACGGACTGGAAGCGGTACATCTTCAAGAGGGGTTTCACTACATTGGCGATCTGTTTTTTCAGGTTGCCTTTGCTGCTGTCCACGGCGGTGAGCTGCCAGTCGTCGCCCTGTTTCTGTCCTTCCGCCGGATGGAGGTTGTACTTCTGTTCCAGTTCTTCGGTGATTGCCTTGCTGCGGCGGTACTCGTTGCTGTCGTTGATCTTCCTGCCGGTGCTGTCCACCCGGAGGCTGACGATATGGATGTGCCTGCGCTCGATGTCCTCGTGCTTGAAAATCAGATAGGGCTGGTCGCCATATCCCAATTTACGCATGTATTCTTCGCCGATGGCCGTGAGCTGTTCGTCGGTGAGCACGTCGTCGGGGTGCGGATTGAGGGAGATGTGGATAACGGGCTTCTCCGTCCGGTAGTGGGACGGCATCCACCGCCGGAAGTCGTCCATGCAGTCGCCGATGCGGAACTGCCCGTCTTCGGGTTGCAGGACGAGATTGGCGGCAAGCACACGGGCATGACCTTCGTCCACCTTGTCCTGGTTGTAGGCAAGGGCACCGTAAAGGGATTGTCCGGTACTTATTTTCGCAACCATCGGCTCTCAAAGGTATTGGACAGTTCGACAATCTTACGGCTCAACTCTATCAGTTCCAGTGTGGATTTCTCCAATCGGTAAAGCATGGCGAGGGCTTTTTTCTCGGAGAAATGGACGTGGAGTTCCTTCACCGCCTGATTGTAATTGACGCCCACGGCACGGAACTGCTGGTACAATGCGGTGAGCTTGGCGACGTATTCGAGCGCGGCACGGTCGGTACGGACTACCCGAAATTCTTCGGAGAAGACACGGGCGGCAATGAACTGTGCCATAGAGCGCAAGCCGGACTGCTCGAAAAGTGTAAGGAAACGGGCGTGTTCGACGGCATCGAAGTTGACCGTGTAGCGGTAAACGGCGGGGTTGGTCTTGTGATTTCTGCCACCCTTGCGGCGGCTTTTTTCTTTTTCATCATTCATACATACGATTTTTTTAGTGGTACAATGACAGCCCGGCGGAGTAGCTACGCCCTGCCACTCTCTCCCCACAATTACCGACTTCGGAGGTAATTGTTCCCCTTTCTCCATCGGAAAAGGGGCAAGCGTTTTTTGCGGCAGAACTTGTTTCGTGCAGCAAAAAACACAGCTTGCTATGTTCGGGTGAACATAAAAATCTGACCGTACCCGGTCAGATTAGGGTTAGCGACAGACGGCAAGGGCGGCGGTTGCAACCCGGACTGCTTAACGATGCAAAGTTAGGGGGACGGAAACGGGCGGAAGAACCCGTAACGGTGCCACTCGGTGCCACTTTGGTGCCAGTTGATGCCACTGATTTTCAAAGTGATACAGGGGAGTTCAATTAGTCGTTTATTTGCGCTGCCATTCTTTTGAGGCACGGAAACAGTGAGGCGGTGATGTTCTCCAATGGTGATGTACTGACGTGCTGTTGTAGTGAAGCATTGTCGTACTGACGTATGGAAATGATGAAGTTCGTCAGTGGTGAAACGGAGAAGTTCTTCCATGATGAAACGGTACAGTGGTGATGCAATGCTACACGGAAACAGGGAAAGGATGACGTAAAGAGATAAGGAAATATTGAGATAATGAATTGAATAATGAACGATTTAAAAATTGAACGTATGAAAAAGGAACCGAAGTACATCGCTTTCTCCACCCAAAAGGGAGGAGCCGGTAAAACAACGCTGACCGTATTGGTGGCAAGTTACCTGCACTATGTAATGGATTATAATGTTGCCGTGGTGGACTGTGACTATCCGCAACACAGCATCGTGGAGATGCGGGAACGTGACCTGAAAATGGCAATGGACGACCTGACCAGCGGATTCAACATCGGCACCAATTACACGCTGAATCCACAATTCAATGAAATGACAGGATTCACAGAAAAAGATGTACGGGATATGCTGGAATATTACTCCACAACATGCCCATTCAATCATTCGGTAGACGAGTTGATAGAACTGATTGCTTTTCTACTTCGGAATGCTGACCATCAGCGGAATGCATAAAGGAGAAACCAAACTCACCATCCCCAACCAGGTGGTACGTGAACAACTCTTTGCCTACATTCTGGATACTTATCATGAAAACGACTTGACTTTCGACAGGTATGAAAAGAGGAAGCTTGCCTCAGGGCTGGCTTATGATGGCAAATGGAAACCTTACTTTGAATACATTGCCGGATGCCTGCACCGTTATGCCTCGCAGCAGGACAAGCAGAAAGGTGAATATTTTGTTCATGGCTTTACTCTTGCCATGACCGCACAAAATCCTTTCTATCGTCCTGTGTCCGAGAAAGACAGTCAGGAAGGATACATCGACCTGTTCTTGCATCCGTTATTGGATATTTACAAAGACATGAGCCACTCCTACATCATCGAACTGAAATATACCAAAGGAAAAGACAGTAATGAACGGATAGAACAATTAAGGCGACAAGCCATTGAACAAACTGAACGCTACGCTTCGAGCGAGTCTGTGCAGAAAGCGATAGGTCCTACCATGCTACATAAAATCATTGTTGTATATCGAGGTATGGAAATGGTTGTTTGTGAAGAATTGTAACCGATAAGAGGCAGTGTCTGCCCTTACAATGGAAGCATTCATTCGTCCGTTCTATCCACGTTTTCATCGAAAGTACAAAATTGTTGCTTCTTGCCGCATTTGTAATTACAAAGATAAGATGCCATTTTTTCGATAATTTTTCGTATCAGTTTCTTCTGCATCAGCACATTACCATTCCAAATTATGCGCAGTATCTTGCTGTAAATCAACAATATACTGTGTAAATAGATTCCAAGTCCCCTTGAAACGGTTTGCCATTCTCCGCTGTCAAATTCGGCTTGACGTATACAGCTTGTTTTAATTCCTGTGCCATAGCTGTGGTCGCTTCCTTGCAAGAGAGCATAGCTGTGGCATATTTTGTCTGGCTGCGTTCGTTGCTTCGCCTAGGTGAAGAGGCGAATTCACTTTAGTGAACAGCCATTTTCACTAGGGTGGAATAGTTGCTTCACTTAGGTGGAATATCAAACGGAACGGAGTGAAGATACGATAGGAACAGGTTCTTATTACATACGCAACAAGGTTCAATAGCCGAAACAAACAGTATCCTGTCCTGTCAGATATAAACTATGATGCCCACGAGTAGCCGGAAGGTAGTGGGGGGCTGACCCTACCTCCTGTCCGCTGGTATTCCCGAATGCGAGCATTCCCAAAAACGGATTTGTTTCCCCACCGACATACCAATTGAGGGGGATTTGAGAGACTTTTACACCGGAAGTGATTAGTAATGTGCATATTACTGTGACAGAGCGCTTTTGTGCTTTATGTATATCCTTATGCTAAAACCTAAATTTGAGTAAGAATAATCTATCAGAGGCTTTGTTTCTTCTTATTACGAATGACAGACGTATCACCTTTATCAGTTGGAATGAATCCCTACCCCATTCCTACTCAGGAAAGCTGCCAATGTATTCCTGCTGACTTTCAATTTCCTCGCCATCTCCGCCTTACTGGTTCCCGCCTCCAGCATAGCCTTAATTTTTTCTTCTTTTCCCGTAAGTTTATATTTCGAGTTATGTCCTCCCATGGGACGTCCCAACTTTTGTCCGGAGGCGATTCTGCGTGCAAGTCCCTCACGGGTACGTTGGGAAATCAAGTCACGTTCTATTTGTGCGGAGAGGGAAAAAGCGAATGCCAATATTTGAGATTGTATATTATTTCCCAGTTCATATTTCTCTTTCACCGTGAGCAGGATGACATTTTTCAACATACATGCATTCAGTATACTCATTACTTCCATCAATCTTCTTCCCAAACGAGAGATCTCCGACACAATCAATGTATCCCCTTTCTTTATTCTTTTCAATAGTACGCCAAGCTTTCTGTCTTTGGCTGACCGTGTTCCTGAAACCGTTTCTTCCACCCACACATCAATTTGGAAATCCCTCTGTTTGGCAAAACGATTTATCTCGAACCGCTGGTTCTCTAAAGTCTGTTTATCAGTTGAAACCCGAATATACGCATATATCATAGCTGCATCATTAAGTTTTTTATTGAATAAGGAACGCCAATCTAACTTATATTATCAGAGAAGGAAAGTTTCACCGGATCTTATTGAGGTTTTCTAAGAAGAATTAAGTATCTCCAACTATTCAAGCTCAAAAAACAGAGAAATCTGCTTAATCCTTGTCTTTACAAGATAAAACGATTGTCCAATAGAATGAAAAAATTGTCTATGATAATAGTATAAATCACTGATAATCAATATTGTTATATTAAAACTGGATTGATCATCTTTAAGACGATTTTCGCAGTATAATAGATTTTTCTTTTATCTACTTAATGGTTTGTTCACTTACTTTGCATCTGTTGACATAGTTGATACTGAAATAAAAAACACAGATATAGTATGAAAAACAAATTGCAAATAGTATGGAGCAGCATTGCTATAATAAGCGTATGTGCATGTAGTACGCCTTATACACAACCTGATGCCCCTATCAAAGAAGTTCCCTTCACCCAAGTTCATTTAGATGATAATTTCTGGACACCGCGCATCGAGACTAACCGCACCGTTTCCATCCCATCCGCTTTCAAAGAATGTGAAAAGAACGGCCGGTTCGATAACTTTGCCATTGCGGGTGGTTTGATGAAAGGCGAACATCGCGGTGACTTTTCTTTCGACGATACCGATCCCTATAAAATTATAGAAGGAGCATCTTACTCGTTAGCCGTAAAATATGATGAGAAACTGGATCACTACCTGGACAGTGTAATCCATATCATAGCTGCCGCACAGGAACCGGATGGTTATCTTACTACCTGTGTAACCAATCAATGTACCCGTTTATCCGGTTGGTGGGGCACGCACCGTTGGGAAAAAATCAACAGTCACGAACTCTATAATAGTGGCCATTTGTACGAAGCCGCCGTTGCTCATTATCGCGCCACCGGAAAACGTACGTTACTGGATGTAGCTATCAAAAATGCCGATTTGGTATGTCAGGTCTTCGGACCCGGCGAAGGACAGATCCATCGTCCCAGTGGTCATCCTATCGCCGAGATGGCTCTTGTCAAACTATATAAGGTGACAGGCGATGAGAAATATTTGCAGACGGCCAAGTATTTTGTAGAAGAAACCGGCAGAGGAACAGACGGACATAAACTGAGCGAATACAGTCAGGATCACAAGCCCATCCTGCAACAAGACGAGATAGTAGGTCATGCCGTCCGTGCCGGATATCTCTACTCCGGAGTGGCAGATGTAGCCACTTTGACTCATGATACCGCCTATTTCAATGCCTTAACCCGTATTTGGGAAAATATGGCCGGCAAAAAACTCTTTATCACAGGCGGAATCGGTTCCCGCCCACAAGGTGAAGGATTCGGTCCGAACTATGAACTGAATAATCACACAGCCTATTGCGAAACCTGCGCCTCTATAGCCAATGTGTATTGGAATCATCGTATGTTTCTCGCTACGGGAGATGCCAAATATGCGGATGTGCTGGAACGCGCGTTGTATAACGGAGTCATTTCGGGCGTATCACTCAGCGGTGACAAGTTCTTCTATGACAATCCGTTGGAATCCATGGGGCAGCATGAGCGCCAGCACTGGTTCGGATGTGCCTGCTGTCCGGGCAACATAACCCGTTTCATGGCTTCCGTACCTTATTATATGTATGCCACTCAAGGCAATGATGTGTATGTCAATCTCTTTATCCAAAGCAAGGCGGATATTGAAACGGAAAGTAATAAAATAAATGTGGAACAAACTACAGGCTATCCGTGGGACGGAAAGATAAGTATTGCCGTCACTCCCGAAAAAGAACAGGAGTTTGCTTTGCGTGTGCGTATCCCCGGATGGGCGCAAGACGCTCCCGTACCCACAGATCTCTATTCATTTACAGACAAGGCTCAGGCTTACAGCATTTCTGTGAACGGTTCCAAAGTCAATGCGAAGCAATATGATGGTTATGCCACCCTTGTACGCAACTGGAAAGCGGGTGATGTGGTTGAAATCAATCTTCCTATGGAGGTACGTCGTGTGAAAGCAAATGACCAAGTAGAGGATGACCGTGGCAAACTGGCTATAGAACGGGGTCCTATTATGTTCTGTCTGGAAGGACAAGACCAAGCCGACAGTACTGTATTCAACAAATTCATCCCCGATGGTACTCCGATGGAGGCTTCTTACGATGCCGATTTGTTGAATGGCGTAATGGTGCTGAGCGGTACAGCTAAAGAAATTGACAGGAATGGTAAGGTAAAAGATGTTCCCTTCAAAGCAATTCCTTATTCTACATGGAACAACCGCGGTGCCGACCAGATGGCTGTATGGATTCCCGAAGCGGCCGAGTATGCCCGCCCCACTCCGGAACCTACCATCGCTAGCAAAGCACGTACTTTGATGATACAAGCCCCCATACAGAAAGACGCTCCTGAATCGGCTTCAGTGGAAACATGGGCATGGGGGGTAAATGACCAATGGGAACCCAAACGTTCATCGGATATCTCGAAACCTTACCACTATTGGTGGCTGAAGAACGGTACTGTCGAAACACTGGCTTATGAATTCGACCAGCTTTATACCGTATCGAACGTACAAGTGTATTGGTTGGATTTTGACCATTATGACGGAGATTTCCGTGTGCCGGAAAGCTGGAAACTATATTATAAAGAAGGCGAAAGTTGGAAAGAGGTAGAGGCGTTAACTGAATATACTGTAAAAAAAGATTGCTATAATAGTTTGGATTTCAACCCTGTCAAAACAAAGGGGCTTAAAATTGCAGCACAATTGCAGAAAGGAGCTTCGGGAGGGGTGATTGAATGGAAAGTAAACTGAATGAACATATAAACCTTTTAAATAAAACTGTATGATGAAAACACATGACAATCGGGCCTTGTTCAGCAAAGCATTGCTAAAGGCCGCAACCTGTTTTTTCCTTATTGCGGGTGCAGGGATGAGCCCTGTATTTGCACTTCAGGGAACAGCAGAGTCTATGAAAATGGAAATTACACAGCAAACTGTAACAGTAAGCGGTGTGGTGAAAGACAGAAAGGGAGAACCCATCATTGGTGCTAATATCATGGAAAAAGGAACGACCAACGGTACCATTACCGATTTTGACGGGAAATACAGGCTGAATGTAAAAGGCTCCCAGTCTGTATTGGTAATTTCCTACATTGGATATAAAACCCAGGAGTTTGAGGTAAAGAATAACCGGAAGATTGATGTGACCCTTCAGGAAGATACCGAGGTGATGGACGAAGTGGTCGTTATTGGTTATGGAACCCAGCGCAAGGGTGATGTGACCAGTGCGGTGGCTTCGGTCAAAGCAGAGGATTTTACGGTAGGTAAGATCGGGGATGCGGCGGACCTGATTAAAGGTAAGGTGGCCGGATTGAGCATTGCCAAGGGGTCCGGTGACCCGAATGCGACTTCCACGATTCGCCTGCGCGGTGTCATTTCCGTCAACGGCAGCACTACGCCGTTGATCCTGATTGATGGAGTGGAAGGAGACTTAAGCACGGTGGCTCCTGAAAATATTGCCTCCATTGATGTGTTGAAGGATGCTTCGGCTGCTGCCATTTACGGTACGCGGGGTGCAAACGGGGTTATCCTGATCACTACCCAGAACGGCAAACGTGAGTCGCATACGACTGCATCCTATTCAGGTTACGTCTCTGCATCTCAGTTCGGCAAAAAGCTGGAATTTATGACTGCCGAGGATATACGTGCAGGCAAGACAAACTTTACCGATAAGGGATATGATACCGACTGGCTGGATGCCGTCAGCCGGACCGGCTTTACTCACAACCATAATTTCAATATAACGGGAGGAAGCAAGCAGACCACTTACTCGGCGGATGTGACTTACCGCAAGGAAGACGGTGTGATAATGAACACTTACAGCGAAGATATCCGTATGCGTTTTGATGTCTCACACTGGATGCTTAACGATATGCTGAAAGTCAACCTGAATATGGTGAAGAAATGGCATAAGAACAGTGCCACCAATGCAACGGCCACAGACCAGTCAAATATTTACCGTCAGGCGATTATGCGTAATCCTACCGCTCCCATTTACAACGAGGACGGTTCTTATAATGAGGATTTTAACGTGAATTATTACTACAATCCGGTCGGCATGCTGGAAGAGCGTCTGGGTAATTATACCTATGAAGAGACTCGTGCGACGGGTAATGTTACTTTTGAACCGGTCAAAGGATGGCAGACCAATTTGATGGTGGCTACCAGCCGCTTTAATGCACATGATAAGGGGTATAACACAACGGATTATTTCAGCAACCAACTGAATGAATGGACCGGTTATGCTTATCATACCCAGGACGAGACACGTACGGACAACCTGGAACTGACCAGCAAGTATGACTTGAATGTCGGCAAGCATCGTATGAATGCGTTGGTGGGCTACAGTTATCAGTATTATACTTATGAACGTTTCTATGCCAATAACTATAATTTCCCGACAGATTTCTATCAATGGCATAATTTAGGTCTCGGCCAGGCGTTGAAAGACGGTAAGGCCGGCATGGGCAGTGATAAGAACGAGAATACGCTGATCGGTTTCTTTGCACGTGTGAGCTATGCGTTTGACAATAAATATAATTTGCTGGTCAGTGTACGCCAGGAAGGGTCGTCCAAGTTCGGCGACAATAACAAATGGGGTACTTTCCCTTCTGCATCTTTGGGATGGACCATCAGTAATGAAGGATTTATGGAGGGTATTACCTGGCTGAACAACTTGAAGTTGCGTGCGGGATTCGGTATTACCGGTGTGATTCCCAATGATCCTTATATGTCGTTGACGCGGTATAACTATGGAAGTTCCTATTATTACGACAAGGGAACATGGAAACCGGGGCTGGAAGTCGCTTCCAATCCGAACCCGGACTTGAAATGGGAAAAGTCTACGGAATATAATATCGGTCTGGACTTTAGTGTCTTGAATGACCGTTTAGGAGGATCTGTCGATATATACAGGAAGAAGACAACCGGCCTGTTGTTCAATTACAGCGTTCCTACTCCGCCCAATTTGTACAGTTACACTTTTGCCAATGGAGGCTCTGTACACAACCAGGGTATTGAAGTAGCCATCAATGCGATTCCTGTGCAGACCAAGGACTTTGAGTGGAAAACCGTGGTGACGGTAGCTCATAATGCCAGCAAATTGTTAAGCTTGTCTAATGACATGTATGAGTCAAACAGTTATATGGATACCGGTGGCCTGGGAGAACCGATCAGTGTAAGCACACACCGTATGGAGGAAGGACGTCCTCTAGGTGAGTTTTATGGCTTGAAGTCTGTCGGCGTGTCGGAAAACGGACTGTTCCTGATTGAAAAGCCGGACGGGGAAGTCGTTGAGTTCTCTACTGCTTACCTGACCAATGATGAATACCGCCAATATTTGGGCAACGGATTGCCGAAAGTGTATTTGGGATGGGGCAACACCTTCACTTATAAAAACTGGGATCTGAGCATGCAGTTCACCAGCCAGTTGGGATTTAAGATCCTGAACGAACCCCGTGCTTATTACGAAAATAATTCTCATGCTTACAACCGTTTGAAATCGGTGGAGGAAGCACCCTATGGCGGACAATACACCTTGTCTTCTTCACAGCCGCAGACTATGGTAAGCTATTACCTGGAAAATGGTAACTTCCTGAAGTTGACCAATCTGACCATCGGTTATAATTTCCCGTTTAAAAATAACAAATACATCAAGAATGTCCGTGCCTATTTGTCCGGTGACAATCTTTTCTGCATAACCGGTTATTCCGGACTTGATCCGGAGTTGTCAAATCCGTATCCTACCTATGCAGGTATAGACAATCGCGACAAATATCCATCCATTCGTTCATTTACTTTTGGTCTTAACTTAACTTTCTAAATTTATCAGATTATGAAACCGAAATTATATAAGTCTTTATTATACTCAATGGTAGGCGCCGGCATGCTTTCTTTGGGAAGCTGCACAGATTTGAGTGAAACCATTTACAACCAGATCGCGTCCGAGAAATATGAATTTACGGAGAAGGATGCCGCCAGTATGTTTGCGCCGGTATATTCCTCCTTGCGCAATTTCTATTGGGCATGGTACGGGTACGCTGACCTGGATATCTGTACGGACATGTGGGTGATCCCTTTGCGGATAGGCGTAGGTTGGGGTGATTTGTATATCAATCTGCATGAACATACGTTTCATTCCGAAATCGGTCATTTCAGCGGGTTGTGGTCAAACGCCTATTCGGGAATAAATGCGTGCAACAAGCTGTTGGCGGACGAGGCCGTGCAGGAATCGGAGGAGTCTGTGGCCCAGCTACGTGCTTACCGTGCGTTGTATTACTATCTTTTGTTCGACCTTTTCCGGAATATTCCCTTGGATACCACTTATGATCATCCCGACGGCTGGCTTCCCGAACAGGCTGAACCGCAGGAAGTATGGGATTTTATCATCTCTGAACTGGACGACATAAAGGACAAGTGTGGCGATGAGGTGGAGATGGGACAGATAAATAACTATACCGTCCACATGATTCTTGCTAAGATGTATTTGAATCACAATGCTTGGTTTGACGACCATTCCGACGATTCTTACTATCGGAAATGCGTTGACGAGCTGAATGTGATCATTGAATCGAACAAATTCAGCCTGGCGCCGAATTATGCTGATAACTTTAAGGAGGATATCTCTTCTTCTCCCGAGATTATCTTCGGGATTCCGTTTGAGTATCTGTATGCCAGTGGCAATTATTTTGCCAATTTGTGGATGAACGAGGCCGGACGTGCCACTTTCGGGTTTACCGGTTGGGCTACAGGAGGCGGAGCCGCCTTGCCCCAGTTCCTGGATACTTATGACAAGAATAATGACACCCGTTATACAGACTGCTGGATCGGCGGTGTCCAGCAAGACCAGAGTGGAAACACCATTTATGTGGACGGCCAGCCTTTGAACTATACGTATGAAATCCGCAGTACGGACAATCCGGGATGCTATCCGATGGAAGGGTACCGGTTGGTAAAGTATGAGATAAAGGATGGTGACTGGGGCACCAGTTATGATGATGTGCCTTTCTTCCGCTATGCCGATGTCTTGATGATGAAGGCCGAGTGTCTGTTGCGCCTGGGAGGATATAACGGCGAGACGGAACAGGATGCCGCTAGCCTGGTTACTCAGGTAAGGCAACGTGCGTTCAAAGGGAATCCCGATAAGGCGACACGCACGGTAGCCCAGTTGAAAGGCGGCAGCGTATATTCTTACGGACACCGGGAGAACATTGCACAGCAGGATGAGGCGGATAATTGGGTGACCACTACCGAGGGAGGCAGCGACATCGAGTTGGGCGGCCTGCTGGACGACCTGGGATGGGAGTTCCTGGCCGAGCACCATCGCCGTCAGGATTTGATCCGTTTCCGTCTTACCAGCGGACAGAATGTGTATAATGGCAAATCATGGTTCTGCAAGGATGCCAAGACCGATCCGACGGACAAACATTGTGACATTTTCCCGATACCCAAGAGTATCATGGATGGTAATATAAATCTGGTTCAGAATCCGGGATATTAACCCTTTGTTAACTATAAAAAGAAAAACGATGAAAAAAAATATATTATTGGCACTTTGCTGTTGCTCGCTGCTTGCTTTTACAGGTTGTAGCGATGATTATACTGATGCAACATCCAAACATATATACGGAGAAAACGAAAACCCGTATCTGAAGACGAATACCAATGCCCAGGTTACTTCCAATGTGGCATTGGAAGTGAACGGCAAGCATGCTTATGTTTTGAACCTGTCGGACTATACGGACAAGTTTGAAGAATTGATGGGAATGAGTGCGGATGCGGCTGTTGCCGGGCTGGATACCAAGGCCACTGTCTTTTATCCCATAAACACGACCCGCAACCAATGGTTGAAGACGGCCTATACCAAAGACGGCGCAGGCTGGTATTTCAATTCGGTCGGTCAGCCGTGCAGCGCGGACGATGCGGACGGCAAGGCTACGGTGACGCTGGATAAAGCGGCGAAAACATTGAATGTGGAACTGACGGAAGGAGGCATTGTGGCGGGGACGGTCCTTACGCTGAATGTGGGTTTTGCGGTAAACGGACCAGACTATGATGACTATGTGCGCTTTACTTTTGAAGTCGGGGTCACAGATCCTACCGTGTCGGTGGTTTCTGTTACCTTCTCGTCCGATAATGCGACAGTGACCCTGCCGGTTGAAGATTACAAGGAAAATATCGAGACCGTGTTTGATATGTCCATAGAAGAGTTCCTGGCTAAGGCGGCGGATAATACGGACATCAAGTTCTGTCTGGCAGACCCGTCTACGGGAGAGTGGACCGATATGGGAGAAAACTATACAGCCAATGCGCCGGGCTACTGGATGAATACAAGTGGTGAGGCTGTCAGTTGGGGAACGGACGGTTATGCCGCCTACATTGAATATTACAGTAGTGATGAGGCTTGCGGAGTAGGTTACAATGACGGGCTTGCCGTAGGAACAACGGGTAAAATGAATGTCGGCTGGGTGGATATGAATGATACCTCGAAGTATTTCCGTTTCGTGATCAATTATACGGTTGAATAACGCGGGGAATTGATTCTGTGTTGAGCTTGAAAGGATAGTTCCGGGTGAAGGGACTATCCTTTTTTTGGGGTCTGCCGGGAGAAAAGGGAAGGGATGCCGGAGGGATTTCATGTGAAAGGGAGCGTATAATGCCCGTGCCGGACAGAAATGACGGGGAGTCCGGTTCCGGACGGGATGGAAAAATAGTCTAGCGGGATGGAAAAATAGTACAACCGGCTGGATATTCGTGTCGCAGGACGGTAATTATTGGACGATTCTGCCATTACATTATATTATTTCTTCCTTTCCTTATTCTTTTTTTATTTTACTTTGCAAATGCACAAAGTATATAACCGATAGATTATGAAAAACAACAGAACACTTGGTTTGGCAATCTTGTCATTGCTTTTATTTATTGGAAATGCTCCATTGGCGGCTAAAGTTAAGAACTATACTCTCTCTTCTCCGGATGGAGGACTGAAAGTCGAGATTAGTACGGGGGATGGGCTTTCTTACCGGATTATGCATGAAAATGATACAATTCTCTCACATTCTAACATAGGTTTGGTTCTGGCCGACGGAACCTTGGTAGGTAAATCTTCCCGGGTAACAAGGGAAAGAAGGAAAAAGATAGAGGACAAGGTAGAATCGCCGTTCTACCGCTTCAAGGAGTTCGTTGCAGTCTGCAACGAACTGGACTTGAAGCTGCAAGGCGGATTCGGCGTGACTTTCCGGGCTTACAATGACGGGGTCGCCTATCGCTTCTATACCACCGTGACATCAGAAGTGACTGTGAAGGATGAAGTGGCGGAATTTAACTTTCCTCAGGATTATACGGCTTATCTTCCTTATACCACAAACGACAAGCAACCTATGGCGATGGCCTTTCAGAATGTCTATGATATCACTCCTCTGTCAAAAGCACAGCCTAAACTGGCTTTTCTTCCGGTTACTGTGGATTGCGGCAGCGTAAAACTGACCCTGTTGGAGTCAGATTTGGAAGCTTATCCGGGCATGTTTGTGCAGTCACAGCAGGGAAAGTATGGATTGAAAGGTGTCTTTGCTCCTTATCCGGCTAAAACAGACTTTTATCCTTGGCGGAAGCAGGAATATGTAACCGAAACCACAGATTTTATATCCCGTAGCCGTGGCTCCCGTTCCTATCCGTGGCGTGTGTTGGCCATTACGGAGAAGGATACGGATATGCCGGTCAACAACCTGGTCTATGCCCTGGCCTCTTCTAACCGTATCGGTGATACCTCATGGATAAAGACAGGGAAAGTGGCATGGGATTGGTGGAATGACTGGAATTTGAAAGGAGTGCCGTTTAAAGCCGGTATCAACATGGATACGTATAAATATTATATCGATTTCGCCAGCCGGAACGGATTGGAATTTATTGTGTTGGATGAAGGATGGTATGATCCGAAAAGTGGGGATATGCTGACCGTTATTCCCGAACTTGATTTGCCGGAACTGATAGCATACGGTAAATCCAAAGGGGTGGAAATAGTGCTTTGGACGGTGTTTAATGTACTCGACAGCCAGTTGGAAGCTGCTTGTAAGAAATATGCGGATATGGGAATCAAAGGTTTTAAGGTGGATTTCCTGGATCGTGATGATCAGACTGCCGTCGAAATGGTGTATCGCATCGCTGAGATGACAGCCCGGTATAAATTAACCCTTGATCTGCACGGCATTTACAAACCGACAGGTATCAACCGTACCTATCCGCATATCATTAATTTTGAAAGCGTGTTCGGTATGGAAGAGGTGAAATGGACGGATATCAAGAACAATATGCCGCTTTATGATGTCACTTTTCCTTATATCCGCATGATGGCGGGACCGGTGGATTACACTCCGGGAGCGATGCGCAACGCTACGAAGGCCGATTGGCGTGCCATGTATTCTACTCCGGCCAGCATGGGAACCCGGTGTCATCAACTGGCTGCCTATATTGTGCACGATTCTCCTTTCACGATGTTGTGTGATGCGCCTACCAATTACCTGAATGAACAGGAGTGTGTGGATTTCATTACTTCCCTGCCTGTGGAGACGGATTCTACTTTTATCGCTTCCGGTGAGCTTGGCAAGTATATCGTGACTGTCCGCAAGAAGGATGTCAACTGGTATGTGGGTGGCATGACCAATTGGGATAGACGGGATGTGGAGCTGGATTTCTCTTTCCTGCCGGAAGGGGTCCGTTATACGGCTACGCTGTTTGTTGACGGCATCAATGCCGACAAACAGGCAGAAGACTACCGTATGGAGAAAAGGATCGTGGACCGCGAAAGCCGGATGAAACTGCACCTTGCCTCGGGGGGAGGATTTGCCATGAAGCTGGAACTTTGTCCGTTGCGCGGCCGGGTAACTGCGGTTCCCGAAGGCAAGGGGATTCCTTCTTTCTACAAGAAATACATTGAGACGGAGGGATTGTATGTCACTTCTTCGGAACGGGTCAGTGACGAGGCTTTGCTGAAGGCGTGTGATATCATCAGCCTGATGCTGGCCAAACGTCCCGATGTAAAGGCCCACATGGTGAAGAGGGGCTGTCATGTGATGGTGATCGGCAAGGATGAGGAGACTTGTGACCTGCCTGAGTTTGCGCATATTTGTAATTGTGAAGATAGTATCAAGTATTGGAACTGGCGGGCGCGCGGTTTTGGCGGGGCGCCTGAGGATGAACTTTCGTCCAGTTGCGGAGAAGAGAACCTGCTGGCATTGCCGCAAGACAAATATGTGGGCGAGAATATCTTGATTCATGAGTTTGCACACCTGATTCACACGGTGGGCATTGTCGGGGTGGAACCCGGTTTCAATGACCGGCTGGAGGCTTTGCGGCAGAATGCCATCCGGAAAGGATTGTGGAAAGACACGTATGCGGTCAGCAACAAGGAAGAGTATTTTGCGGAGTGTGTGCAGTCTTTCTTTAACTGTAACCGTTATGCCGATCCGGCTAACGGGGTGCATAACTGGGTGAACCGCCGTGCGAAGCTGAAATCTTATGACCCGGACATGTACCGGTTGTTACAGGAATATTTTTATGAGATAGAGATACCGGTCAATAATATTGTACATAAATAGAGATGAACAGAATATACTTAGTGGCCGCTTTTTTGTTGCTGGGGGCGGTTTCGGGGTTTGCCCGCAAGAAGCATGACGCGCCGGGGACGGGTAATCCTGTGATTCCCGGATACTTTGCCGATCCTACGATAAAGAAGTTTGGCGACACGTATTACATGTATGCCACTACGGACGGCAGCGGTGCGGGATTCGGACCGGCCCAGGTGTGGACGAGCAAGGATTTTGTAAACTGGACGCTGATGCCCATGAACTGGCCCGACAGCCATTGGATATGGGCCCCTGATGTGATCAGGCATACGGATGGCAGGTATTATTATTTTTATTGCCAGCCGTGTATCATTCATTGCGGGGTGAGCGAGACGCCCAGGGGACCCTGGAAGAATATCCTGGGTGAAAGCGAGGCGGTGCTTGTTCCCGACCGCTTCGTGACCAATGCGATTACACTGGATGGACAGACTTTTGTAGATGATGACGGTTCCGTGTACTTGTATTGGGGAACGTGGGGAATCTATAAAGGTTTCGGTTGCGGAGCTGGAAAAATGACTCCCGACCTGAAGGGGTTTACGGAAACGCGGCTCATACCGAATACGGAGGCGGTTGACTTTTTTGAGGCTCCTTTTGTATTGAAGCGGAATGGAATCTATTATTTCATGTATTCCTCGGGCTCTTGCCATGACCATACTTACAGGGTGCAGTATGCTACTTCGGACCATCCGCTGGGACCGTACGAATATAAGGGCTGCATTCTGGAAACGAATGAGGACGGGACGGTGCACGGCCCGGGACATCACAGTATCTTGAAGGAAGGGGATGACTATTATATAGTGTACCACCGGCATGACAACCCGCACTCCAACCGTGGCTTTCACCGCCAGCTCTGCATGGATAAGATGGAGTTTGCGGCGGATGGAAGCATCAGGAAGGTTATTCCTACCCACAAGGGGGTAGGCGCACTGGCTCCTTCGGTGGTGAAATCGGAGAATCTGGCATTGGGCGCCGGGGTAAGGGCTTCTTCTTGTTATGATGATAATTTTCGCGCCGAATATGCCGTAGATGACAATAACGGGACTTTGTGGCGTCCTCGCGGTATGGGGCAGGAATGGCTTGAGATAGATTTGGGGAGTTCCCGGGAAATACAGACCGTCTGGACCCAGTTTGAATATGGAACCCAGTTTTATCAGTATTTGATAGAGACTTCTGTCGATGGCAAGCATTGGTCTGTTTTTGCTGATAAGCGGAACAACCACTTGGCAGGCAGTCCGATGGTTGACTTCGGCAAGGCGGAGGCCCGCTATGTGCGTCTTACTTTTACGGGCGGCCAGAAAAACGGTTTTGGAGGGGCTGTCTGGAACGTGAAGGTGTTCGGGGGGATTGAAGAGGCGCTTCCCCAGCAATGGCTGGGACTGACCGCTGCCGACTGGGACGGACGCGAGTGGCGGAATAATGAGGGAATGCTGGGCGGTGCGTTTGTCTTGAAGGAAGGTGCGGCGCGTACTTGCCGTATAGAGGGACGCGATGCGTTGATGCTGGAGCCGGGCACTGTATTGGAGTATTGCCATTCTTTACTTTCCCCGTCCAAGGAACATACCCTGAGCGGACTGGTTTACCGTTCCGGGAAATGGCGGAGTTATGAGACGGAGCATTGTCTCTCTCAGGGAATGATTTCGCTCCGCAGCGGCAATGAGCCGTTGGTTATTACTAATTTGCGGTATTATAACTGGAAGCTGGAACCGGCGGAACGGGCTTACGACGCGGCTACGGATGTGGTCCGTCTGCCTGCTGCCGACTGTCGGAAACGTGGCTTGGTGGTGAGCATTACTGCTGATGATTTTGCTGTCGGCGATACCGTTCCTTATTTGACGAACCGGGGTGTGAAAGGATATTTTGAGGCCTTGAAAGCTCCTGTGGTCGTGAAGGAGACGGAAGGGAAAAAGGCGTTTCATTTTGACGGCAGCCAGTTGTTCCGTTCCAGTTTCTCTTTGCCGGCTACTTTGCAGGACAATGCTCCCTATACATTGGAGGCGTGGGTGCTGAATGATTCCATAGCCGAGAATGAGTGTGTAGCCGATTTTACAACCTCGCATGACGAACTGGAGAAGATCATGCTGGTGAACGGTACGGAACCGCGCTGCGGGGTGATCAACCATTACGGATGGTATGAGGATGCGGGATATAAAGGTATGAAGGAGCTGACGGGCAGGTGGCAGCACATTTACATCTGTTTTGACGGACGCATGGAGCAGGTCTATATCAATGGAGAACAGGTGAGTGGAAAAGACATCCAGTTGTTGGTAAAACCGTCTCAGTTTGTGACCTTGGGGCGGAATGCGGAAGGAGAGTGGCCTTTTACGGGGTATCTGCACTCGTTGAAGTTGTGGGATGAATATATACCGTTACAAGGGCGGAAATAGTGATTTTGGTGAATTTATATACCTGGATTGCTTGGAATACGGAGCCTGTTTTATGTTCGGAATGTGTAAATTGCACCTCCGTAAAACAGGCACGGAATATGACGATAACAATTAAATGATATAACCATGAAAAAACTTTTAGTTACTACTTTATTGGCGGCTGCCGTAACCGGCGGTCAGGCACAAGTGAAACACCAGTCACACGGTTATCCTATAGACCCTGTGCCTTTCACTTCGGTGAAAGTGACCGACTCGTTTTGGGGGCAGCGTCTCAAGGCCAGCCGTGAAGTGACCATTCCCCTGGCTTTCAGCAAATGTGAGGAGACGGGAAGATACCGGAATTTTATCAATGCGGCCCATCCCAGCGATACTATCAAAGTGGGCGGGCTGGCTTTTGATGATACGGATGTATATAAGACGATAGAGGGGGCCAGTTACCTGTTGCAGACTTATCCGGATAAAAAGCTGGCCAAATACATTGACAGCGTGCTGGTGATCGTCGCTGCCGCACAGGAGCCGGACGGATACCTTTACACCAGCCGTACCATGAATCCCAAGCATCCGCACGAATGGGCGGGCAGCAAGCGTTGGGAAAAGGTGGAGGAACTGAGCCATGAGTTCTATAATCTGGGACATATGGTAGAGGGGGCCATCGCTCATTACCAGGCGACCGGGAAGCGTAATTTTCTGGATATCGCTATCCGTTATGCCGACTGCGTATGCCGTGAGATAGGCTCCGGTCCCGGACAGCAAGTCCGTGTGCCCGGCCATCAGATTGCCGAGATGGCGCTTGCCAAGCTCTATCTGGTAACGGGGCAGCAGAAATACCTGGATCAGGCAAAATTCTTCCTTGACCAGCGGGGACATACCAGCCGTACGGATGAATACAGCCAGGCGCATAAGCCGGTGACGGAACAGGATGAGGCGGTGGGACATGCCGTGCGTGCCGCTTATATGTATGCCGGTATGGCAGACGTTGCCGCATTGACCGGGGATTCGGCTTATATTCATGCCATCGACCGTATCTGGGATAATATTGTAGGCAAGAAATATTATATTACCGGCGGCATCGGGGCGACCAGCAACGGAGAGGCTTTCGGCAAAAACTATGAGTTGCCCAATATGTCGGCTTATTGCGAGACTTGCGCGGCTATCGGCAATGTGTATGTCAATTATCGTCTTTTCCTGCTTCACGGCGAGTCCAAATATTATGATGTGCTGGAACGTACTTTGTATAATGGCCTGATTTCCGGCGTATCATTGGACGGAGGCGGCTTTTTCTATCCCAATCCGTTGGAAAGTATCGGCCAGCATCAGCGCCAGCCTTGGTTCGGTTGTGCCTGCTGCCCGTCCAATGTCTGTCGTTTTATCCCCTCTTTGCCGGGATATGTTTATGCGGTGAAGGACAAGGACGTGTATGTGAATCTGTTTATGTCCAATACTTCGAACTTGAAGGTAGAGGGTAAGGCTGTTTCTTTGGAGCAGGCCACTCATTATCCTTGGGACGGTGATGTCACTATCGGTGTCAACAAAAACAATGCCGGACAGTTTACAATGAAAATCCGTATTCCGGGATGGGTGCGTAATCAGGTAGTTCCCAGTGACCTGTACACTTATTCGGATGGAAAGCGTTTGAGCTATACAGTGAAAGTAAATGGGGAACCGGTACAGAGTGAACTGAAGGACGGTTATTTCTGCATAGACCGCCGTTGGAAGAAGGGAGACAAGGTGGAAGTGCATTTTGACATGGAACCGCGTACGGTCAAGGCGAATAACAAGGTGGAGGCTGACCGGGGACGTGTTGCCGTGGAACGGGGTCCTGTCGTATATTGTGCGGAATGGCCGGATAATGATTTTGATGTGCTGAGCGTGTTTATGAACCGCACTCCTCAATTCGAGGTGGTTGAAAAGCCGGATTTGCTGTATGGTATTAACCAATTGAAAACAGATGCACAGATTCTGGGTTATGACGATAGAGGTCGTCTGACGGCTACTGATGTAAAGCTGACGTTGATCCCTTACTATGCTTGGGCACACCGCGGTGCAGGTGCTATGGCTGTATGGTTGCCTCAGGAATTAAGTGCTTCCCGTCCGACTATGCCTGCTACGCTGGCATCGGAAAGCAAAGTGGATGCTTCGCATAAGGTGAAATCCATCTCCGCCATTAATGACCGTCTGGTACCGAAAGATGAGAATGACCGTTCCGTACCCTATTACCATTGGTGGCCCAAACAGGGAACTACCGAATGGATATCCTACGAGTTTCCGTCCGAAGCGACTGTTTCCAGTGCTACCGTATATTGGTATGATGATGCTCCTTGGGGAGGATGCCGCATACCGCAAAGTTGGAAGGTGTACTATAAAGATGCACAAGGTCAGTGGCAACCGGTGAGTGGAGCGGATAAGTATGGAGTGGAAAAAGGTACGGGGAATACAGTCAATTTTGACCCGGTAAAGACAAAAGCGGTAAAACTGGAGATTGTTCAGCCGGCCGATAATTCATCGGGTTTGTTTGAATGGGAAGTGAAATAGAATAATTCAAAATGAAGGTTGGTAAGTTAGGTTGGCTGGTAGCCATGTTCCTTAGTGGGGGCATGGCTATCGCTCAAGGTACGGCTGATGATTATCGGCGTGCTTATGCATTGAAAGAGAAGTTCAGTGCGGATAAAGTTTTCTATTCCAATGTCAATCCGCAATGGATAGAGGGTACTCATCAGTTTTGGTATGTGCGGAATACTCCGGACGGACGCCTGTATGTATCTGTAGATGCAGATAAAAAAGCTAGAAAAGAATTGTTTGATTCTCATCGTCTGGCAAAGGCGCTGGGTGCTGCATCCGGAAAAGAGGTCAAGCCGGAAGCTCTTGCATTGGGGCATTTGTCGGTCAGTAAGGGATTGGATACGCTACACTTTGTGTTTAATAATCAACGTTGGATGTATGCATCCCGGAAAAATCAGCTGGTCAATGAAGGGGCGCTTCCTCTCCCTCCCAAGCAAAAGCATTGGATGGAGGTGGATGATGAGAAGACAGCATCGCCGGTTCCGTCTCCTGATGGTAAATGGATAGCATTTATTAAAAATCAGAATATCTATGTAAAGGAGGTGGCTACCGGAAAAGAAAAGCAACTGAGCTTGGACGGGACACTGGGTAATTATTATTCAGCCTACATCCGCTGGTCACCGGACAGTAAGAAGGTGGCTTCCTGCAAGATCCGTCCGGTGGAAAAGCGCTATGTTTATTATGTGGAATCTTCTCCGGCTGATCAGCTTCAGCCCAAGCTTCACAAACAGGAGTATGCGAAGCCGGGAGACGAACTTCCTTTTAAAGTGCCCTGCATCTATGAAGTGGAAAGCGGACGAAGCATTATTCCTTCTACTGAATTGTTCGACCGACAATATGAAGTATATGGTCCCGAATGGAATCCCGACAGCCGTGCCGTGACTTTTGAATATAACCAGCGCGGACATCAGGTGTACAGAGTGCTTGAACTTTCTGCCGAAACGGGAAAAGTGCGTCCGTTGGTAGAAGAAACCAGCGATAAATATGTGAATTATACCCGTCATTTCCGTCATGACTTAAAAGACGGCAAGCAGATGATATGGATGAGTGAGCGTGACAATTGGAATCATCTTTATATGTACAACCGTATTACCGCACAGCCCGATTATCAAATTACTAAAGGAGAATGGTATGTACGCGAAGTGCTTCGGGTAGATGAGGATAACCGTCAGATCTATTTCTCGGCAAATGGTATGGAAGCCGGTGAGGACCCCTATCTCATCCGTTATTACCGCATTGGTTTTGATGGCAAAGGTCTTACCTGTCTTACTCCCGAAGAAGGGATGCACCGTGCCTGGTTTTCGGAAGATATGAAGTATTTGGTAGATGTTTATTCTATGGTGAATAAGGCTCCTGTAGCTGTGTTACGTAGTGCCAGGGATGGTAAAGTGATGATGCCGTTGGAAACAGCTGATATCACTCGCTTGGAGGCTGAAGGTTGGAACGCTCCGGAGGTATTTGTTGCCAAAGGGCGGGACGGCAAGACGGATATGTGGGGATTGATTGCCCGGCCCACTAACTTTGATCCGAACAAGAAATATCCGGTTATTGAATACATTTATCAAGGTCCCGGAGACCAGTATGTTCCGAAGACTTTCCGTCCTTATGACTGGAATATGACTTCCTTGGCCGAACTTGGTTTTATCGTCGTAATGGTCGATGGAATGGGAACTTCTTTCCGTTCGCGTGCTTTTGAGAATGTATGTTATAAGAATTTGAAAGATGCCGGTTTGCCGGACCATATTGCTTGGATGAAGGCGGCTGCACGGAAATATCCTTATATGGATGTGGACAGGGTAGGTATTTACGGTTGTTCTGCCGGTGGTCAGGAATCTACAAATGCAGTTTTGCTTTATCCTGATTTCTATAAAGCGGCTTATTCAGCTTGTGGTTGTCATGATAACCGTATGGATAAGATTTGGTGGAATGAACTTTGGTTGGGCTATCCGGTAGGAGATCAATATAAAGAAGGATCTAATGTGGAAAATGCACATCTGTTGAGCCGTCCTTTGATGTTAGTGGTAGGTGAGTTGGATGATAATGTAGATCCTGCCTCTACTATGCAGGTGGTCAATGCATTGATTAAGGCGAATAAAGATTTTGAATTGGTCGTGATTCCCGGAGCACATCATACAATGGGGGAAGCTTTTGGCGAACATAAGCGGTATGATTTCTTTGTCCGCCATTTGATGCAGGTGAATCCACCGAAGTGGGATGAGATAAAATAGGAGGAGTGAGGTTTGTAGCTGTAGGAGTTTGTCAGTTATAATAAATATAGGTGGCAGTGTTATGGAGGACAAGTCCATAGCACTGCTTTTTTATGTAATTCCGTGTTTTCATTGATGGAAATTATGTCGGTTGAGCAGTGTCTGTGCAAAATCTGCCTGAAAAAGACCAAATATTCTCTGTATTCAGATTGGAAAACGCATAATTTTGTTTGCTGGTTTTTATCAAAACATATAGGAATAATGAAAAATACATTCAAAAAAGTGTTTATTGGCTTTATGGCTTTTGCCATGGCAACCGGCTCCTTTGCGCAGCAAAGAGCTCATAAAAAGGATAATGAGTCGTATCCTAAGGAATGGAAACAAATAGCACGTATGGAGCAGGATTCTTTCTTTCTGACAGATGAAGCTCGGCGGATTGCTGAAAATGTATTGGCTTTTCAACGCTGTACGGGCGGTTGGCCGAAGAATATAGATATGGCCCGCTGCATGAATGATAAAGAGCTGGCTAAAGTGATAAAGGATAAATCACGTCGTGATGATTCTACGATAGATAATAATGCCACAACTGCCCAGATGATTTTTTTAGCCCGTCTTTATAGGCAGACTAAGGATATACGTTATCGGGATGCTTTCCTCCAGGGAGTGGAATATTTGCTGAGTGGTCAATACGAAAACGGAGGATGGCCGCAATTCTGGCCCGGTCCGCGTGGTTATCAGATACATATTACTTTCAATGACGATGCCATTGTCAATACATTGAATATGATACGTGATATGATGAATCACAAAGCGCCTTATGAGGATGATTTGATAGACAAGGCTTTGTGTGTACGTTTGGGAAAAGCCTTTAATAAAGGAATAGAGTGTATACTGGCTACACAAATTATAAAGGATGGAGAACCTTCAGTGTGGTGTCAGCAGAATGATAGGGAAACATTGAAGCCTGCACCGGCACGTGCGTATGAGTTGCCGTCTTATTGTTCGGCGGAGAGTGCCGGAATTGTGCGTCTGCTCATGGAATTACCTGCACCCGACGCACGCGTGAAGCGGGCGGTTCACGGAGCCATGAAATGGTTTGACAGGTATAAACTTACCGGTTTGAAATGCGAGCGTATCGTGCTGGCAAATGGTGAGCGGGATACTCGTCTTGTGGAAGATCCTCAAGCCAAGCCTATTTGGGCGCGTTATTATGATTTGAAATATTGTGAACCGTATGTATGTGACCGTGATGGGCTGCCACGTCGCCATTTGGAAGAAATAGGAACAGAACGTCGTAACGGATATAGTTGGTACAATAGCAGGCCGGCTGAGCTTTTTGCCATATACAATGCATGGGCGGACAAATATGATCCGAAGCATAAAGTGGCAATCAGTCTGGCAACCAAAGGAGCGAATGAAAACGGGCTTATTGAAATGTATCGTCGTCCCGTGGCAGAGCGTACGGCTTTTGATGTGGTGGTAAAGCCGGGAGAGAGTATTCAGGCAGCTATTGAAAAGGCTCCGGAAATTCCGACAGTACCTTTTAAAATCTTATTGTTGAACGGAACGTATCATCAAAAAGTGATTATTGACAGGCCTAATATTGTTTTGGTGGGGGAAAACCGTGACAGTACGCGGATTGTCTTGGCTGAAACAGCCCAGACACGTGCCATCACGGAATATCATGGACGTCCGGTAGGCAATGGTGTCATTGTGTTGCAGGAAGGTGCGGATGATTGTGTTATTAGCGGACTGACTGTTTACAACAATTACGGAACTGCCGTTGAAAATACGACCATCCATCAGATGGCGATTTTTGGACGTGCCACTCGTACCATCATCATCAACAGTAATGTATGGGCCGATGGAAACGATGCCCTTTCCTTGTGGGCGCCCGGAAGCAATGGTATGTATTATCATGCCGATCTCTATCTTCGTTGTCCGGGTGTGGATTTTCTTTGTCCTCGCGGATGGTGCTATGCCACACGCTGCCATTTTTATGGTGATAGCCGTGCCATGATTTGGCATGACGGACGAGGTGACAAGAACAAGAAACTGGTTATTACCAATTCTTCATTTGATGCTAAGACACCGACACTTTTAGGACGATATCATCATGATTCCCAGTTTTATCTCATCAAATGTAAAATGTCGAAGAATGTGCTTGACGGGAATATTCATTATGCTTATTCGGATAAAGTGCTTGATCCCTGTCCGTGGGGGCTACGTACCTATTATTATGGTTGTACCCGTGAAGGAGGGCATAGTGGCTGGTTAAACGATAATTTAAAGGAGGCGGAGAATGCTCCGGAGTTTTATGGCGTTACCGCCAAGTGGACATTCAATGGCAAATGGGACCCCGAACAACGTATCAGAGATCTTTGGAATGTGTTGGCCTACTAATTTAACAGTTTGTAATATGAAAATGACCACTATTTTATGCTGTATTGTTTTTTTGTTTGTGTCAATGTTATCTGCTGTTGCCCGACAGCAGGAGAAGCCCCGGGTTATTGTCACTACGGATGGTGAGATTGACGATCAAAGTTCTATGATTCGTTTTCTTATGTATTCTTCTGATTATGATGTCGCAGGCATTGTTCAAGTCAATGGGGTACAGAAAGACGGACATAGTAAAGATAAATGGATCGAATCACAAATTGCCAAATATGCGGAATGTCTGCCTAATTTGAGGAAACATAATCCCGATTATCCCGATGCTGAATATCTGCTAAGTGTCTTGGCGGTTGGTAATGAGAACAGAGAGGACTTGCATAAATTGCCTCCTTTACTGTCTGATAGCGAGGGGGCACAGCTCATCATAAGGACATTGCTTGATTCTGATCCGAGGCCTGTTCATATTTTAGCATGGGGCGGAGCCAACACCCAGGCCAATGCCTTATGGCAGATCAAGCAGAAATATTCTGCTGCAGAATGGGCAAAAGCGGTATCAAAAGCCAGATTATATTGTATTTGGTATCAGGACGGCGGTGGAAAATGGATAGAACAGAATCTTCCTGAAATCATTATTTATGAATCGGGCGCGCCGGATCATGATGGAGGATGGAGATATGTATGGGATTACATGAGTGTGGACTATTATTTTAGATTTTCAACGGTTTGGCACAACCATTTGAGAAATAAACATTTAACGGAGCATTTGAGAAATAATAGTAACGAATTGGCAACCGTGCGATTTTCAGCGTTTTGCGGTGCTATGCTGTCAAATAACTCGTTTCTGATGCAAAGGTAAGGAAATATCCAATACATGCAATATTGAAGAATAAATAAAATACCGACTATTGGGTAAGTTTGTTTAATCTCATTACGATTGAAGTTTGGCTTCTGCCCATTTTGGCTGCTATATATTTCACACTTTTACCCTCATCATGCAATTTCAATAAAAATTGGTCTGCTCCTCTTGTCCATCTTTTATTGGCATTAGGGTGCTTTACGTAGTTTTCTTCTGAAACCCTTTCGGGATGTAAGAACTCATCTACAAATACAGAAGGGAAACGCTTGTCATATAGCACAAGGGTTTTCATCTTTGCCCTTGTTATTGCCACATAAAACAATCTACGCTCTTCTCCATATGGAAATTGGTCGCTTTTAGTGAGTACATATTTAAGCACAGGGTCATCACTCACAAGAGAAGGGAAGCCATACGTATCTTTATTACATTGCAAAAGTATTACATAATCGGCTTCAAGACCTTTTGATTTATGTACGGTCAAAAACTCGATTTTTCGTTCTCCTATTACGTAAAAGAACCTATTACCCTCTTTAATGGATTGATACATAAAAGAAAGGTAATAATCATCAAATGAATAACGCCCCAACAAAAATATAGATTTATCTGATGGAATAGATGCCACAAGTTGTCCTATCGTATTGCAATAATCTCGCCTATCGTAAGAATAGAACTCCAACTCTGTTTTCATTTCAGAACTGAACGAGTGTATATCTTTTTGTATTTGGGCTTTATTGCGCTGTATGAAGTGAGAGGACAACGAAACCAAAGGTTCTCCAAATCTGTACGTAGTTTCAATTTTGTTTATCTCCGTTGCTCCAAAGTATTCGGGGAATTGATTAAAAAGAGCCATATCACTTCCCGAAAAACGATATATGGATTGCCAATCATCACCCACGCAATACAACTTTGCAGGTGGATTTCCGTCTCGTAATACTTTCAAGAAATTGTAGCGGTCAACTGATATATCTTGAAACTCGTCCACAATGATATAGTCATACTCGACAAGGTGCGAAGTACGACATATTTCCGTGGCTTGAAGAATCGCATCGGTAAAATCAATTTGATTACTATCGCTTAATGCACTTATATAGCGCTCATATACAGGTTGAAATATATTCTTGATAATAAAAACACTTCGCTCATCATCTGCATTCTTTGCTTGTTTCAGAACTTCTTTAACTGATTTACAACTTGATTTTACTAATGTCACGAAAGTAACAGCAAGTCGTATAAATGCCTTTTCTTGCTTACTACCTTTTGGTAAAACCAAATCATATAATTCTTCATCTGTTTTCTCTTGAATTGGTACACCTGCGTCATCTAATAATTTTCGGAGTTTCCCCCTTATATCAGAGTAATGGAAATCTGCACTTGATGTTACTAAAAGTTGAGTGCCAAATTTCTCATGAGCTGCTTTCTTCCAAGTTATACCATCATTATATTTTTGATTGGCTTCTTCGTATGTTATATTTTTGTCTTTTGCAAACCAAGCGGGCACAAGACTATGTTCATCAACTCCAAAATGTTCCAAATAGATGCGTTTGATTACTCCTGCTTGCTCAAAATATATTGAGAAATCGGGGCGATATTGAGAATGCATTTCATCTGCTAATTGATGTTCGTATGGCTCTTCATATCTGAATTTTACTCCAAGTGATGATAAGACAAAGCATATCTTTTGCTCCTGTTCACTTCTCACATATATAGCCCGACCATCCATATCGGGAAACATCGCTTTTAGCTGCACGTTTTTTTGTTCCGACAACTTTTCTCGCCTTTCATTCTTGCGCTGTTCCCAATCCGCTTCATTAGATTGGTAATCAATGAAATATTCTACTACGCTATTCTTAAAAGCCTTATTCTCTAATAGAGTGTGATAAATATCTATAAACAAAGAATCTGTATTATCGCAAATAGATGGCTTTGTACCTGTCGCTTTTCCGATAATATCAATGGCTAATTTGTGAAATGTATAACCTTTCAAGCCATCAGTAGCCATTCTTTCCGTAAGTTCGGCTGCTGCTTTGTTCGTGTAACTAATGAGTAAGATTCTATGAGGTACAATGCCTTTTATTTCTGTTAGATACTTGACTTTTCCAACAATAGAAGAGGTCTTTCCACTACCTGCGCTACTAACAACCAAGCAATTATCTTCTTCTGAAACGATTGAGCGTCTTTGCTGCTTATCCAATGGATATTTCAAACAATGGTCGAAAAATTCTTTATGTGTATTAAGTAAAGAATTTATAACCGCATCATTATGTTGCTCGACAATCTTATTGATATTTCCAAAGTCACGAATTAGGTTTGAGATTGCTACAGATGGAGTGATATTGAAGGCTTCAAGTCTCTTGACTAATGAATGCGCCTCTTGAAAATATGGTATATAATGATTTGTGAAATCCTTTTCTTGCGTTGCAGAGATTATCTTACATGAAAAAACATTATTAAGGTCGGTCGGAATATCAATAAATGTTTCGTTATTTAATGCCGACAATCTCTCTTTTGCTTGCTCATAATTGGATTTATTACTATAAGAAGATATGTGGTTTAACTTTTCTGAAAGTTCCTTGGACTTGTTTTTTAGGCGTATTCGTATTGTGACTATTGCAATAACAGAAATAGCAACAAGAGAAACCACAACTATAAGTAAAACCAACTGCATATCAGAGGATGATAACTATTTAAATTTTTCAATCCACCTATAATCATCCCCCTTGGTACTCCATTGGAATTTCCATATGTCACCTGTTCTATCATTTATGAGATAGTATTGATACATGCTTGTCAATGGTTGAATAGAGAATATACAATTTTCGTTATCAGATACTAATTCGTACTTGTTTATAGGTATGCAAAATAGATTATCTAAATCTTGTGTACTATATTGGACTTGCCATAGTCGTCCATTATACGAATCTAACAGTATGAAAGTCCACATGTTTTGGGTGGCAAACATCTGAAACCTATTAGTCCAATTTGAAGTTGTTTCTGGATATGCAAGAGAGAAGATATTGATTGGGGCAGCAAACATATAATCTTCACCTTTTACACTAAATTGAACTTGCCAATTTTTACCTGTATATGTATCAAGCATTATGAAAGTCCACATATTTTGTGTTTCATAAAGACGAAACCTACTTTCCTTATCCCCTGATATTTCTCTTGCACTGCAAACAATCCAAGACTGACCATCATCCTGAATTTGCTGTACTTCACCTGTCATCGTATTTAAACGAAGCTGGTTATGATAGTTTCGCGTATTATACATTTTATAAACTTGAGCATATGATGCCAACGTAATAACCATCAATGCAAACAATGCTATAAACTTCTTCATAATCTATTGTATTATTGGTTATTAATTGATTTTATTTTTCAGGGAATAAACTTGACAATGCTCGTCTGATAGCTTGGCGAATATCATCAGCTTCTGTTTCTCCTTGTCCCTCTGCTGTGCAAGAACATATCATTTCATTGGTTTTTGCAGAACTAAATTGTATGGTTACTTCTATTGTATAGCCTAAACCTCTGTTACGCCTACCACTCTCGCCATAATTGACGATTAAGGTTTCATTCGCTAATTCGGATTTGAGTTCAGGCAATATAATATACCCCTGTTTTATCAATATTCCTGCTATCACATCACTCGGATTAACACTTTTGGTTGTCGAAGAGCCATAGATACCATATTGACCTCCATATGTACCTCCTGTGCTTGATGTCAATTCCTTTGTCGGAGAAATGTATGCGTATTTATACATTTCAATAGGAGCATTCCTTACTATTACAGGTGTTCGAAGTGGTGCACACCCATTTGCTAATAGAATGGTGCAAATAACTAATAGCCAATTTTTAATTGCGTTCATACACTACACATTTATCCTCCAGCTTCCACAAAGGATGGGTTAAATCACGAAGCGTGGAACTGTATGCCACACTCTTACTTGAAGGTCGTAGGAAACCTTGGATACGGATGTAACAATAGCAGCCCACGCTATAGCGTGAGAACCACTATGCTATCCTTGTATCCAATTTGAAAATTTCCTACGTTTTCAAGTACAAGATAAGCATAACGCTTCTTCTTTTTT
>OIPH01000166.1_pt1 | contig 23162 bp, 22 predicted proteins | sample 1585761 | NCBI WGS metagenome assembly OIPH01 (sample SAMN02674699, study PRJEB24791) | human gut metagenome, SKBSTL042 | isolation source: stool | host: Homo sapiens | place: USA
CGAGCGAAGCGAGCACAGGAGATTTTTTACCCGGAGAGTGAAACGTCCCTTTACAAATGCGGCGTGCGGAGTTACCTTTGTGCCGGAAAATAGAAAAATCACATGCCCATTCCGAAACCTCTACTCTTTTTGGGCTTCTTCAGGAGTTCCAAATCTTCCTCCTGCTGCTTCCTCTTGGGGATAGGCTGCTCGATGTCCTGCGTTTTCTCCACCTGCTGAATTTTCGACTTCTCCGACTCCTGCCGGGATTGAAGCTCCGCTTTGAGATTATCCCATTTCTCCTTTCTGATGCGTTCCGCACGTTCCACCTGCCGGGCTATTTCCACCGGGCTTCCGTTCTTGACAGCGTTAAGATAGTCGAAGCTTTCCTCCGGCTCCCGGTCAAACCCCATGCGCCGATCAAAAGAGCTTTCACACTTTCGGAAAAAATCTGTCCTGTCAAAACCTCCCTTAACGTTGCCGCAGTTCTTCTTTCCGGTGTGGTTCGTTTTAGGGCTTAACTTCCTGGTGTTGCTCCGGTCTTTCCGGCTGACGATGATATGTGCGTGCATATCGCTGTCACTGTCACCGTCCCGGTTGAAATGGATCTTTGCGTAATATTCCACATCATCGCTTCTTAAGCCTTTTCCGAAGCCCTCCGCATAGTTTCTCATCACGTCCTGCCGGATGTACCGCTGCAAGGCTTCCGCACGCTCCAGCGGAGTCCTGCCCATACAGCGCAGCTCCTTCTCTGAGGGGCTGACGGTGATAACATAGAACTTTGCGTCAGTCCGGCTTAACTTAGCCTTGTTGTTGTCTATCTTGAATGTGACCTCCCTTGCGCTCACGTAGTCCCGGAACTGGTTGAAGAACGGCAGCACCTCCTCCCCTTTCTGCATCCTCTCCAAATCCTCATGCTGGAGATAGTTCGTCACCGCAACACAACTGCCTGTATTGGCATATGTGCCGTTACCGCCTCCCTGTATCTTCACGTTCATATCTTTTCCCTTTTGTTCTTCTCGTCCTTGTACAAGGCTTTTATATCATCGAAAAGCCCGGCTTTTCCTTTCGCATCGATGTAGCTTGCGATATAGGAGAAGATCTTCTCCTGCCTTAGCGTCACAGCGTCCAGCCTTGCATAAATGGCTTGTTGGTTCTTCAGAAGCATATCCCTCGACTGACCAACTGCCTTTTCCGCCCGGTCCAAAGCCTGCTCCCTTATCCCGGCAAGGCTTGCAAGATCACGCATGAATAGGTCATTGTCCTTTTGGTATTGGCTGAACTTTTTTTCCGTAAGTATCGAGTCCATGCTCATGGTCACTCTCATGCTTGTACTGCCCATGGCTTCACAAGCCGGACGCAAGAAATCCTGCTCCTGCTTCCTGATGAACGCTATCACCTGATCACAGCGTTTGATAAGTTTCTGCATTTCCTTTGCCGGGCTTTCATGTTCAACCGGGTTGATGCCGTACTTCTCGAAGTATTCCAGCGCACAGGAAAGGAAGTCTTTCTTTGATACATTATTGGACTTTGCCAGCCTGTCAAGCCGGGCAAACGTTTTTCGATCAATGGTGACAGAAGTGGTGGTTTCTTTATCCATACAATTGCGGTTTTAATTGCTTAATATATTATTAAATCTCTGATTTACAAAGGTATGATTTTAATCACAATTTCAAACTAATTGTGGTTAAAAAACTTAAACGGCTGAATATCAGCCGTAACCCCGTAGGGCAAGAGGAAAAACAGGGCAAAGCCCGGTTTCCTCTTGCTGTTCTTTCGACTGCCGAGCAATCGACGAACACCCTCCCCTGCGATACGGCGAAAGCTCGTACAAGGGGGACGGGGAGAAGTCGGAGCGAAGCACTAAGAAAGAACCTATTCCACAAACAAAAAAACACATCAAAACGGCACAACAGGCTACATAAAATAAACACATCATGTTTCGTTATATGGAAACAAAATATTATCTTTGCAACACTAAAAAACTTTATATGGAAGCAAAATCAAGATTCAAGGTCAAATTATCCAATGAAGCCCAAGAGTTTTTAGACGGATTGCCCAACAAGGTACGTGAGAAGATCATTAGCAATATTCGTAAATCCACCTTTGTACTTGATCCAGATTTATTCAAGAAATTGGATGATACGGATATTTGGGAATTCAGAACGTTCTATAACAAAACCAAGTACAGGCTTCTTGCTTTTTGGGATAAGGACGATAAGATAAACACTCTGGTAATCGCAACACATGGGTTTATCAAGAAAACCCAAAAGACACCTCCCAAAGAAATAGCCAAAGCCGAAGAGATTAGAAAAGATTATTTTAATTCAAAAAGATAAAGCGTATGGAAGCAAAGAAATTTTATACACTCGAAGAAATCGAGGACAAATACATCGGAGAAAAAGGTACTCCCAAACGTGATGCCTACGAAGAAGAACTTAATTCTTTTTTGATAGGTGAAGCCATTAAACAAGCTCGCCAATCAAAGAACTTAACCCAAGAGGAATTAGGTAATCTGATAGGAGTGCAACGGGCTCAAATCTCCCGAATTGAAAACGGTAAGAATTTAACCTTTTCCACCATTGCAAGAGTTTTTAAGGCTATGGGGATAAGTGCTAAACTTGAAATCGGAAGCATGGGTAAAGTTGCGTTATGGTAACTAACTATACAACAAAAAGTTACATTAAATCCGGGATACGTTTTCGCTCCCGGAAATTTCTCGTTTTACACATAAAAAGACGTATTTACACAAAATTTAACACGCCGGAAAATCATCCTAATCCGTTGCACTTGGCTTTACCTGTTTCCACTCTCTCCCATTCTCCGGAAATTCGTCGTATCAAAAAACATGCTGAAAAGTGGAGCGAAGCGACCTCTATAAACCAAAAAAGAAACACTTCATTGCTTTACGGTAATTTTTAGTTTCTTTTTAGTTACTTTTATGGCATAGCATAACACATTGTGCTATAATATCTTACAAAGGTCATCTACGACAAATTTCCGAGCATCTACGACAAATTTCCGAGCATCTACGACAAATTTCCGAAAAAAACGGGTATCTACGACAAATATCTTACGTCAAATATTTGTTTTTGTCGTAGATAAATATTTCCTTTGCGAAAAGCATTAAAGTCATGGAAAAGAAAGACAAGAAACAGAGGGATATAGTCCTGTCGCAAGACAATGCGCTGACTACCGCACGCTACAAGTTCGACCTTATCGAAAAACGTGCCCTATACTCCATTATACGAAATATCCGGGCGCAATACATCGAGAACGAGAACGGCAGACGGGACTTATTCGATGATCTGATTATCACCATACACGAGGAAGAACTAAAGAAATGCGGTGACAATACCAAGATGCAAAACATCTACGATGCGCTAAAACGGCTTAGAAATCGCGATATAGAGATTAACAACGAAAAGATGTGGCTAAGTATCGGTTTTGTCAATTACGTCAAGCATATCAAAAATAAATCGTATTTTGAGGTGCAAGTTTCCAAAGAGGTACTACCCTATTACGTGGAACTCGCCCAAAACTTCACGAGTTACTCCATGACGGTAGCAATCGCACTCAAAAGCACATTCTCGCAAAGGTTTTACGAACTGTGCTGCCAATACCGAAACGCCGGGTTCTTCTTCTACACAGTCGAAAAGCTCCGGGAAATGTTCATGTTGGAAAAGAAATACAAACGGGGATGCGATTTCAAAAGGCGTGTACTTGACGATCCGCAAAAGGAACTCCGGGAGTTGTACAATGCCGGACAATGCGATTTATATTTCGAGTTCGAGCCAAAGAGCTACAAAGGCAAGGAAGTGACCGAATACAAATTTTACGTTTACACAAGACAAACCGAACAACAAAAGCTATTGGAATACGAAAGCGCCAAACAAGCAATCATCTACATAACAACCACTATTTCGAGGTTCTCCAAAAGTGACAAAGGATATGTTAAGCGTGTAGTGAACGCCGTACAGTTACACCCGGAAATAGCCGTACAGGTGGCGCAAAAGATACAAAAGAAGTTTGAGCAATATATAGACAAGCCAGCCAAACAGATAGGGGCTATCATCCGGGTTTGCTTAATGGAAGATTTTGGAATAGAATAAAAAATACAAGTATGAAAACAGGTGATAAAGTTATCGTACCAGCCGAAATTAACGGCTATGGCAGGGATTTACGGGCAATGGTTACAGAGATAGAGAAGTTCGCCGGGGCAATATTCGTAACAGTGATATTCACTGAACCATGTCCGGAAGCCTGCGGAAGAAAAGGGGGCGTTTACCATGACTTCCAGCTAATAACCGGGTGATTTATTTTGCTATAACCGCAATAAATTGCAATAACATTTGCGATTTATTGCAATAATAAAACTTATAACTACCTTTGCAACAGAATATAGCATTTTACAGCAATGGAAAAAGGGCAAGAAAGCAAGCAAAAGAGGAAAACACCGCTTACCACCATAGCGATAAGCCAAGAGTACGCCCAAAAATTAGATGAATATTTAAAGGGTACGGGTATAACCCGCAAAGAATTTGTTGAGTTGTCCGTTGATTATTTCCAAAGAACCGGGTTCGACCTCCGGGGTGAAGCATTTGACCTCTCCCCATTAGAAAAGGTTGCCGGGCGGCTGGAACAATCCGCAAAGATCATGGAACGACACAACGAGGGAACGGAAGCGGTGCGCCTGCTTCTCCAAGCTGTCCGGGAACAGACCGCCAAGCAACTCCCTGCGCCGGAACTGATCGCCCATGCTGCCGAAGAAAAAGCAAAGGCAGAAGCCAAAAGCGAAGAACAAGAACGGGAGATTGCCCGGCTGCGCTCCGAAAACTCCGCTTTGCTAGAATACAAGGAAAAGGCACACCGGGAACTGTGCCGGGTACGTGACGAACAAAAAACAATAGGGAAAATAAAAGTAAACACCGAATTATAATGAAAGGAACTATTAAATTTATAGACCTCTTTGCTGGAATTGGTGGCATTCGATGTGGCTTAGAATTAGCCGCACACGAAGCTGGTTATAAAACAGAGTGTGTATTTACTTCTGAAATCAAGAAACATGCCATAAAGGTTTTAAAACAAAATCATCCTAACGAGTTAATAAACGGAGATATTACACAAGTTAATGAAAAAGAAATTCCAGATTTTGACATTTGTTGTGCAGGTTTTCCATGCCAATCTTTTTCCGGCGGCGGAAAAAGATTGGGCTTTACAGAAACACGTGGTACTTTGTTTTTTGATGTTGAAAGAATTTTAAAGAAAAAGGAACCTGCTGGTTTTATCCTCGAAAACGTTGAAGGACTTGTATCATTCATATTAACAAATCTTGCAACCAAAGATGAAAACCATTAACTGAGGCATATTGACCTACCATGTCTATGTAGTTAATCGCATACGACAAGTCCACTTCATAACCATAAAAATCTATTAAGTCTTGTATTAATTCTTCTGGGGTAATCATAATGTTACTTTTTATTCTAAAGAACGATTGTCCATAATCGCTTGAAGCATATTAGAACATTTTTCATATTCTTCTTTATGTTCAATTCTAAATTCGCTACATTCAATGGCTATATTTATCCACATTTCATTACCTCTTAGTTTAAGAAATTTTTCCCATTCTTTAGGCGAGAAGTAGGAATCTGGTAAATTATCAAATTCTTCCATAGATGAGAGAGAATATCCTTTGTGAGCTAAGAACATATCTTGGATAATCCAATTATGAAACATATCGTAATACTCTGTATATTGATTTACTTTTAGTTCATTGCGAGATAAGAAGGTTTTGATTAATGCAGCAGATTCAGAAATCCATTCACCTAAAATCATTCCATCTTCACAGAAACCTCTAGCTAAATCTTCTAATTCAGGTTTTATACATCCAATGTGGTTATTGCGTAAATAAAATAATTTTATTATATCAAGGGATGTGTATTGCTTCTCATCCTTATTTAGTTCCAAGAAACGTTCAATGTAACGTTCAAAGAAATGGGAAGAAAAAATCAGTAACACATTTGTCCCTTTAAGCGGATAAGCTGCCCATGTAGTTCCTCCATACCTAAAAGTAATGTAGGCATGAGGAATTACAACGTTAGCATCCTCTTTAGATTGTGCATAAAAGCTGAAGAACCATTTATTATTTTTCTTTGTAATAATCTCTGTATTCCATATCCATGGATAATATGTTTGCTTCAATCTCATTTTATTGAATTTGGGATTAAATTTAGTCCAGCGTGCATGGACTTCCTTGTAATCAGACTGAATTTCCTTTGCCAATTCGGTCAATGTCATTGTTGGTAAAATCATATTAACAAATATTTAGAATTGAGATTAATAATCACACAACCAAACATATTATAGCGAAGATAATGATTATAATTAGAATAATACGCATTTTATTGCTGTTTCCCTTAATATCAGAATTTGTGACTTCCACTTGAGAGTTATTTTGTTTATCCATGCAATTAAATGATACAAACTTCTCGCCAGTGTTTAACCAACTAATTTGGCTTGGTACTAAATTCTTTACTCCTTTTGTTGTATTAACAATCTTAAGATTGGCTGATTTAGGATTAATTATATTTTTCATTGGCATTATCCACATTCCAGAACATTCAAAGGCATGATTTAAAGTTACCACAATTAAATAATCTGCATTTTTGCCTATTAGATTGTTTATTCTTCTTGTTTCAGAAGTCCGTCTTTCACTATCATATACTCGCCTTGTTTTGATTTCAAAAGTTAATCCTCCTTGACCTATTGCATCCAGTCCCTTCTCATTCTTATTGCTAGATAATTTTAGGTTCAAGCGTTTACAAGCATAATATTCTCCAATATCCCCTACTACTTTACGGCTTCTAATAATCCCTTCTTTTTGTAAATTCAAGTAACTTTGAGCAAAATTTCTGATAGCGACTTGTTCTTTTTGAAGTAATTTTAATCGAGCTATATTCTGAGAAAATGAATGCACAGAAGAAGCGCCAATAATGTATTCTTCCGTATTAATTTTATTAGAAGGGATTTTTAATATGGATATAGGATTGTAATATATATCAAAATATACAACTACGAGATAGTCAAAATCTTGATATTTTAGATTAGAAATATGATGAGTAAGATTATTGTTAGATATAACTTTAGATTTAATTTGATATTTATAGCCTTTAGGACATACTCCATCGTATGCTTTTGTGGATTTACCAGCTAAACTTAGTTTAAAATACTTGGAGGCAATAAATTCTCCTATTTCTCCAGTAAAGCTATCTGTACGAATTATTCCTAAAGTGAAAAGTTTATCACTGCAATTGGCAAATTCTTTTAATAAAGTTTCTCTAACTGCTGTTTGCTTTTCCATGAATAAAATTTTATTGTTTTATTAATGGCTATAAAGGTAGAAATAAATAAAGTATTAGCAAATTTTGGATTCCGCTAATTGTTGTGCGATGGTCGCCCAGTTGGCTATGGGCATGGTCCATTTCTTACGTATGTTGCGGTAAGCGAGATAAACGGTGCCGGAAAATAGAAAAATCACATGCCCATTCCGAAACCTCTGCTCCTTTTTGGCTTCTTCAGGAGTTCCAGATCTTCCTCCTGCTGCTTCTTTTTGGGAATAGGCTGCTCGATGTCCGGCGTTTTTTCCACCTGCTGAATTTTCGACTTCTCCGGTTCCTGCCGGGATTGAAGCTCCGCTTTGAGATTGTCCCATTTCTCCTTTCTGATGCGTTCCGCACGTTCCACCTGCCGGGCTATTTCCGCCGGGCTTCCGTTCTTGACAGCGTTAAGATAGTCGAAGCTTTCCTCCGGCTCCCGGTCAAACCCCATGCGCCGATCAAAAGAGCTTTCACACTTTCGGAAAAAATCTGTCCTGTCAAAACCTCCCTTAACGTTGCCGCAGTTCTTCTTTCCGGTGTGGTTCGTTTTAGGGCTTAACTTCCTGGTGTTGCTCCGGTCTTTCCGGCTGACGATGATATGTGCGTGCATATCGCTGTCACTGTCACCGTCCCGGTTGAAATGGATCTTTGCGTAATATTCCACATCATCGCTTCTTAAGCCTTTTCCGAAGCCCTCCGCATAGTTTCTCATCACGTCCTGCCGGATGTACCGCTGCAAGGCTTCCGCACGCTCCAGCGGAGTCCTGCCCATACAGCGCAGCTCCTTCTCTGAGGGGCTGACGGTGATAACATAGAACTTTGCGTCAGTCCGGCTTAACTTAGCCTTGTTGTTGTCTATCTTGAATGTGACCTCCCTTGCGCTCACGTAGTCCCGGAACTGGTTGAAGAACGGCAGCACCTCCTCCCCTTTCTGCATCCTCTCCAAATCCTCATGCTGGAGATAGTTCGTCACCGCAACACAACTGCCTGTATTGGCATATGTGCCGTTACCGCCTCCCTGTATCTTCACGTTCATATCTTTTCCCTTTTGTTCTTCTCGTCCTTGTACAAGGCTTTTATATCATCGAAAAGCCCGGCTTTTCCTTTCGCATCGATGTAGCTTGCGATATAGGAGAAGATCTTCTCCTGCCTTAGCGTCACAGCGTCCAGCCTTGCATAAATGGCTTGTTGGTTCTTCAGAAGCATATCCCTCGACTGACCAACTGCCTTTTCCGCCCGGTCCAAAGCCTGCTCCCTTATCCCGGCAAGGCTTGCAAGATCACGCATGAATAGGTCATTGTCCTTTTGGTATTGGCTGAACTTTTTTTCCGTAAGTATCGAGTCCATGCTCATGGTCACTCTCATGCTTGTACTGCCCATGGCTTCACAAGCCGGACGCAAGAAATCCTGCTCCTGCTTCCTGATGAACGCTATCACCTGATCACAGCGTTTGATAAGTTTCTGCATTTCCTTTGCCGGGCTTTCATGTTCAACCGGGTTGATGCCGTACTTCTCGAAGTATTCCAGCGCACAGGAAAGGAAGTCTTTCTTTGATACATTATTGGACTTTGCCAGCCTGTCAAGCCGGGCAAACGTTTTTCGATCAATGGTGACAGAAGTGGTGGTTTCTTTATCCATACAATTGCGGTTTTAATTGCTTAATATATTATTAAATCTCTGATTTACAAAGGTATGATTTTAATCACAATTTCAAACTAATTGTGGTTAAAAAACTTAAACGGCTGAATATCAGCCGTAACCCCGTAGGGCAAGAGGAAAAACAGGGCAAAGCCCGGTTTCCTCTTGCTGTTCTTTCGACTGCCGAGCAATCGACGAACACCCTCCCCTGCGATACGGCGAAAGCTCGTACAAGGGGGACGGGGAGAAGTCGGAGCGAAGCACTAAGAAAGAACCTATTCCACAAACAAAAAAACACATCAAAACGGCACAACAGGCTACATAAAATAAACACATCATGTTTCGTTATATGGAAACAAAATATTATCTTTGCAACACTAAAAAACTTTATATGGAAGCAAAATCAAGATTCAAGGTCAAATTATCCAATGAAGCCCAAGAGTTTTTAGACGGATTGCCCAACAAGGTACGTGAGAAGATCATTAGCAATATTCGTAAATCCACCTTTGTACTTGATCCAGATTTATTCAAGAAATTGGATGATACGGATATTTGGGAATTCAGAACGTTCTATAACAAAACCAAGTACAGGCTTCTTGCTTTTTGGGATAAGGACGATAAGATAAACACTCTGGTAATCGCAACACATGGGTTTATCAAGAAAACCCAAAAGACACCTCCCAAAGAAATAGCCAAAGCCGAAGAGATTAGAAAAGATTATTTTAATTCAAAAAGATAAAGCGTATGGAAGCAAAGAAATTTTATACACTCGAAGAAATCGAGGACAAATACATCGGAGAAAAAGGTACTCCCAAACGTGATGCCTACGAAGAAGAACTTAATTCTTTTTTGATAGGTGAAGCCATTAAACAAGCTCGCCAATCAAAGAACTTAACCCAAGAGGAATTAGGTAATCTGATAGGAGTGCAACGGGCTCAAATCTCCCGAATTGAAAACGGTAAGAATTTAACCTTTTCCACCATTGCAAGAGTTTTTAAGGCTATGGGGATAAGTGCTAAACTTGAAATCGGAAGCATGGGTAAAGTTGCGTTATGGTAACTAACTATACAACAAAAAGTTACATTAAATCCGGGATACGTTTTCGCTCCCGGAAATTTCTCGTTTTACACATAAAAAGACGTATTTACACAAAATTTAACACGCCGGAAAATCATCCTAATCCGTTGCACTTGGCTTTACCTGTTTCCACTCTCTCCCATTCTCCGGAAATTCGTCGTATCAAAAAACATGCTGAAAAGTGGAGCGAAGCGACCTCTATAAACCAAAAAAGAAACACTTCATTGCTTTACGGTAATTTTTAGTTTCTTTTTAGTTACTTTTATGGCATAGCATAACACATTGTGCTATAATATCTTACAAAGGTCATCTACGACAAATTTCCGAGCATCTACGACAAATTTCCGAGCATCTACGACAAATTTCCGAAAAAAACGGGTATCTACGACAAATATCTTACGTCAAATATTTGTTTTTGTCGTAGATAAATATTTCCTTTGCGAAAAGCATTAAAGTCATGGAAAAGAAAGACAAGAAACAGAGGGATATAGTCCTGTCGCAAGACAATGCGCTGACTACCGCACGCTACAAGTTCGACCTTATCGAAAAACGTGCCCTATACTCCATTATACGAAATATCCGGGCGCAATACATCGAGAACGAGAACGGCAGACGGGACTTATTCGATGATCTGATTATCACCATACACGAGGAAGAACTAAAGAAATGCGGTGACAATACCAAGATGCAAAACATCTACGATGCGCTAAAACGGCTTAGAAATCGCGATATAGAGATTAACAACGAAAAGATGTGGCTAAGTATCGGTTTTGTCAATTACGTCAAGCATATCAAAAATAAATCGTATTTTGAGGTGCAAGTTTCCAAAGAGGTACTACCCTATTACGTGGAACTCGCCCAAAACTTCACGAGTTACTCCATGACGGTAGCAATCGCACTCAAAAGCACATTCTCGCAAAGGTTTTACGAACTGTGCTGCCAATACCGAAACGCCGGGTTCTTCTTCTACACAGTCGAAAAGCTCCGGGAAATGTTCATGTTGGAAAAGAAATACAAACGGGGATGCGATTTCAAAAGGCGTGTACTTGACGATCCGCAAAAGGAACTCCGGGAGTTGTACAATGCCGGACAATGCGATTTATATTTCGAGTTCGAGCCAAAGAGCTACAAAGGCAAGGAAGTGACCGAATACAAATTTTACGTTTACACAAGACAAACCGAACAACAAAAGCTATTGGAATACGAAAGCGCCAAACAAGCAATCATCTACATAACAACCACTATTTCGAGGTTCTCCAAAAGTGACAAAGGATATGTTAAGCGTGTAGTGAACGCCGTACAGTTACACCCGGAAATAGCCGTACAGGTGGCGCAAAAGATACAAAAGAAGTTTGAGCAATATATAGACAAGCCAGCCAAACAGATAGGGGCTATCATCCGGGTTTGCTTAATGGAAGATTTTGGAATAGAATAAAAAATACAAGTATGAAAACAGGTGATAAAGTTATCGTACCAGCCGAAATTAACGGCTATGGCAGGGATTTACGGGCAATGGTTACAGAGATAGAGAAGTTCGCCGGGGCAATATTCGTAACAGTGATATTCACTGAACCATGTCCGGAAGCCTGCGGAAGAAAAGGGGGCGTTTACCATGACTTCCAGCTAATAACCGGGTGATTTATTTTGCTATAACCGCAATAAATTGCAATAACATTTGCGATTTATTGCAATAATAAAACTTATAACTACCTTTGCAACAGAATATAGCATTTTACAGCAATGGAAAAAGGGCAAGAAAGCAAGCAAAAGAGGAAAACACCGCTTACCACCATAGCGATAAGCCAAGAGTACGCCCAAAAATTAGATGAATATTTAAAGGGTACGGGTATAACCCGCAAAGAATTTGTTGAGTTGTCCGTTGATTATTTCCAAAGAACCGGGTTCGACCTCCGGGGTGAAGCATTTGACCTCTCCCCATTAGAAAAGGTTGCCGGGCGGCTGGAACAATCCGCAAAGATCATGGAACGACACAACGAGGGAACGGAAGCGGTGCGCCTGCTTCTCCAAGCTGTCCGGGAACAGACCGCCAAGCAACTCCCTGCGCCGGAACTGATCGCCCATGCTGCCGAAGAAAAAGCAAAGGCAGAAGCCAAAAGCGAAGAACAAGAAAGGGAGATTGCCCGGCTGCGCTCCGAAAACTCCGCTTTGCAGGAATACAAGGAAAAGGCGCACCGGGAACTGTGCCGGGTGCGTGACGAGCAAAAGACTTTCGGAAAAATATACGTGAATACAGAACTATAAATTTAAAAGCTATGGGAACATTAGGCTGCATAAACGATATGTTACAACGAGATAAAGAAAATCGTGAACTTCGTAAATTAAACAGAGATAGAATAAAAGAACATCAAAAGTATCTTGTAAACAAAGGTAAAGGAAATGATTTATCCAATATTTCTATTGAGCAAATGGAAGAAATTCATAAAAGAACAATAGAAAAAGAAGCACTTGATAATGCAAGTTTATTCAAAGCAAAAATATATTTTATTGCAAGTATATTGCTTCTGTTTTTATTAGCGATAGTATGTTATAGGCTATTTTTCAAATAAATCAAAATAAAAGTACTAAAGTCATGAGAAACAAAAACTTATTTACTTTTTTTCTAATATTTCTATGCTTCTGCTTTACAAATTGCAGTGATGATGAAAAAACAGAAGATATACATCATCTATCTTTTGAAAAAGATTACTACGAGCGTCCTCTAATCGGAGCCAAAAGTATAATGATACGAAGTGGAAATAAAGATTACTCCGTTGAGATAAAAGATCCCTCTATATTAGATGTCAAAATAGATTTATCAAGCCCTATCGGTATGGGTAATTTAGATATATATCCTAAACAAAAAGGAGAAACAACTATTCAAGTAAAGGATAATATTGCACATGAAACAACTGATCTAAGAATAAAGATAGTAGATAGTTATTTACATTTGTCTATTAACAACCCTGTACGCCCACCATATAAGCAAGGTGATGAAATTTTCTTAATAAATAACGACGATAAAGATTTCTACTTGTACGATGATAAATTAAAAATAAAGAGTACAGGAAATTATGAATTTTCCATAAAGGGAAATATTCCGTTCTTAACATTAACTTATCATAAAGAATTGGAGAATAGAACCATATATAAATATAATCTAACAGGAACAGACCAAACTATGTTTGCTGTTATAAAACTTTTTTTAGGCTGGGATTGGCACGATTTCATCGAAAGTCCAAAGACAAAAGAAATAGCACCTATTATAATGAGAGCAACAGATATAGAAACCAATACAGAATATTATCTAACAAGAAAAGCAACTGATATTCCCGAAAATGTATTAGATTAAAAACAGCCTCCGGCAGGGTTTTCGCTGGGGGCTTTCTTATGAAATCAAAAAGAAAGCGATATCGGAATATTACACCCCAAAAACGTCCTGCCGGTAGTTACATAATGAAACGACATACTTGGCTGATCGGTACGGTTCTCCCACCATGCGGACAAATCCCGGTTACAAAATGACAAAACGGACACCCACCAAAGAACAATATTTTTTTCTTTTTTCCTAAACACCTGCCAGCGAAGCACAAAGTATTTGTCAAGGGCGAAGGGTAAAAAATACCGCACGAGCGAAGCGAGCACAGGAGATTTTTTACCCGGAGAGTGAAACGTCCCTTTACATGAATTAGTCAAGACTTAATCTGACAGTTACGTATAAAAAGAATAAATTTGTAACAGAAAACAGATTGAGTTATGACAACATCAGAAAAGGTCATCAAAAACAAACTGGGATTGCTTGAACTCTCCCAACAGTTAGGAAACGTATCACGTGCTTGTAAGATTATGGGCTACAGCCGTGACAGTTTTTATCGTTTCAAAGAGTTGTATGAACAAGGCGGTGAAGTCGCCTTGCAGGAGATTTCCCGCCGCAAGCCTGTCATAAAGAACCGTGTGGAAGAACACATTGAGCAGGCAGTCGTACAGATGGCGATAGACAATCCTGCATTGGGGCAAGTTCGTGTATCCAATGAACTGCGTAAGAAAGGTATTCTTATTTCGCCAGGCGGAGTGCGTTCCATTTGGCTACGGAACGATATGGAGACCTTCCAGAAACGCTTGAAAGCATTGTCGGCCAAAGTGGAACAAGAGGGCATTGTCCTCGACGAGAACCAAGTGGCGGCATTGGAGAAAGCAAAAGAAGAAAAGCAGGCTCATGGAGAGATAGAAACTTATTATCCTGGTTTTCTTGTTGCCCAAGACACTTATTATGTAGGATATATCAAAGGTGTGGGACACATTTATCAGCAGACCGTCATTGATACTTACTCCAAAATCGGATTTGCCAAGCTGTATGACAGAAAGAATGCGCTTGTCGCTGCTGATATGCTTAACGATAGGGTTATTCCTTTTTTCGAGCAGCATGACTTGAAACTGATGCGTATGCTAACAGATAGAGGAACGGAATACTGCGGAAATAGAGAAAATCATGAGTATGAACTGTATTTGGCTGTGGAAGACATTGATCATTCCAAGATTAAGGCGAAAAGCCCTCAGACAAACGGTATATGTGAGCGATTTAACAGAACCGTGCAGAATGAGTTCTATGCTATTGCATTCAGAAAGAAAATCTATACTTCTATCGAACAACTGCAAGCAGACCTTGATGCGTGGATGAACTCCTACAATACCCAAAGAACACACTCTGGAAAGTACTGTTTCGGAAAAACGCCCATGCAAACTTTTATCGAAGGAATCGCTGTGGCAAGAAAGTATCAACTGCAAAATCTGGAAATGATAAAACCGAATGAGCATGATAAAATCTCATTCGGTTGTGAGGATGAAGAAAGTTGTGTAACTTCGCAACAAACATCTGACAGTTTTTTTGTCCGATAGTAAAACAAATGTCAGAACAAGTCTTGACTATTACAATTTAGAATATCCGAATAATATTCTTATTGCTATTTCTGTAAATGCAACTGACATCTCATCCGTGCCAGTTGCATCTCACTTTGTCAATGTGTACTTCTTCGGACGCTTACACTCATCGTTAGCGTTGATTTAGTCATTTTGATAACATCTAATTATTTTATTCGTTTCCAAGACTCTCTATCTCCTTTGAAATTAATTTATACTTAGCCCGTATCTCTTCTCGTTGATAGAAATCCAACAAATCTACCTTACTGAGGTAGCCGTCTTCTAAATATTTCATTAAGTACTGCTGATTAAATTCAATTGACAAAAGGCTCTTCTCTATATTTTTCAGTATCTGAAGATTATTCTTGATATTGTTTTTTACCAGCATTTCAATATTCTGTATATCACGGATGTCTTTCAGCAAACGCTGTATTAGCATATTTACAAAATCTACCTCTATATTCTTCCCATCCTTTCTTAAAGCTAGTCTACGAGCAAAATTGTAAGCAATAGCTAAATTATGATAATCTGAAGCCTCATAATCAATAATACAAATAAACCCGATATTATCAATGTATGAAACCCCATCCACAGCCCGCTGAATAGAAGCATCTGCTAGTGTCTTATCAAAAACAATAATGCTCGTATTAGCACCACGATTCACTGTAGTCTCTAGCAACTGGCTCCATGCAGTATCATATTTATTAGATGCAATATCTAGTGAATCAACATCACCCAATTTGATACTTTTGTCAAACTTACATTCTATAGCTACTTTCTTTCCACTATTTTCGCCACCTACATAAGCCAGAATATCACCAGTCTTGTTATTCTTCAATAAACCTTTCGATGTTCCAGATAATGAAACTACATCTCCAAGATGGAAGTTATCGATGTAGGTTTCAAGAAACTCTAAGATATCATTCTCGGCAGCAACGCCCTTAATTGCAGTCTTATGGAAAATCTCTTGCTTCATATCAAATAGAAGTTTTAAATTTTCCAGTTGTACCCCCAGGTCATCAGTTGTCTTAGAAAGGAAAGCCGAAAATCTATCCTCCATTGTTGCTAGTACACCTATACGAATAGCACGCAATAAAGCTGTTTCTCTTTCATTCTCTGGAAGGGAGATAAAAAAACGATAAACAAGCTCATCCGAGATCTCAAAGCTATCAACTTGGATGCGCTGAAGTTTGTGATCTATACGCATACCTTATATTTTAGTGTAACGGTAGCCACCTTTTTTTATATAAACATCAAGGAATTTACCATGTGAATCAGCAGCCATCAATCCATCATAAACACTTTGTGGTACATCATAATATTGATAAACTGCGCCACTTAAAAACTCAATTTCTAAAACCTGATTGTCAGGGTCATAACCAATCGAAGCAATGTTCGAAGATGATACATATTGTCTTTCCATATACTTTAAAATATTATAAATTAATTTGTTGTAATCTCCATGCTTTTATAATGTTCTGAAACTCGTCATCTGTAATATCTAAGTTATTATTCCAAGCACCTTTCCCTTTTTCGTCTGAAGCCACAATAGGGTCATTACTGTCTGGCCTATTCTTTTTGTCAGGGAATGTAATAATTGCTCTCATAGGCATCCTTACCGCTTCACCAACAATAATGGATTCACCAGTCTTCAGGATTGGAAGCATATTCACCAAATTAGAAAGATTATCTGAAATAGTATTTGCTATTATACCTCTGTCATTAGAGTTTGTCAAGCGCAAAGCTATCGTTGTACCACATTGAGATAAAATAGTTGGGTCAATCTCCGAAGGACGCTGGCTTACAATCATAGCGCTGATGCCATATTTACGTCCTTCCTTTACCAAACGACGCACTACTTTGGATGCTCTGCTATTATTGTCACTTCCAAGATAATTGTGAGCCTCTTCCATTACTATCAATAGAGGACGTTTCCTGCCTCCTTGTTTAAGATTGCGCGCCCAAAACATAGAGTCATACATGACACGCAAAAGAATTCCTATAATATCATGCAAAATTCCACTTGGTACTCCTGAAACATCAAAAACAGAAAGAGTTTTCTCTCCCATCCAAAGCTTCAGCAGTGAATGGATATCATTTGTTATATTTCCATCTGAACTTGGAATAAAACCTTCCGGTTTTAAGACAAAATCAAAACGAGGATCTGCCATTTTTGCCTGTAATGCAAGCAACTGCCTTCTCAAATTCATTGTAGCTGCAGATAAGAATATCTTTGATTGCTGTTGCTCCTTATATTGGGGTAGTACAAATGGGGTTATTGATCCTGTCATTTTACTTCCGTCTTCTTTCGTTGCGAAAGCCTCTGTTGTCGCAACCTCATCAAAATCCTTATCAATAGCGCATATTTTCTGTCCTGTTCCCGTACAGGAATGTGTTGCAAACATCGACCTATATAAATAAAGAAATAAACGTTGCAAACTGAAAGGCACAGGTGTATCTGCTGTTATATTATCAGCATTAAGATATGAGAACAAGCATGGGTTCTTCTCTATTGTAAGCTTCTTAAGTTTGAGAATAAGTTCTGAGAGCGGAAATCGGTCATTATCTTGAATATCACCAAAAGCAAAACTTACGAATTCATCAAAGCTCATGGCCCAAAATGGCACAACAAGTTTCTTGTCCGTACGATCTTCCGGTATTGTCCTAAATATATTAGCTCTACTTTTAAAGGTTCTACCATACTCACCATGAATATCAACAAGAATAATTCTAGAAGAGGGAAAAACAGTAGAATCTATTAGAGTGTTAACAAGCCCTGCCACAGTTGTTGATTTACCGGTTCCTGTAGAACCAACAATACAACTATGTCTAGTCACCAACTTATTGATATCTATTAGAGCTGGAATATTCTCCGCTCCAGAAATAGTGCCTACAGGCACAAACTCAACGCCTTTATCACGACCATATATATTCACAAGGTCTTCTTCTGTAACAATATGTACCTCGTCATCTATCATAGGGTATTGTGATATACCTCTTTCAAATGGCTGACCTTTTGCGCCCTCTCCCACGAGTTGTACAGTCATCCACCTTAATCCCGTGTTGGTATCGTCCTTCATGGACTCGGGTACTGCATCAGCCCCTACCTGTACAATGGAGCCATACAAGTTAACAAAGCCCTGTGGTATTTTCACAAAACCACCTACTTGTCCAACCTTATAACCATTTCCGTAAATATAAGAAATAGTTGAGTTGAGTGACGGGTATAACTGTACAGAAACATTTGTGCCAGAAATGCTTCTAACAGCTCCTATAATTGCAGGATTACTTTTTGTCTGCATCTGGATGATCTCCTATTAATTCTGAAAGGAAGGAAGTAAAAGAGGCGAAATCCCCGAAAGATACGCGATCATCAACCTTCTTAAAGTTAAAATTCACAAATTCATTCTTTTCATCTATAAACTTTGACCATTCACGGCGCTGAGCACCAATCACAGCCTCTTCATCATGCCAAATACTGAGGTTAGGACGCTCCAATGCTCTTTTTACAGCTTCTGGTGCTACCAATGTACCAGAAGCATCTTTTTTCATCTTCCCATACATTAATGCCACTACATTTGCACTCTGATTTACTTTCAGAGCATTAATAATAGTGTCATTGATATGTTCATCACCAAATGAATAACCACAAACAAATAATACGGCATGAGGTTTTAATAGAAAACTTGTCAATCTGTCAGACATAGCTAAGAATGGCATCTTTCTACTTTGATCGTATTTCAGTTTGGAAGGGTATATCAGTTCTGGAGAGCCTGCTATGCCTTTAGACACTCTATAAACTCTTCCCGACATAGTTTTCCAATTTACTGAACCGTGCAATTTCCACACTCTTGCCCAATAATTGGGTAACTCATTTTCTTCTACTGAATGAATATCAAAGAATGGGTATCTTGAACCAGAGAATCCATCAAAGAATGGTACATTTTGCTCTTCTAAAGCCTGCTCTAACAACAAATCATAGTTGGTTGTAAATATTTCCACTGGAACAACACGATCGATAGAACTCACCCACCTTGCAAGTCTTCGATACGAATTATCTCCATCAGGTAAGTCCTTTGTCACCGCATCTGCTATTGTATTGCAGATTTCTGTTTCCAAGTTATTTAATTCACTTTCCGTAAACCCTCTTACTGTGCCACCACCTGTTGAAACTTCTTTCATAGATCGAATATAAGTAAGAATATCTTCCAAATTAGAAGTATCTCTATCAGCCTTTTTCAACTCTTCAATCAGTCTCTTATATGGTGTGGTAGGAGTATCTGTAGCATGTGCGTCGTTGATAATCTTGGTTAAACCCGCCATATCTGGTAACAGGGAGGCTCCTGTTATTCTAACAGACAAAGGACAACCTGCCGCAAGAAGAAAGCCAAGTGGAGACTTATCTTGTGACAATAACAATCTTAAACTTCTCAAATGTCTTATTTGATCGTGATTCATATTTCTTCTATTTTTTAACCTTTAATTTTCCCAAATGCCTCTCACTATTTCATTTGAAGGGACTTCAATATCTTAAACTAAAATAAAAAGTTAACTGTTTATTTGATTAAATTGTTAATTCTCATCTATTTTAGATATCAGCTCATTATTTAACCCCTCATCCTTACCTAACAATTGTCTTACAAGTCGATAAACTGTCGTACAGGGATTCTGATTGGCATATCGTGAATCGGTGTATTCAAGATGCTTTGACTCTGCATATCGCATTGCGGAATCCATTGAACCGTATGTTGTCATTACAGCATAGTTGTTCGGATCTTTCTTGGCGTATTTGTATTTCTTCTTAGACTTGTATTTTGGAGAAGCATTTACAGCAGCAGAAATCTTCTCTTCGTAATCCTTTCTAGGAACACCTGTCGTTACATTCTGAAAATGATACAGATACCATAGCTCAAAAGCTTCATTACTCCATGCCACCTCTATCCCATTCTTGTCTCCTAATGCAATAGCTTCGTTGAAATCTTTAGCAGGAAATTCGTCTTTATCAAATACAGCCCAAACACGGTCATAGTTGTTCTTATTTTTCAAAGCGATAGCCTTCTCTACAACATCTTTTGTACCTCTGCCAAGACCTTTAACTTCTATGTCATATACAATTATCCCTTGCTGTTTCTGAGCGAATGCATCAAAATAATTAGGCTCCGTTTTCGTACCCTCGCACACGATAAGAACAGAACATCGTATAACCTTCTGTTCTCTCCGTTGTGTTTGCTTCTTGAACTTAAAAGAGGCATTGTCTATCTTTATTTTCTTTGCAGCCATAACCTTTATTTTAATCGTTAAAAATATAAGGAATAGCTCCATAACGCCCCGCAATATAATTTCTCTCGTAGTTTGCATCGTTGCGAGGTTTCGTCCCATCTGGAAGGACTATGTCCATCAGGCTATACAAGTCTGTCTGCTCTTGTGAGTCTTTCTCTGTAAACCAAATCTGGTCGCGACGAAGAATTTTCTGTGACAGCAAGTGTGTGTCATGAGTGGTAAATATCAGCTGCGCATTCTTTGGATTTGTTTCATGATTATTGAACAACTCTATGATATACTGAGAAATCAGAGGATGCATCTTAGCATCCAATTCATCAATAACAAGCGTGGCTCCAGTATACAGGGTATCGAAGATTGGACCAGAAAGGTCGAACAATTTGTTTGTTCCTGATGATTCTCTTTCTTCAAACGAAAAATTAACGGAACCTACGACCTTACCTTTATCCGAGTATATGTTGTGCACAGAATCCAACTCGATACTTTTCTTTCCTTGTATCTCCTTTTGAAACATGGCTCTTAACTCTGTAGGTAAATCCGATGGGATATTAGGCTCTTCTTCGTGAGTGAGAATACTATTGAATCCAAGTCTCAACTTTTGGAAAAATTTAAGTGCATCAACACTAGATTGTTCTTTCTTATGGAAGAACAGCTTTGAATATGAACTATACTGCTGATTGTTTAATCCGGAAATCACGTTAAAATCTGATTGGAACCAGGAGATAACCTGACGTGACATTTCTCCTCCCAACTGTTGACACAAGGACAAGAACAAGCGGTTGTCATTGGTTTTTTCTTCATAACCAACACCTTCTGGAAAATTATTCTCCTCTACGCAGATTCCCTCCTCATTCCTAACAAATAGCATCTGCTCTTTAGAACGAGGCGTAGTCTTACGGAACAACCACTCATCAACTATTCGTTCAAGGTTGTACCTGAATCCATATCTATAGCAATATTCACCTTTGAGAAAAATTACCTCAAACATAGTAGGACGCTCATTATCTTTCAAGAGAAGAAATGGATCATACTCCAATTCTTCATTGTCGTTCAGTTTCACAGACAACAGAACGCATCTTGCCATCGTGTGCATAGCACTGACAAGATTAGACTTTCCACTCGAATTAGCTCCATACAACGCTAAGGTACGGAGCAAAATATGCTTGTTGCATGCAAACAGATTAGTCTCAGAGCATTCCTTCAACGCCTTATCCGCTTCTAATACCAAGGTCTTCTTTCCGTAAAACGACCTGTAATTCTCAACTGTAAATTCAAGTATCATATAATTAAACCTTAAAGTCTTTATATAGAATAATATTTCAAGTACAAAGGTAATAATAAAAACTCAATTAGCGTACGAATTTGAGAAATAATCTCAAATTCGTACACAATATTCTTTCTTTTCTATCAACTACAATGAATGTTGCTCTATTTTAACCCTGCATTAAAGTAGAGCAAAAACGATTAAAAGTAGCATTTGGGCTGGCGAAAAGAAAAACAAGAGAACGCATGGATGAAGGAGCGGTTTAGTTTAGAACTTGATTAGATATACAAAAAACAAACTAAACTTTATAATGAAGGTTTTTAGTATTTCGGAAACAATACAGAATCTAACTTGCAATCCGAGGGAAGCGAGGAACAAACAATAATATGACAAGGGACAAATTTTGTCCCTTGCAATTCAGCACGGTTTTTTGGAAGTGGTTTTATTGTTTTTCTTTCTTTTGGTATGCGAAATTTTGTCCCTCGTTTGTCCCCCAAAAATATTCTTCGAAAATTTACATATTGATATACAATACTTTATATAACAGAAATATCGTTTGCTCGGGCAAGTAGAGTAACTAATTGACAATCAACCTGTTGTATCCTATGCAAATGTAAAATACTGATAAAATGTCACTTAAATAGAGAAAAATAAGCTATTTCAAGAGTCATATTTTCTCTTGTTTGCTTATTTTTTCAGCATTTTTGTCCCCCGTTTGTTCCCTAAACGGATACAAGGGACAAAGTTCTGTCCCTCATACAATTTAACGGTGATAAATAGGCAAATTTTATCAGTACCACTAAAACTTATCTAAATTACAGATAATATTCGAATAGAACTGAATTGTTTTTCAGCCAAAATAGATTCTGACAATCAAGTAATTGGCATATTTGAATATAACAGCAGAAATCATCACCGATGAGATTTCATATAATACATTTGATAAATATTCCCAACCATTATTTCGAAGTATTCGAATAACAGCATATTGAACATCCTCTTAAGTCTCACATTGATTTTTAGAGGGTGATTTAAAGAATTCACTGAAAAATATTTGGAGTATTGCGAAATTATTCTGTACATTTGCGCCTCTTTTGAAAATTTACAATGCTGCAAAATAGAATAGACATATTATCCCAAACGACAATTCGAGGCAACAAATGCTTCGGAGTTCGGTCGTATGTTCTTCATGTTTGGAGCATTGAAACGTCTGCAAATTTCATAAATACTTTCCAGCGAACACATATAGGAGATAAGATGCGATAGATGCTCGTATCTTGATATTAGAATAAACAGCAAAATAGTTGGAGAGTCCTTACCGAACTTCCCAACTATTTTGTTTTATGCCCATTGGTGACTGTTTGCTCCGTGCAATTCCTCTCCCGTCATTTCCGTCCAATGAGCGCAGGAACAACCAATTTTAATTAACCGCACAGCGATGTGCACAAAAGAGAGCAAAATGAATTACAAATTTGACGGAAGCAAGGTGTATTTTACATCGGACACGCACTTTTATCATTCGAATATCATTGGCTTTTGCAAGAGGCCATTCAAAAATGTAGAAGATATGAATGAAACACTGATCGAAAATTGGAACCGGGTAGTTGGTCAAGATGATATCGTGTTTCATTTGG
>OIPH01000176.1_pt1 | contig 22068 bp, 19 predicted proteins | sample 1585761 | NCBI WGS metagenome assembly OIPH01 (sample SAMN02674699, study PRJEB24791) | human gut metagenome, SKBSTL042 | isolation source: stool | host: Homo sapiens | place: USA
CTTTCCCTACACGACGCTCTTCCGATCTTATAGCCGAACAGCCGGCTGAACAACGCGTACAGCAGGATGTTCAGCAGGGTGGTCAGCACGCCAAAGATCAGGTAACTGAGCACTTCCCAGTGTTTTTTTAAAAATTTCATCATGGCTTTGTTAACAAAAACAGCCCCGCCGCCGTTTTCCCGGCAACGGGGCTGCAGATCGCATTGTGTCAGAAGCTATGCTTTTGCACGAAGAGCTGATTACTCAGCGTCGTTGTTCAGCAGAGCCTTCATGGACAGGCTGATGCGCTTCTTGTCGAAGTCAACATCCAGCAGCTTCACATCGACCATATCGCCGACCTTCAGTGCGTCGGAGACCTTCTCAACGCGGTCATTGCTGATCTCGCTGATGTGGACCAGACCGTCAACACCCGGCAGGATGCGGACGAATGCACCGAACTTGGTCAGGGACACGACCGGAGCATGGAAGGTGCTGCCGATGGGGTAGTTGTTCTTCAGCTGCTCCCAGGGGTTGTCCTCAGCCTTCTTGTAGCCCAGAGAGACCTTGTGGTTCTCGGTGTCGATGTCCTTCACATACACTTCGATGGTGTCACCAACGGAGACAACCTCGGAGGGATGCTTGATGCGGTTCCAGCTCAGCTCGCTGATGTGGCACAGGCCGTCCACACCGCCGATATCGACGAATGCACCGTAAGAGGTCAGGCTCTTGACAACGCCGGTGTAGGTCTTGCCCACCTCAACGTTTGCCCAGAACTCCTCGCGCTTTGCCTTGTTCTGCTCAGCGGTCACCTTGTTGATGCTGCCCACGATCTTGCGGCCAGAGCACTCGGTGACGACCAGCTGAACGTGCTGGCCGACCAGAGCAGTGTAGTCCTCGTCGCGGCGCATAGTGGCCTGAGAACGGGGAACGAACACCTTGACGCCCTTGACGTTGACGACAACGCCGCCCTTATTGAACTCGGTAACATCGCCCTCGACGACTTCACCGGATTCTGCTGCCTTGGCGATCTCTTCCATGCCCTTGCGAGATGCGAGCTTCTTGCGGGAGAGCTGGATGACGCCATCCTGATCCATAACCTTCTCGACGATGAGGTCCAGCTCATCGCCAACCTTCACCAGGTCTTCGACCTTGGCGGAGGAATCATCGGTCAGCTCGCTCAGCTTGACAAAGCCGGTCTGCTTCGCTCCGATATCCACCTGGATCTCGTTGGCAGAGATGCTGGTCACGATTCCTTTCACAATACTGCCTGCATGAACCCGCTTTTCTTCGGATGCGTTCAGCATCTCCTCAAAGCTCATGCTGTCATTGATTTCTGCGCTCATACTGTTAAGTACCTCCTCAATAATAGACGATGGCGTTGAAGCCCCGGCTGTCACGCCCGCCACTTTAACATCTGCAAACCATTCCGGCCGAAGTTCGCTCGCTGTCTCGACCGTTACGGCACGCGTGTGTTTTGCGGCGACCTGTACCAGCTTTTGGGTATTGGAAGAATGATGACCGCCAATGACAACAATGATGTCGCATTTTTGGCTGAGGTCTTCCGCTTCCTGTTGCCTCGCCCACGTCGCATTACATATTGTATCAAAAATTCGGGCGTTTGTATAGGCTTTTTTGAGAAACTCCGAACTTTCTTTCCATTTTGTTACCTGAAATGTGGTCTGTGCAACTGCAAAAAGGGGTTTTTGGGGGTCAGAAGGGCCGTTCCACGCCTCCAATTCGGCTAAATCGGCAAAAACGAACACCTCGCCCCGGGTGTGTCCCACGATGCCCTGCACCTCCGGGTGGGTCTTATCACCCGCCACCAGCAGCACCGCGCCCTCTTTTTCGGCCTGTGCGGCAATGCGCTGGATCTTCTGCACAAAGGGACAGGTGGCGTCGTGGTAAGGGATGCCGCGCGACTCCAGCTCGTCGTAGATGCTGCGGGGTACCCCATGGCTGCGGATGACCACCTCGCACCCGGCAGGCACATCCTGCACGGTGTTTACCACCTGTGCACCCTTGCGCCGCATATCCTCCACTGCCTGTGGGTTGTGGATCAGCGGGCCCAGCGTTGCTACCCTGTGCCCCTCGTCCAGCAGCTTATAGGTCAGTTCCACGGCACGGTTCACGCCGAAGCAGAACCCCGCCGTTTTAGCCAAACGGATCTCCATTTTTTACGCTCCCATCTTTTCCCATGCTTCCAGCAATGCCTGCTTGTTGGCACGGAGTTTTTTGGTGTCCCGGCGGCTTTCCATGGCAAACTGTGCTGCGGGCATCGGCTCGCCGTAGATCACCCGCACCCTGCAGAACAGGTGCATTTTCCTGTCCGGGGTGTCGTAGAAGATGCGGCAGGGCACAACGTCCACCCCGGCTTCGGCGGCAATGACAAAAAGACCGCTCTTGGGGGGCAGCAGTTTGCCCTCCTTTTCGCGGGTGCCCTCCGGGAAGATGAGCAGGGTCTTGCCCTGTTTGCAGGCCTCCACCGTCTGGGAGATGACCGCCATCTCGTCCTTGGTGCCGCGGACGCACACGCCGCCGCAGCAGCGGAAGAACCATGTCAGAAAGGCGTTGATCTCGAACAGTTCCTTTTTGGCGAACACCACCATCCGCCTGCCCCAGCGGGTGACAACGATGAACACCGGGTCGATAGCAGATACATGGGTGGGCGCAAGGATATAGCCCTTCGTCTGCACTTTTTTCAGGTTTTCGCGCCCCTCCACCCGGATGCGGAAGCCGATGTGCCACACAAGCCACGCAAGGGGCACCAGAATATAATATAGTACCATTTTCTATTCCTGTCCTGTTTGTTTTATCAGCCGATCTTCTTGGCAATGATCTGCTTCATGGCGTCAAGGCTCTGCTCAAAGTCCAGTTCCGAGGTATCCAGCAGCACGGCGTCCTCCGCCTGCTTCAGCGGGGCGGCGGCGCGGTGGGTGTCCTGATAGTCCCGCTGCTTCACGTCTGCCAGCACTTCCTCGTAGGGAGTGTCGATGCCCTTGGCCTGATACTCCTTCCAGCGGCGGGTGGCGCGTGCCTCCGGGCTGGCAGTCAGGAAGATCTTCACCGTAGCGTCCGGCAGCACCACCGTGCCGATGTCCCGGCCATCCATCAGCACATCCTGCTTTTTGGCCATGCTGCGCTGCAAGTCCAGCAGAAATGCCCGCACGGCGGGGTTTGCACCCACGGCAGAGGCTGCCATACCCGCCTGCTCGGTGCGGATGGCGGTGCTCACGTCCTCGTCCTTCAAGTAGATGTGCTGCTCGCCCGCAATGGAGGCCAGCCGCAGCTCGATTTCCGGCAGCAGGGCATCCACCGCCGCATTGTCCTTGGGGTCCTTGCCCGCGCGCAGGGCGTACAGGCCGATGGCGCGGTACATTGCACCGGTGTCCACATAGATATAGCCCAGCTCTGCCGCCAGACGGCGTGCCAGAGTGGATTTGCCTGCACCCGCAGGCCCATCGATCGCAACAGATACCATGATATGTTCTCCTTATTTATATATAGTACACAGCAAAACGGACTGCGCTGTTTTTTACAGATTATTGGCAAAGCTTTGTGCGGTGCAGAAGGCGATCTGCAGATTGTAGCCGCCGGTATAGGCGTCCACATCCAGCACCTCGCCCGCAAAGTACAGCCCCAGTGCCTTTTTGCTCTGCATGGTCTTGGGGTCTACCTCCCGCACCGATACGCCGCCGCTGGTGATGACTGCGTGGGCAAGGTCGCCCCGGGCGTCAATGGACACCTGCCAGTGCTTGACCAGCTGCACCAGCTCCCGCTTCTGCTCCCGGGTGATCTGGTTTGCCTTGGTGGCGGGGTCGATGCCCCAGCGCGCCACCATCACCGGCTGCATACTGGAGGGCAGCAGCTTGACCAGCGCCCCCTGCGCTGCGTGGTTTGCCAGCAGGGCAAAGTCCCGGGTGATGCGGTCGTACAGCTGCTCCTCGCTCAGGGCGGGCTTCAGGTCGATCTCCGCGATGTACCTGTGCTTTTTCATGTCCCCCAGATGGCTGGACGCGCTCAGGGTCAGCGGCCCGCTGATGCCAAAGTGGGTAAACAGCATCTCGCCCTGCTCATCAAAGATGGCCTTGCCGTCCTCCAGCAGGGTCAGGGTGACGTTTTTCAGTGCCAGACCCATCATCTTTTTGCAGTCCGGGTCCCGGCTGACAAGGCTGACCAGACTGGGCACCGGCTCCACAAGGGTGTGTCCCGCCTGCTGCGCCAGCTTGTAGCCATCGCCGGTAGAGCCGGTGGTGGGGTAGCTCACGCCGCCGGTAGCCACCAACACCGCGTCCGCCCGGTACTCCCTGCCGGAAGTGCCCCGCACGCCCACGCAGCGCAGCGCCGGGCCTGCCTTTTTCTTTTTGGGGTGGCGCGGGTTTTCCGCTGCCGCCGGGGCGGGCTCTGCCTCGGGCACGACCTCCTCCAGCAGCAGCTTTTTTGCGCCGTCATAGACGATGTCGGCGTCCTGCGCATAGCGCAGCAGCGCCTGCCGGATTTCCTCGGCCTTATCCGATACTGGGAACACCCGGCGTCCGCGCTCCACCTTCAGCTCCACGCCCAAAGCTTCGAACAGCTCCATGGTCTTTGCCGGGGGGAACGCCCCCAGCGAGGAGTACAAAAAGCGCGGGTTCGTGCGCACATGGCGTAAAAACTCCTCTGCCGGGCAGTCGTTGGTCACGTTGCAGCGCCCCTTGCCTGTGACAAGGATCTTCTGCCCGGGCTTATCGGTATGCTCCAGCACCGTCACCTGATGTCCCTGCCGCACGGCGGCACCCGCCGCCATCAGTCCGGCTGCCCCGGCTCCCACGATCAAAACCCTTGCCATCTGTCATCCTCCCAAAATCGCCTGTTGATTCTATTGTATCATACCAGAAACCCCGCACAAAAGCAATGCAGCGCCGCAGGAAATGAATGGATTTTCGGTTCCATGCCCTCTTGACAAAGCCGCCGGGCTGCGGTATTCTTTTTACAGACCGTTAGTTTGTAAAAAAGGAGCATCTGCCATGCCGCGCAACAAATACCCGGAACAGACCGTGGAAAAGATCTTAGACGCCGCTGCCCTGCTCTTTATCCAGAAGGGCTACCAGAATACCACCCTGCAGGACATCATTGATGCCACAAAGCTTTCCAAAGGGGCGGTGTACCACCACTTCCGCTCCAAGGAGGAGATCGCGCAGCGCGTCGGTGACCGTTTGGGCGACCAAATGTGGGAGCCGCTGCGCCATATCCGGGACGACCCGTCCCTGACCGGGCTGCAAAAGCTGCAGGCGGTGTTTGCAGCATCCTTTGCCGGGCAGCGGCAGCAGCAGATCGCGCAGACCTTGCCGCACCTGTGCAGCAACCCGCAGTTCCTTGCCATGGAACTGACCAACATTGAAGCGCATCTGGCCCCGGAATGTATTGCACCCATGATCCGGCAGGGCATGGCGGACAGCTCCATCCACACCGCCGATGCCAATGCGCTGGCGGAAGCGCTGTTCGTGCTGGCAGACATCTGGCTTTCCCCCCAGACGCGCCCCACCACGCCGGCTCAGCAGCGGGCGCGGAACCTCGTGTTTCAGCAAATGACCCATGCGCTTGGGCTGGATCTTTTGACGGATGCACAGGCTGCACAGCTGGTGCAGCTGTGCACACCGGTCAAAGACTGAATTTTCCGGGCGGAACGCTCCGCCTTTTTTTGTATGTAAATACAGACTAACGGTCTGTAAATAAAAAAGCAGGAGATTTCCATGAACACTTTTATCCTTATCGTCCTCGGACAGATCATCTCCCTGTTCGGCAATGCCGCCCTGCGGTTTGCGCTGCCGCTGTATCTGCTGCGGCAGACTGGTTCTGCTGCGCTGTACGGCGGCATCACCGCGCTGGCTATGCTGCCTGCTCTGGCCGGAATGCTGACCGGCGGCGCGCTGGCAGACCGTTGCCGTAAAGCCCGCCTGATGGCGCTGCTGGATCTGGTAACCGCCGGTATTTCGGCGGCAGCCGCTGCCGGGTTGCCGCATCTGCCCCTGCTTCCGCTGATCCTGACCGTGCTGGGCAGTCTGTACGCCATTCAGGGGCTTTACCAGCCTGTAGTACGCGCCTGTCTGCCCCTGCTGCTGAACGGCACCCAGCTGCTGCGCGGCAACGCGGTCATTCAGCTGGTGGATACCGTGGACGAGCTTCTCGGTCCCCTGCTGGGTGCTGTTCTGCTGGAGCACCTCGGCATCCGTGGTCTGCTGGCGCTCTGCGGCGGCTGCTTTGCACTTTCCGCCGGGATGGAGCTCTGCCTGCGCATCCCACAGGATGTCCCCCGGGACACAAGGCTCTCCGTTCGTTCTCTGTGTACCGACCTGCGGGAAAGTGCGCGGTTTCTCACCGGGCAGGCTGCGGTGCTGCGGCTAGCTGCCGCCATGGCGGCTGTAAACCTGCTGGAAGTCCCTGCCCTCACCGTGGGTGTTCCGGTGCTGGTGGTGCAGACTTTGCAGAAAAGTGATGCCTCCCTTGGTCTTGTGCAGGCGGTGCTGAGCGCGGGCGGCATTTTAGGCGGCGTGCTGGCGGGAACCGTCTTTGTCCGGCATCCCATCCGCAGCGGCACAGGTCTTTTGCTGGCGCTCAGCGGCGTGTGCGCCGCGCTGGGTCTTGCCCTTCGGGTGCCCACGCTCCAGTTCGGCAGCATTCTGGTGCTGGGTGCCGTGTTTATGGCCGTGGCGGCACTGTTCAACGTGTGGTTCTTTGCGCAGCTGCAAATGCTAGTACCGCAGGCACAGCTGGGCAAGACGACCGCCTGCATCTCCGTGCTGGCCTGCCTGACCCAGCCCATCGGACAGGCAGCCTATGGCAGTGCCTTCCAGCACTGGGCTGCGCACCCGGCAGATGTACTGCTGGCAGCCGGGGTACTTTCGGCGCTGGTTCTCTGGCTGCTGCAAACGCGCCGTACCGCCTGACGCACCAAAAAAGGAGCCGCTGTTGCAGCCCCTTTTATGGTATGCTTACTCCGGCAGCTTTGCCGGGTCGAGGTAAGCTTCGCCCTGCTTTACCTCCACATGGATGTGGCTCTCCTCGGCGCATTCGCAGCCGACAGTGCCCACCGTGCCAATCTTCTGCCCGGCGGTCACGGTGTCCCCGGCCTTAACGTCCGGGTCAGCCACGCCGCACAGCCGCCAACTGCGGCCAGCGGCATCCTCCAGCACCACCACAGTGCCCCAGTTGCCCTCTGCCCCGGCAGAGACCACCTTGCCCGCCACAGGTGCCGCTACCGCAGTGCCCTGCGTGCAGGCATAGTCCACACCGTTGTGGGTGCGCCAGTCGCCAAGGGTGCTGCTGTACACCAGCTCATCGCCGCTGTAGGCGTTCAAGACCCTGCCCGAGACGGGCTGCGTGGAGGCAGGCGCAGCTGAACTGCTGGCAGGCGAGGATGCGCCCTGCAGTGCGGAGGGTTCGTGCACCAAACCAGAGCCAGACTGCGCCCCAGAAGAGGACGCAGAGGATGCGGGCTTGGGTACATTTGCCGCAGATTCTGCGGCGTCGGTCACGGGCTGCTGCCATGTGGTGTCCTCCTGTGCGTCCCAGTCCGGTTCTGTTTCCGGGGTGGTCTGTTGGGTGGTGCCGGGGGTGTCCAACCCCTCCAAACTTTTTTGCAGTTCTGCCCGCAGGGCGCGCACCGCCCACACCCCCGCCGCAGCCGCAGCCAGCAGGCTTGCGGTCAGCAGCAGAGCAAAGCCCTTGCCGTGCAGAAATTTTTTGATCTGCTCCATGCTTGTTACTCCCATCTGTCCGTTTTGTGTACGGGGTCTTTTTCTGGGTTTAGTGTGGGACAGCGGCGGGCAGTTTATACAAAGGGATAAAAAAGACAGCGAAAAATAAATCAGCCAAGCCCTGCAGGCTTGGCTGATTTACAGATCATAAAGTTCTTTCTGCGCTTAGTCGCGGCGGCGGCTGTTCAGACCCAGCAGACGCACCACATACAAGAAGATGTTGATGAAGTCCAGATACAGCGTCAGTGCACCGTAGATGGAAGCCTTTTCCGCCAGCTCGCTGTCCCCTGCGTAGTAGGAGTACATCTGGCTCAGCTTCTGGGTGTCGTAGGCGGTCAGCAGCATGAACACCACCAGACCGATGCCGGAATACAGCACCGTGCTCATAAAGCCCATGCCGAACAGCACACCGACGAAACCGGTGATAAGCAGCGCAAACAGCGCCATCATCAGCTTGGGACCCCAGCCGGACAGATCCTTGTGGGTAGTAGTGCCGTAGACCGCCATCAGGCCGAAGTACAGCGAGGTGGCAAGGAAGGCCAGCACCAGCGTGCCCACTTCAAAAGCAAGGAAATAGTAGCTCAGCACCATGCCGTTGAGCAGGGCGTAGCCCAAAAACACCCCTCTTGCCGCGCCCACGGACATATTCTGCACCCGGGCGCTCAGCACGAACACCAGCGCCAGCTCGGCAATGGTGAACAGCAGATACAGCGAGTTGACCACATAGAACAGCGGGGTGGTGGCGGTGACAAACGCCGCCGCAAAGGTGACCAGCAGTCCCAGCGCCATCCAGCGGTAGGTGCGGGTCATATAATCAGCCGAGGTCATTGTAGGCTCTGCATAGCCACGGTTGTAATTGTTGTAACTCATCTGGGTTCCTCCAGTCTATTCTGCCGGAGCATTTCTCTCTTGCTCCGGTCTACGGAATATAGTATACTGCATAGAAATGAACGTTTCATGAAAAAGGCTGTGATATTGTATGTCCCTTGGACTTTATCTGCATATTCCCTACTGCTTTTCCAAATGCCGGTACTGCGATTTTTATTCCCACCCCGGGGAGCGGGGCGTGCCGGATGCTTATGTGGACGCGCTTCTGCGGGAGCTGCACCGCTTTGCGCCAAACGCGCCCCTGCGGCCGGATACCGTTTATTTCGGCGGCGGCACGCCCAGCCTGCTCACCCCGGCGCAGGCAGAGCGGCTCATCCGGGCAGCAGAGCCCGTGTCCGGTGCAGAGATCACCTTGGAAGCAAACCCCGAGACCGTCACCGAGGAGAGCCTGCGGGGCTTCCGGGCGGCGGGGGTGAACCGCATCTCCTTCGGGGTGCAGTCTGCCCGGGACACCCAGCTGCGCACCCTTGGCCGTCCCCACAGCGCCAAGCAGGCGCGGGCAGCCTTTGCCGCCGCCCGGCGCGCCGGGTTCGAGAATATCAGCGGCGATATCATGCTGGCGCTGCCCCATTATACGCAGGCCGAGTTTGACGAGACACTGGAACTGATCGAAAAAGGCGGGGCCACCCATATCTCGGCCTACCTTTTAAAGATAGAGCCGGACTCCGCCTTTGGCAAGCACCCGCCGGAGGGGCTGCCCACCGGCGATGAAGCCGCCGATTTCTATCTTTACGCCGTGGAGCAGCTGGAACACCACGGCTACCGCCAGTACGAGATCTCCAACTTTGCAAAGCCGGGCTATGAGGGCAGGCACAACCTCATCTACTGGAACTGCGGCGACTATCTTGGACTTGGCCCTGCGGCGCACTCCTGCATGGGCGGCAAGCGGTTCTGCTACGCACCGGACACCGCCGCCTTTCTGCAGGACGCCGCCGCGCCCATCATGGACGGCAATTGCGGCGCAGAGGACTACCTGATCTTACAGCTGCGGCTGCGCAAGGGGCTTGACCTTGCAGCCTACAAAGCCATATACGGCAAGCAGTTTTCCACCGCACAGCTGGCCTTTGTGCAAAACTGCGTCCGCGCCGGGTATGCCACCTTCGATGGCAGTACCCTCGCTCTGACCCCCGCCGGGCTTATTGTTCAGAACAGCATCCTTGCCCAGCTGCTGTAAGCCCTCTCAGGCTTTGGCTCTTGTCCCCAGCTTTTCCAGTTCCACCACCGGCCAGCCAAGGGCGCGGATAGCGCTTTCATCGTGGGTGGCCAGCAGCACCGGCTTGCCCGCGCAGCGCTGCCGCAGCAGTGCCGCTGCCCGCTGCAAGGTGTCCGGGTCCATGCCGGTAAAGGGCTCATCCAATAGCAGGGTGTCGCTGGGTGCCCACAGCGCCCGCAGCAGCGCCACCCGCCGCTTTTGCCCGCCGGAAAGCCTGCGGGCAGGCAGCTGCAAGGCTGCAATATCCATTCCAAGCTGTTGAAAATCGCTTATAATTTGCTCTTTGTACTGGTTTTCTGCTCCCGGAAGCACCAAGGTGACGTTCTGCACGGCGTTCAGCTGGGGACAAAGGCGGTCTTCCTGAAAGACCGCTGCCACCCGGCCCACGCCCTCCACGCTGCCGGTGGTGGGGCGTTCCAGCCCCATCAGGATGCGCAGCAGAGTGGTCTTGCCCCAGCCGCTGGGTGCCCACAGCACCACGGGAGCATCCACCTCCATGCACAGGTCGGTGAAGAGCGGCGCTGCGCCGAACTGTTTTGTCAGATGTTGAAGCTTCAGCATTTTGTCCCCTCCTCTCCCAGCACTGCGCCCACGGCTTTATCCAGTGCAAGCAGGAACAGCTTTTCAAAGCCTGCGCTCAGCAGGATGATGACAAAGGTCCACGCAAACAGCTCCCCTGTGGAAAGGGTGATCTTAGCGCGGTAGAGCGCATCGCCGATGCTGCCGTTGGGCAGGCCGATGACCTCGGCTGCCACACCGCTTTTCCAGCAGATGCCCAGCGCCACGCTGCACCCCTGCCGGAAGGCCGGAAGCACCGCAGGCAGCCAGATCGACCGCAGGCGGCGACCCGGCGGCAGACGGAACACCGCTGCCATCTCCAGCAGCTGCACGTCTGCACCGGCAATGCCGGTGCGCACCGCGCCGTACAGCACCGGCAGCACCATCAAAAAGCTGATAAGCACCGAAAGGGCGCTGCCCCGCACCCAGACCAGCGCCAGAATGATAAAGCTTGCCACCGGCGTGGCCTTGACCAGCTGCATCACCGGAGCCAGCAGTGCATCGGCGGCGCTCCACCGGGCAGCGCATACCGCCAGCACCACGCTGACCACTGCGCCCAGCACAAAACCCAGCAAAATGCGCCCGGAGCTGAAGCCCACCCGCTGCCAGAAATCTGCCCTTGGCAGCAATTGCACCAAAGTGCGCAGCGCCTGCACCGGCGATACCAAAAACACCTCCTGCCCGATGGCCATGGCTGCGGCCTGCCAGACCGCCAGCCAGAACGCCACCGCCAGCAGACGGCGGAAAAACTGCTTGTTCTGCTTCATAAACTGCCCTCTTCCGCTTCCTATTATAAGGTATAGTATACCATACCGTCCCGCAAAGGGGAATGACCTGTGCACCACCCACGGCGAGTCGGCTCGCTTTGTATATACTTTTATTCAACCGTCGTATGCTTGACATGAATTTACATCCAGTGTAAACTGGGTACAGTACACGGTGCACCTTTGCGCCGGCGCAGGAAAGAGAGGACGGTATTGACAAAAGCGCTCAAGGGCCGCAAGCTGCTGCTTGTCGGTTTTACGTTATTTTCCATGTTTTTCGGGGCAGGCAATCTGATCTTCCCACCCGATCTTGGCGCAAAGGCGGGGGTAAACTTCTGGCCCGCCTTTCTGGGGCTTGCCATCAGTGCCGTGGGTCTGCCGGTTGCAGGGATCATCGCGGTGGCACGGGCTGACGGTCTGGATAAGCTTGCCGGGCGGGTGCATCCGGTGTTCGCGCAGGTGTTCATGATTTTGATCTACCTGTCCATCGGGCCGTGTCTGGCCATTCCGCGCACCGCAAGCACCTCGTTTGCCATGCTCACCCCGCTGCTGGGCAGCAGCGCCGGGCTGCAGCTGGGGTACTCCGTGCTGTTCTTCGGCGCGGCCTTTCTGGTAGCGCTGCGCCCGGACAGGCTCACCCGCTGGCTGGGCAGGCTGCTCTGCCCCTGCCTGCTGGTTCTGATTTTGATCCTGTTCGGCGGCTGTTTGCTACACCCGCTGGCGGCGCAGTACGGTGCGCCCACCGATGCGTATAGTTCAGCGGTCATTTTACAAAGCGTATTGTACGGTTACCAGACCATGGACGCCCTTGCCGCACTGAACTTTGGCGCGGTCATCGCCATGAACATCCGGGCGCAGGGCGTTGCCCGGGAGCAGGACGTGCAGCGCAGTGCCATCCGTGCCGGTCTTGTGGCAGGCGGGCTGTTGCTGGCGGTCTATGCCATGCTGGGGCACGCCGGAGCGTTGACCGGTGCCGCCGTGCCCGGTCTTGCCACCGGTGCCGAGGTGCTGACCGTGCTGGCGGAGCGGCTGTTCGGTAAAGCGGGGCTGGTGTTGCTTGCGGCCATCTTTATGCTGGCCTGCTTCAACACCTGTGTGGGGCTGATTGCCTGTGTGGGAGAGTATTTCCACACCCTGCTGCCCCGCATCCCCTACCCTGCTCTTGCCGCCTTTTTTGCCGCTGCCAGTATGCTGATCGCAAATCTGGGGCTGGCAGAGATTCTGCGTCTGTCCGTCCCGGTGCTCAACGCGCTGTACCCGGTAGCCATTGTGCTGATCGCGCTTTCCTTCGTGCCCGGGCTGGAGCAGCGCCGCCGGGTCTACCCGCTGTGCATTGGCTGCACCGCCGTGCAGAGCATTGCCGCTGCGCTGCCGCTTGGCGCACTTTCTGCCCTTGCCAACGCTCTGCCGCTGGCGGCACTGGGCTTTGGCTGGGTACTCCCGGCTGCCGCCGGGCTGCTGGCAGGCATTCTTTTAAGCAGAACTGAAAAATAATAGGAGATTTTACTATGATCCAGCCCATCATGCATGACCCGCTGTTTCTGGCGCAAAAGTCCGCCCCCGCCACCCCGGAGGATGCGCCCGTTGCACGGGACTTACTGGACACCCTGACCGCCCACGCCGACGGCTGTGTGGGCATGGCTGCCAACATGATCGGCGTGCGCAAGCGCATCATCGCGGTGGAAACTGAGGACGGGTATTTAGTGCTGTTCAACCCGGTCATCCTGAAAAAGTCCGGCCAGTACGAAGCCGAAGAGGGCTGTCTTTCGCTGGAAGGTGTGCGGAAAACAAAGCGCTGGCAGAGCATCAAGGTGCAGTACCAGACCATGGACGGCAAGCTGCGCATCAAGACCTTTACCGGCTGGACAGCGCAGATCATCCAGCACGAGATCGACCATTGCGATGGGATCTTGATCTGAATCCCATCGCACACTCCCCCGCGTGGGACGATTTTGAATGGCTTCCGCTATCGGGTTGCGGCACCCAGCATCCGCATCGTGCCTTGGGCGGCACTCGCGTCTTGCTGGCCGCTGCCCCAACAACTCCTCCCTGTTTCCACCGCTGGTGGCGGTCGTCGTTGTTGCACTCTAGCCATTTTCAGCGGAAAATTATTTTTAATTCGGGATTCAGAAACGCCTGCGGGCGTTTCTGAATCCCCTTTTCACGGGTGGGGCGTGAAGAGCAGCAGCATTTGCAGCACCGCTTTCTGTGAAAGCGCGGTGCTGCGGGCAGCGTCCCTCCCGTGAAAAAGCAACTCTGAAAAATCCGCAGATTTTCCAGAGTTGCAAACATCAAAATATTCTTTCCGCTATTTATGCGCAAAGCGAACGCGGAGCGCATTCAAAACCATTTTTGCTCACTAACTATAACGCACAAAGCCCCCGAGGGTGTGTTCCTCGGGGGCTTTGCTATGCTGTAACAGAGATGTCGGAATTTTAGCCCTTGACGCCACCAAGAGCAACGCCACGGACGATAAACTTGGACAGCAACAGGTAGACAACGATGACCGGCAGAATGGCGATGGCCACCATCATGTACACCTTGCCCATATCGAACTTCAGGAAGTCCGCGCTGCGCAGCTGGGCGATGAGGATAGGCAGGGTCTTTTTGTCGGCGGTATCCAGTACCAGAGCCGGGATGAAGTAGTTGTTCCAGCTTGCCACGAAGGAGAAGATGGCCTGCACAGCCAGAGCCGGCTTCATGATGGGCAGCACGATCTTATTAAAGGTATAAAACTCGCCTGCGCCGTCAATGCGGGCGGCTTCCACGATCTCCATGGGAAGGGAGGCGTCCAGATACTGCTTCATGAAGAAGAACACGGTAGGTGCCGCAATGCTGGGAACGATCAGCGGGATGAAGCTGTTTTTCAAGCCCATCTTGGAGATCAACTGCAGAAAGCCCAGTGCGGACACCTGTGTGGGCATGGTCATGATGAGCAGGATCAGGGCAAAGGCGGCTTTTTTGAACTTGAAGTTATAGGCATAGATGCCGTAGGCCGTCAGAGCCGAGAAGTAAACGCTGAGCGCTGCCGAGCAGGCAGACACCAGCAGGCTGTTGCGGATGCCGCTTACCACAGGGATGTTGGCGTCCGTAAGCACGTTGCGGAAGTTTGTGATGATGGACTTGCCCGGCATCAGCGAGAAGCCCTTCTGGATCTCGAAGTGGGTGCGGGTGGAGTTGATGATCAGCACATAGAAGAAGAACAGGCACAGAAAGCTGATCAGCACCAGCACCAGATAGCACCACGCACGGCGGGCGGTCAAGATCGCCTTTTCGGACTGGTTTTTAGGCGTATGTGCCATACTTATTTCCCTCCTTTGGCAGCAGCCTTTTTGGCTGCCTTCAGTTCCTTGCGCTGAGCCTTGGTCAGGCCGTCATCTTCCTTGGTCAGCGAGAAGTACACGACGACGCACAGCACTGCACACACAAGGAACAGCACCACAGATACTGCACCGGCCATGCCGTAGTTCTTGCTGAACAGGTGGTTGTTCAGGTACATGATCATGGTGGTGGAGGTACGGTCGGGGCCGCCCTTGCCGTTGGTCAGGATCTGCGGCACATCGAACATCTGCAGGCCGCCGATCATGGAGGTGATCATCACATAGACCAGAATGGGACGGATCAGGGGCAGGGTGATCTTCCAGAACATCTGGTTCGGGGTGCAGCCGTCCAGCTCTGCAGCCTCGTACAGGGTGGGGTCCACGCCCATAATGGCTGCCATCAGCATGATGGTGGTGTTGCCGAACCACATCAGGAAGTTCATCAGGCCCACCAGACCACGGTTGCCCCACACGGTATTCAAAAAGCTGATGGGGGTCTTGATCCAGCCCATGCTCAGCAGCACTGCGTTCACCGGGCCGTTATCCGAGAACAGGGCGAAGAACAGCATGGCGAAGGCCGAGGCCATGATCAGGTTGGGCATATAGATGACCGTCTTGAAGAAGGTCTGTCCCTTCAGCTTCAGCCGCAGGTCGGTGAACCATGCCGCCAGCAGCAGCGAGACGACGATCTGCGGGATAAAACCGATGATCCACAGGATCAGCGTGTTGCTGAAATACTTGGGTAGATCGGTCGCGAACAGGGTGATGTAGTTTTTCAGACCCACAAAGTTGGGTCCGATGATCTTCAGACCGCTGCGGTAATACTCAAAAAAGCTGTAATAGATGGTGGATGCCAGAGGGATCAGCTGGAATACCGCGAAGATGATGAAGAACGGCGCAATGAAGATGTAGCCCCATTTCGCGTAGCTGATCGACCCTTTCTTTTTCTTTTCTCCCATAAGGATCGCCTCCTGATAAATTTGCGGAAAGAACAGGGGCGGGCGGGAACAGCGTCCGGCCCGCCCCTGCGTATTCACTTTTCCGTTTTAGGGTCGGCTGCTATTATGCGGGCCACACCACGTCGGTCAGCTCAGGATACTTCTCCTTGATAGCGGTCTCGAAGTTTGCCTTTGCGGTATCTTCGTCCACATTGCCGGTAAAGTAATCCTTGAACGCATTCTGGAAGCTCTCATTCATGCCCTGATCGTACGGACCGGCGTTGGACATATCGATCTTGGTTGCAGCCTCTGCAAACAGAGCGATGTGGTTCTGGCCGCCGAGGAAGTCGGACTTGTAATCGCTGCTGGCGATCTCGTTCATGGCCTTCTCGTTGTTGGTGTAGTCCTGCGTATCCATGGTGATCTGCTTCATGATGGCTTCATCGCAGGTCAGCTTCAGCATAACGTCCTTGATGGTCTCAAGGTTGTCGCTGCCGGCTGCACCGCAGATCCAGGTGCCGCCCCAGTAGTAGGGCTGAGGGCCTTCGCACACAGCGTAATCGCCGTAGATGCCGTTGCCCACTTCTTCCTTGCCGCCCTCGGCCACAGGGGTCTCCAGAGAGTTGCCCAGCAGGGTGAAGTTGATGCCCCAAGTGGAGTAGAAGAAGCCGAAGACCTTGCCGGTCGGGCCCTGATCAGCCGCCCAAGTCGCGTCCCACAGGGAGGACTTGTGGTTGTAGCCCTTTTCGGTGTACGTCTTGGTCTGGTCAACCCACTTCATCAGGTTCGCGTCAACGACCACGGTTTCGCCGTCGTCAGCAACCCACGGAGCGGACACGTTGTTGGAGAAGGTGCGGTACGCATCGTCATAGCCGGAGAGCATGTAGTAGCCCTTCGCAGCCGCCTGCTCAGCGACAGCGTTGAACTTGTCCCAGTCAGCCAGCGCTTCCTGCACTGCATCGGGATCGTCGGTGCCCAGCACGTCCTTGGCGATGGAACGGCGATACGCGAACAGGCCGGGGGTCGCCTGCCAGGTGACAGCCTTCAGCTTGCCATCAGCGGAGGTGGCGATTTCCTGCGTGTACTTGTACTGGCCGCCCAGATCTTCGTCCGTCAGGCCGATGTCCGCCTTCACGTCCAGCGTGTAGGGGGAATCGACGTACTTCAAAGCGTAGTCAGCTTCGATCAGGAAGATGTCGATCTTGTCGTCAGCCGCGGCGGATTCCTGCGCGCGCAGGGCTTCGTCCAGCTTGTTCTGGTAGTTGTTGCCCTCGTTGGGGTTGATCGTCCACTTGACGATGGTGCCATCGTTCAGGGTGGTGGTGGACTTATCCTCAGCAATTTCCTTCACTTCGGGATAGTAGGCGTTGAAGCGGCTCTGGAATTCATCGTTCCAGCACCAGATGTTCAGCACCTTGCCCTCGGCGGTTTCCGCCGATGCCAGCGTGGCCGGAACGACCATCATCAGGCACAGAAGCAGAGCGACGAGCTTTTTCATAGGATTTTCCTCCTCTTTAATGGGCGGGTTGTACCCGCTATATTTCCAGCGGCTTCCCTGCCGCGGGAATACGATGTGGGGTGATTTTTTCCGCCTCCTCTTGCGGAAAAAATCAGCTGTTGGCGGCGTCTGTCTTCACCGGGCAGATGCCCATGGATTCGCCCTCCAGCAGCTTAACCGGAATTGTTGCGGTTTCGCTGCCAGCGGTGCGCGGGTTCTCGATGCGGTCAATCAGGAATTCCGCCGCCTGTGCGCCGATGCGCTTGGTATCCTGCTCGATGGTGGTCAGCCGCGGCTGAAGCATCTGCGTCAGGCGGATGCCGTCGTATCCAGCCAGGGACAAATCCTCCGGCACGCGCAAATTCAGCTGTTTTGCTGCCTGCAGCGCGCCCAGGGTCGAGTGGTCGTCCGGCAGCAGGATGCACGTCGGCGGGTCAGGGCGTTCCATCAGGTTCAGCACCGCCTGCATACTCGTGGCGGGGTTGTCGTAGAGCGCCTCGACGACGAAGTCCGGGTTCACATTCAGCCCGTGCTCCTGCATCGCGCGGTAGAAGCCGATGATGCGGTTCTCCGTGACGGAGGATTTTTCGCCGTGGACATACGCGATTTTGCGGTGTCCCTTCTGATAAGCTGCATCCACCAGCAGCTTAAGTCCGCCGATGTTGTCCGACAGCACGCACGAGCGGTTGTTGAAGCTGTGGTCGATGGTGACGACGGGCAAATTGCTGTCCACCAGCTCAATGACCTCCGGCGCGTAGAAATCGGCGCAGACGACGCACACGCCGTCCACATTGCGGTATCGGCAGTGCTCCAGATAGGTCATGCCCGTCCACCCGATGTGGTGGTTGATGAAGGTGATGTCGTACCCGCGCTTCTCCCCCGCCGACTTGAACGCATCCAGCACGGAGGCGAAGAAGCTGTGCGTCAGACCCGTGCCGCGCTTTTCTTGGAACAGAACGCCCAAGTTGTAGGAGCGGTTGGTTTTGAGCGTGCGGGCGATGGCGTTGGGGTAATAGCCGATTTCACGCGCCGTGCGCTGCACGAGTTCGCGGGTTTCGAGGCTGATGTCCGCGTAGTTGTTGAACGCCTTGCTGACAGTGGAGATGGACAGGCCGCACTTTGCGGAAACATCCTTGATGGTCACGGCCATGGGCGCCCCTCCTTTCGTCTTTGCTGGAAGCGCCGAGGCGGGTTAGCGTTCTGCTTCCGGGACATGTGATGCTCACGAACCCGTTCGGCTTTTTGCTAAACCGGTTTCGTGATGGTTAGAGTATACACCACCCGCGCGAAAAAATCAAGTGTTTTCCTGTGTTTTTTTATAAAAATTTTTTCCGGATTCTCCATTCCTCGCGTTGTAAACGTTTTCATTCCTGTGTTTTCAAGGGTTTGCGGGATTTTTTACGAAATCGTTTCGACTGATTCTCGAAATCGTTTCAGCAGGAAATTTCGGTCAAAAAACGACCATCCAGTCGAATTTGCTGGATGGTCGCAGGGAGGATTTTCGTTTTTTCGGATTTTGCCGGACGGTGCGCGGGCATTCGGCGAAAACGCGCCGACGAATGCTCAGCGTCCTGATTTCACCGCGCGCCGTCCGCCAGCTGCTCATTCCACTTCTTCCAGCTTCCGCAGTGCCCGCTTCGTGTTTTCCCCCGCCCGAAGCTGCGCCCCGACCCGCCGCGCGTTCGCCGCGTAGCGCTGGTAGTCCTCCTCCGGCATCGTGCGAATCAGCTCCGGCAGCTCGCGCAGGCTGTTCAGCGCCACGCCGACCTGCTCCCGCGCCACAAAATCCGCCGCCGCGGCGTTCTTCGCAACAATCACCGGCAGTCCGCCCGCGAGGTATGTCGACAGCTTGTGCGGGCTGTTCAGCAGGGCGTACACGCCGTACAACCCCGTCAGCCCGTCAAGGCTGTCGCCGTCCCACACGATGCCGAACGCGCCCGAAATCGTCTCCGGCAGCTTCTCCGGCGCAATTTCGCCGTGGTATTCGATGCGCGTTGAGTCGCTTCCTGCCCAGTTTGTTCCATATAATTGCCATTCCAGCGGAACTTTGCCAATATCTTTCAGGTATCCGCTCTTGTCCGCGGCGAGGTTGCCCGCAATCGCGACCCTGCGGCTCTTCTCCCGCACGGGGATTTCCCCTTCTGACAGGCAGTCAAACGCTTCCATCAGAATCATCGGGCACGTCACGCCCTGCGTGCGCAGGTAGCTTTCCATCCGCTGGCTGTGCACGATGAGCGCCTCGAACCCCGGCAGCAGCAGTTGGTCGCTCCCGCGCGCGGCGCTTCCCCCAATCCGCCGGAGCGAGTCGAGGTCGTGCACGAGCGCGGCGGTTTTCACGCCCTTCCAGCGCAGCAGGTGCAGCGCCAGCCGCGCCACGCCGTAGCCCTTGACCGGGAAATACGGGTACTGCACGAGCAGCAGGTCGCCCTGCCGCATCCGGTAGAACGCGCGAACCCAGTCGCCAAGCGTCTTTGCGCCGACTTGGATAGCCTGCCAGACGCTGCCATTTGCGCTGTCCGGCGCGTGGAGCACGAACGGCGCGTACCCCATTTCAGCGGCGATCTGCTCGATGTCCGCGCGCGCCTTGTTCAGTGCCGGCACGCCCGATGCGCCCGTTTTCGGGGTCATCAGGAAGCGCCGCTGAAACCGTTTTCTCTCCGTCAGGGCGATGAGCTTGTCCTCCAGCCGCTGCGCCGCGGTGCCTATGTCGTAGCCCGCGTCGGCGATGGTCTGCGCCTCGTCGCGGCGGATTTCGTGGCGTTCCAGCATGTTCAGCATATGTTCCGCCCAAATCGCCGGATCTTCCGCCGGAATAAACTCCACGTTTCGCGTCAGTTTCGTTTCCCTCGGCACGCTGGCGGATAGCAGACATGGCAGCCCTGCCGCCTGCGCTTCCAAAGCCGCCATCCCGAAGCCCTCAAAGTGCGACGGCATGACGAACAGGTCGAACGCCTGCAACAATCGGTTGACGTCATCGCGGTTGCCGAGGAAGAGGACTTCCCGCTCGATGCCGAGGGTGACGGCTTTCGCCTCCAGCTCCGTCAAATCCGGGCCATCGCCGACGAGCACGAGCCGCGCTTTCTCCTCGCGCTCATGCAGGTGGCGGAAGGCGTCCAGCAAGAACGTTTGGTTTTTCTGGTACTGCAATCGCCCAACATGACCAACCACGAGGCAATCTTCCAGCCCATACTGCTCGCGAACCTCGCGCCGAACCTGCTCCGAGAAGCGGAACATCTGCGCGTCAATGGCGTTCGGGATGACCTCACAGGGCAAATCCATGGCGGGGCACGCCCACTTCGCGCTCTCCATCGAGCACGCCCAAAGGACGTTGGCGTAGCGGCTGAGCGAATGGTGATTGACCCGATGGAGGAAGCCCTGCACATGTCCGATGACTGATTTATCCATATTCTGCGGATTATGGCAGTGCGCGATTCGCACCGGAATGCCCACCTCCGCGGCCTTTTTCAGCGGCGTCATGTCGTTGAACATGCACTCATTGTCCCAGATAATATCGTATTCGTGCCCATGTTCGCGGAAAAAGTCGTTGATTTCCCGATAATAGCGCATTATATCGCTGCTTCGCCGGGTAATTGTGTATATCTTCCCGATTTTTTCCGCTTCTTTTTGGCACGCAATCGGGCTAAAACGGCACAAAAAGTCGAATTGAACGCGTTCGCGGTTCATTTTTCCACAATACGCCATTAAAAAGTGCTCAATTCCGCCCGTCGTCGCCGTCCAGCCCACGACAAGCACCCGCAGTGGTTTCATCGTCATACTTCCTTTCATAAGCGAAGGAGACGCGAGGGGACGCTGTCCCCTTCGATCCCCTGCAAGGGCTTCGACCCTTGACCCATTCGCGCGATTTCGTTGGCTACGTTTTCATACAGCTTCCGCGTGCTGATTTTGCGCTGATTTACAATCTGCTGATGTTAATTGGTAAATACACAATCTACCACTTTCGCCATCATCGGCGTGCAAGCGCAGATGTGCCATGACTTTCCAACTGATGAAAGCGTCGCCGCCGCGACGGATAAGGTCGTCCCGCCCGCGATAACCCGCAAGTTACTGCTGATTTGCCCCTCGACGGTCGCAGCGCACCCCGGCGTGAAAAATCTCTTCCAATTATATTGCACTTTCCGTCAAAGCACACGCCTGCTGATTCTGCCTGCGCCGAATCAGAATCGCTCGCCTTGCCAGCGGATACAGCCCGCACCGCAGCATCAGCAGCACCGTCTGCGCCTTTGACCGCGGCAGCCACCGCACACGGCGTAAATCCGCGCGGAACGCTTCCCGGCACAAGCGGCGAATCGCCCCGCACTGGCGCAGCCCGTCGCGAAAGCCGCCCTCCTGCACCACCCCGTGCGTCAGCATCAGCAGCAGGTGCATCAAGCGGTACTGTGCCGCCGCATCCGGCATGTCCAAATAGTTTAATGTTGGCTGCGCCGCCGTGAGCGTTCGCAGATACTCGCGCACCACGTCTGCCGCGCTGTGCACCGCTGAATCCGCCCGCAAATGGTAGCAATAGGTGTTCACCTGCGCCAGCGAAACGGTTTTCGCGCCGCGAAGCACCCGCATCATCCACTCGCCATCCTCCCCCAGCCGTAGCGATTCGTTGAACCTCTCGTTACATATTTCCCGCCGCAGCAGCCAGCCGTGCGTGTGCAAATGCACGGTTGGATTTCGCAGCGCCAAGTCCAGCATATCACGCGAAGAGAGGGTTTGAACGGTGCATTGCGGCACATCAGGGGCTTCCGAACGGGTCAAAAGACCCTGAATCGCCTGCGAATCCCCCGCAAGGGCGAGCAGATTGCCGATTGCGTCGGGCAGCAGCACGTCATCCGCATCAAGAAAAGTGAGCCATTCCGACGCTGCCGCTTGTAACCCTGCGTTTCGTGCGGCAGACACCCCGCGGTTTTGCTGATGAATCACCGCAATGCGCGGATGGTGCGCCAGCTCGTCGCACAAGCGCGCTGTGCCGTCGGTGGAGCCGTCGTCCACAAGGAGGATTCGCACGTCCCCCTGCATGAGTGCCGACGTAACCGCAAGTTCAAGCGTATCAAGTGCATTGTACACAGGGATGATGATATCGACCATCGGATGGCTTCACCTCCCAAAACGCAAATTTGTAACCATTCGTTATTTCGGAAGTGCTTGTGGCTTCAGCCGCCGCGCCTGTG
>OIPH01000193.1_pt1 | contig 19900 bp, 18 predicted proteins | sample 1585761 | NCBI WGS metagenome assembly OIPH01 (sample SAMN02674699, study PRJEB24791) | human gut metagenome, SKBSTL042 | isolation source: stool | host: Homo sapiens | place: USA
CGGCTATATCAAAGTGGTTTCGGAGCCGGGCAAGGGTTCGGAATTTTCCATTATGTTGCCGACTAAATAAAGCACACTTATAACAGGAGAAAACACCATGAAAAAAATCAATTTTTGCAAAGCAACAACAATCATCTTAATAATCAATGTTATTTTATCTATTGTTTTATTTTTCGTTGTTCCTGATAAAATAGCAATTCAATGGGTAGGTACATCCCCCAGCAATGCAGTAGATTCTTACTATGTATTTTTGGTGCCGGTATTGTCAGTGCTTTTTGCTTTTACGGGAAAACCTATTTTTACAATGTTCCTGTTTAGATTGTGGAATAGAACTAACGAGCATTTAGTGACATACTTAAATTTGTGTCTGCAAGTTGTATTTCTTACTTGTGAAATCTATATCGGATTATATAACCTATGTAATTTTAATGTTGCCATTAGTATAATTCTCATTGTGGAACTTATGATAGATGTGGTGATTGGATTGAAATTATTTCACAATCAATCTATCTAAAAGATTGTGTAGTATGATTCGGCGGACGACCATTTCCGGCTGTCCGCCGTGAATTTTTTTGAAATGTCCGAGCGTTGTAACATTTCACCCCGATTTTCAATGAAATTTTTTGGCCGCTGTAACATTTCGCGGACATTTGGGTTTTACAATACCCTTATCAACAAAAGTGAGGAGGCGACGCAATGGAACTGACCCCGACATTGATTTTGAATCTGGCGCTGCTGATCGTCCCGCCCGTTGCCCTTGTGCTGGTGTTCCGGCAATGGCTGGCCCGGCACATCCGCTGGACGGTTGCCTTGACTGCTCTCTGTGATGTTCTCCTATTTTGGGATGAACTGTTCTACTATGAGAGCTTCGGCCTGTTCGCTGTGCTGATTCTGGTGCAGTTGGCGGCCACCGGCGCAGCAGCGTTCCGCATTTACAACAAACAAAAAAAGGATTGAATTTTATGAGCATTTTACAGACTATCGACCTGAAAAAGTATTACGGCACAGAGCCGAACATCACCCGCGCCCTTGACGGCGTGAACTTCTCCGTAAATGACGGCGAATTTGTGGCCGTTGTGGGAACCTCCGGCAGCGGCAAGTCTACCCTGCTTCACATGATGGGCGGGCTGGACACCCCTACTTCCGGCAATGTGATTGTCCGGGACAAAGAACTGTCGAAGATGAACGACGAACAGCTTACCATCTTTCGCCGCCGCAACATCGGCTTTATCTTCCAGAACTATAACCTTGTTCCCATCCTGAATGTGTATGAGAACATCGTCCTGCCGGTGGAGCTGGACGGGGACACGGTGGATCAGAAGTTTTTGGACGAGATCGTTCACCTGCTGGGGCTGGAAGATAAACTGAAAAATATGCCGAACAATCTTTCCGGCGGACAGCAGCAGCGTGTGGCTATCGCCCGCGCCTTGATTACCAAACCGGCTATCGTGCTGGCCGACGAGCCGACCGGCAACCTTGACAGCAAGACCAGCGCCGAGGTGCTGGGGCTTATCAAGCGTACCAGTGCGGAGTTCCGGCAAACTGTTGTGATGATTACCCACAACAACGACATTGCCCGCCTTGCAGATCGGATTGTCCGCATTGAGGACGGCAAGATTGTGGAATAAGGAGGTGGCAGACTATGACATGGCCTTTTGAGAATGATACAAGTGCCATTGTAAAAAAAATGGCAGGTAGGAGTATGCAAGCGGATAAGAGAAACAAGGCATTTCTGCTTTTGACAATCGCCATCTCTGTCTGTATGGTTTTTTCGATTCTCCTAATATCAACAGGTACACAAGAGAAATTCAAGAACACACAGAGGAATAAAGCGCAGATTGGCATTTTGGGAGTTACGGACGAACAAACGGCTCAGCTGCATCAAAACGAAAATATTACATGGGTTGGCGAATATTCCGCTCTAGGTGTGTTTTATGTTGAAAATAAAACAATCACTGTTGCTTATGGAAATGAAGATTATTTTTTACATCAGGAAGAAAAAACTTTTCAGGGAAGTGTGCCGCAGAAAGCGGATGAGATTATGCTCCCCCAGAACTACCTTGATTTTTTAGGAAAATCCTATCAGACTGGCGATACAATTTCTATTGACCTGACTGGAACAGGACAGAAAGCAGAATATAAACTTTCAGGTGTTTTGAATAATACGAAAGAAAGCAACGGATATTTTATTTATGTTAGTAAAGAGCTTGCCCAAGATTTGGCAAAAGATTCTTTTCAGGTTACAGCATATACGCGGTTGAATACAGACGCCATAAGTTCCACGGCTATTCTTGATTTTGCCGGCAAAGCAATACAAAATACAGGCATTGTCGAGGAACAGGTAATGCTTACAGAATATTCTGCTGTTATGTCGGGTGTGATAACATCGGGTATTCCGATTCCAGTACCACTACTGGCGGCGTTGACGGCTATTTTGGCGGCAACGATTGTCTATGGTGTTTTTTACACAAAGATTGTAAAAAATGTTCAGATGTTTGGGCAACTGCGGACAGTTGGCATGACAAAAAGACAGATTAAACGGATGGCAAGTAAAGAGGGACGTTTATATGCCTTAGCTGGTATTCCTTTGGGGCTTGTCATTGGTGTACTAATTGGATTTATTGGCTGTCCTGATGGATTCCGGCTAAAAACAACAGTTATTTATGCTGTACTGATTGCCGCAGTAGCCTTTGTAACAGTGAATATTGCCATTTTTAAGCCTGTCCGAGTAGCAATGAATACTTCCCCGGTAGAGGGCGCTAAATACCTTGCGTATGCTGGAAAGGCAAAAAGCAGCTCAAAACTGCATCGGAAACTTACGCCGTTTAATCTGGCGAAAATAAATATACAAAGAAACAAACAAAAAGCAGTTCTGACGCTTTTAATGCTTGGAGTAAGCGGGGCTCTTTTACTGGTTACTTCTACGGTTGCTGGTTCTATTGATCCGGCAAAACAGGCAAGTTTCAAATATTATCCTGCCGGTAACATTCTTATACAAATAAGAAATACAGTGGGTAGCTCTTTCGATAACGAAGCGGAGCCATACGGAAGCGCAAAATTGCAACTGGAAGAAAATCCACTTGAAGATCAGGCATTGATGCAGGAATTAGAAAAGGTAGATGGGATAGAAAAAATTACCACATTTGACAGCGTTTATATGACGGCCACTTTTTCGGGCGAAAGTGGTTCTATCACGAGCATTTCAGACTTCTTTCCAACCTTAAATCGGGAACAGACAGAAGAAAAGCAGGCGGTGTTATCCTCTGGAACAGCAGATTACGACGATATGGTTGAGAAAAATGGAATATTGGTTGCAGAAGATATAGCACAAGTTGGCGATACTTTGAAGATTGAGGGCAGAGCTTTTGATGGTAGAACCTTTGATGTGGAAGCCGTTGTTGTAGGCACATACAATAGGTCTGATTTAATGGAGGATAGCCCGGTTGTTCCCGGAAGCCCCTACTTTATTATGACTTATGACACAGCAAAGAAACTGACAGGGATAACGGAACAGACGGGGATTCTGGCAGTTAAAAATTCAGAGGGACGTTTTGATGAAGTTTTGACCGCAGTTCAGAAGATTGCGGATAAAAATGAAAAAATAGAAGTAAATACGATTGAACAAACGATTAAAAATATTCAGCATCGATACAGTGCATCTATAAATGCTCTGTATATGACTTCTGCTATTCTGTTCGTCTTTGGAAGTATCAGCCTTATGAATATGCTTATGGTTGATTTTCAGAATAGAAAGCGTGAATTCGGTTTGCTTGAAGCTGTTGGAACAACACGGCAACAGTTGAAAGCAATGCTGGATAGGGAGATAGGAATTTACCTCGGAGGTTCGTTGGTAATAGCTCTTGTATTTGGAAGCATTTTAAGTGTAATTGTTTGTAGACGATTGGATGCGGTGAACCATTGCATTACGTTGGTATTGCCGTGGCTGTTTCTACTGGCGTTAGTCGTTGTTTTAGCAATTATATATTTGATTTTCACTGCATACGCAAAATCCGAGTTGAAGAAAACAAGCATCTTGTCTGCCATTAGGGAGGAATGATCTTTTGTATAGACATCACTTAAAAGGTAGTTAATTTCAAAATAATATCACTCTGCTGATATAGCCAGTCCGTAAATTCTTTCGGGCTGGCTGTTCTTCCTTTTATAGCCCTTTTTTGTTACAGTTTTTCCATAAATAAACAACAGGCCGGAAAAAATACTTATGTGCGATAAAGTAATACACAAGAACTTGATAGACAGTCACTCAATTTTCCGAATACATTGACATCTTTTCTCTTGACAGGTTTATACAAATCGCCTATACTGTACTTATTGAATAAGTACGCTTATTACGATAAGTACGCACAGCGAGGTGAGTAAGTGGAGATTATCATTAGTAATAGCAGCGATAAACCTATCTATGAACAAATCTGTATGCAAGTAAAAAGTTTTATTATGGACGGTACACTATCTGCTGGCGAAGCCCTCCCTTCTATGAGAGCTTTAGCAAAAGATTTACATATCAGTGTTATTACCGTTCAGAGAGCATACGAAGATTTGACAAGAGATGGATTTATAGAAACTGTATCTGGAAAAGGCAGTTTTGTAGCATCACAAAACAGGGAATTTATTCAAGAGGAACAGTTACGAATTGCTGAAGAACTTTTGCAAAAAGTCGCAGAAATTGGTCGAGCGCATGGCATTAGTCTTGAGCAAATGACGAATATCCTAAAACTATTTTACGAGGAGTAACGAGAGGTGACAGGCATGGATAATAACATTTTGGTGCAGAATTTATGCAAGCAATTCGAGGATTTTTCTTTGGACAATGTTTCGTTCAAAGTCCCTAAAGGTAGGATTGTAGGCTTTATTGGCGAAAATGGTGCAGGAAAAAGTACCACTATCAATCTGATATTAAATGAATTAAACAAAGATAGTGGACAGATACAGGTATTTGGAATAGACCATACAATTCCAACTGTCAAAGAAAATATTGGCGTCGTTTTTGATGAATGTAATTTTCATGATGTGTTTACAGCCGCAGATATTGAAAAAATCTTGAAAGGAGTTTATAAGACATGGGATAGTAACCTTTTTTCACAATACTTGAAAAAATTCAAAATCCCGACCAAGAAAACGATTGGCACATTTTCTAAAGGCATGAAAATGAAGTTGTCTATCATTTGTGCTATGGCACATAGACCTAAACTGTTGATTTTGGACGAAGCAACAACAGGTCTTGACCCCGTTGTGCGTGATGAAGTATTAGACCTATTTTTGGAATTTATCCAAGATGAAGATTGCTCTATCTTCTTTTCGTCGCATATTACTTCGGACATACAAAAAATTGCAGACTATGTGATTTTAATTCATCAGGGAAAAATCATTTTCGAGGAACAGAAAGATAATCTTGTTTATAATTATGGCGTGGCAAAGTGCGGAAAAGAAAAATTTGCACTGCTTTCCTCTGATGATTATATCATACACCGAACTACTAATATGAGCGTGGAATGTCTTGTCCGTGACAAAGAAGCGTTCAAAAAGAAATATAAGAATATCATTGTGGATAATGCCACATTAGAAGATATTATGCTTTTCTATGTTAAAGGAGGAATATCATGCGAGGATTGATTTATAAAGATATATCCATTTTCTTCAAGAGTATTGATAAGAAACTTATTCTGATTGCAGCAGCGGCTATTGTTCTACTTATTTTCAACGCTGGTATTTATGCCGGTTTATTTGCTTCTGTTATGTTTGCCATGACAATCGGTATGCAAAATATTATGAGTTTCGCAAGTGATGAAAAGGCAAGCTGGAAAAAATATCAATTAGCTATGCCGATAAGCAATTTTACTGTTGTTGCAAGTAAATATGTTTCCGTAATATATACTGTTGCAATCAGCATTTTGGGAAGCATTGCGTTCAATAGTTTATCCAGCATAATTTTTCAAAACTTTGATATGCTTATCTGGTTATTTTCGATTGCAGCAGCAATTATTATCCCATTATTATGGACAGGAATTTGCTTGCCATTAACTTATTGGTTTGGTTTTCGTTCTGCGCAAACTATGGGATTGATTGTGGTAATTCCAATGTTTTACTTTGTAAAATATTTTGAAGATGGACCAGGGATGGCTGCTATGGTAAATTCTGTTTATTCATATGTGCTTATCACAGGGATAGCGGCAATTTTGATTTTTGGAATTTCCCTCATAATAAGCACCATTGGATATAGTCGCAAGAATTAAATCTGCAATTACCATTCAAAAATAGTAAAGCCAGTCAACGGTCAAGATGAACGGCTGCGAGTCGCCGTTGACAGTCCAGTAATGGCTTTGCAGGGGAAGCAGACCATGCGTATCTATCTCGGTATTATTGGAAGATATGGAGAAGCAGATTGATGGCCGGACAAAACAAGGAAAGGAATTAAAACATGAATAGAATATTACTATTGGAGGATGATGTTAGTCTGATAGATGGCTTGGTCTACTCTTTGAAAAAGAATGAATTTGATGTTGAGGTTGCCCGTACTGTATCTGAAGCAAAACAATACTTATCCAAACTCGACAGATACGATTTGTTGATTTTGGATGTCACCCTGCCAGATGGAACTGGATTTGATGTATGTGAAACAGTAAGAAAAGAAAATCAGAAAGTTCCGATTATATTCCTGACCGCATCGGATGAAGAAGTCAGCATAATCCGTGGGTTAGATAGCGGTGGGGACGATTATATCACCAAGCCTTTCAAGCTGGGGGAATTGTGTTCCCGTATCCGGGCGCTGCTGCGTCGGGCCGGAGTTTCCAAAAGCGAAAAAAACACTTCTATGGAATGTGGCGACATTACCATTGATCTGTTGGGTAGCCGTGCAACCTTAAAGGGAAAAGCATTGGATTTGACAAGCGCCGAATATCGTTTGCTTTGTCTGCTGGTAAGAAATGCAAATCGCGTTGTGACAAGGGACATCATTCTAAATGAGCTGTGGGATGATACAGGAAATTTTGTTGATGATAACACCCTGTCCGTCTATGTACGGCGGCTTCGTGAAAAAGTGGAAACCGATCCGTCCCATCCAGAACACCTTATAACCATCCGGGGATTTGGCTACCAATGGAAAGAGGTGTCTGTATGAGCTTGTACCAAGATAGACAGATTAAAGGCTTCCTGATATTTTTAATTTTGTTTTCCCTGTTGTTTGTAGGTACAGGAGCCGTTTTGACTATTTATCAGGTGAACGATGTGGAAGTCCTGTGGCTCAAACACGATGAAGCGGTTTCGTCCTCACTTTTGGAACAGGGTGTTTCTAAAGAAGTGATAGCAGTTGCCTTTACTAATACGAACATTAGTGAAAATGGCAGGTCATTATTAACGGCTGCGGGTTTGGGAAAACAGGCAGAAAGCAGTATGCGGCCTTTTTTTAATCAATTTCAGCGTTCCACTTTCTTCATCATGCTATGCACTGTGTTATTTTTTCTCTTTGTGCTTACCATAGGAGTATTCGTTTTTTTCTGGAAAAGGAAGCGATTGTACCAACAGGCCGACAAAATATTATCAAATTACATCAACGGGGATTACTCTTGTCATTTACCGCAGAATTACGAGGGTTCAATCTATCAAGTGTTTTCTTCGATAGAACAGCTTGCAACTATGCTCCAATCCAAAAACGAAACAGAGCGTAAAGCAAAAGAGTTTTTGAAAGACACCATATCTGATATATCTCACCAGCTCAAAACGCCTCTGGCAGCCCTCGCTATGTATCAGGAGATCATCGAGAGTGAGCCGGAAAATGCAGAAACAGTAAAGCAGTTTGCTGTAAAGATGGGGCTTTCTCTAAAGCGTATGGAGCAGTTAATCTTATCCATGCTGAAAATAACCCGGCTGGATACGGGAAACATCGTTTTTGAGAAAAGAAGCTGCCGTGTATCCGAGCTGATGGCTCATTCAGTCAATGAACTAACCACAAGGGCTGAAAACGAAAATAAACAGATTCAGATAGATGGCGACGGTGGACAGCAGCTTATCTGTGATATGGAATGGACAGGCGAAGCGATTGGAAACATTGTAAAAAATGCGCTGGATCACACACAAGCTGGCGGCATTGTCTATATTACATGGGATCGCACTCCTGCCGTGTTTCGTATTTTTATTTCTGATAATGGTAACGGCATAGCCCCGGAAGATATTCATCACATCTTCAAACGCTTTTATCGCAGCAAACATTCTCTTGATACACAAGGAATTGGACTGGGGCTTCCCCTTGCCAAGTCCATTATTGAGGGGCAAGGCGGTGTTATCTCCGTACAAAGCGAAGTTGGAAAAGGTACGCGGTTTACACTTTCTTTCCTTACGGAACTGTAAGGTCAAATTCACCTACTTGTAAGCTGCTTTTGCTATCCTTTTGAGAAAGGAGGTACTGATGACTATGGAAATATTGAAAGTACAAGATTTATGTAAAACTTATGGCAAGGGTGAGGCGAAAGTCGAAGCGTTGAAGAAGGTTTCCTTCTCGCTGGATAAGGGTGAATTTGCTGCAGTTGTGGGTGAATCCGGTTCTGGCAAAAGCACATTACTGAACTGTATTGGAGCTTTGGATACCCCTACCTCCGGCCACATTTGGGTTGATGAACAAGACCTGTTTTCCATGAAAGAGGAACAGCGCACGATTTTCCGCCGTCGTAATATCGGCTTTATCTTCCAATCCTTTCAGTTGGTTTCCGAGCTGAATGTGGAGCAGAATATCATGTTTCCGCTTCTTTTGGACTATCGCAAACCAGACCCGGCAGCGGTAGAAGAAATTTTGGAACTCTTGGGACTTACCGAGCGTCGGCATCACCTGCCGAGCCAACTATCCGGCGGACAGCAGCAGCGTGTTGCCATTGGTCGGGCGTTAATCACAAAGCCCAAACTGATTCTGGCGGATGAACCTACTGGCAATCTGGACAGCAAGAATAGTCAGGATGTTATTACCTTGCTTACACAGGCTTCCCGCCGCTACCAGCAAACAATCCTGATGATTACCCACAATAAGAATTTGACCGCATCCGTTGATCGGGTGTTTCGGGTATCAGATGGCGTTTTGACGGATTTGGGAGGAAAAACAAATGAAACATTATCTTGACCTTGTTCCCATATCCACAAAAATCCACAAGAAGCAAAGCAGAATGTCTATTTTTTGCATTGTGCTGGCTGTGTTTCTGGTTACAACTATTTTTGGAATGGCAGATATGTTCATCCGCAGCCAGATTTTGCAGGCACAGCAGGAGTCTGGGAATTGGCATATTGCCATTCGGAATATCAGCAATGAGAAAGCTGCAATTATCGCTTCACGGCCTGATATAGAAGTGTTTTCACCGTATGGTGTTCTCAACTATCGTGGAAATTTAGGCTATACTTTGGGCGGAAAAAATGTAGCGATATGCGGTTGTGATGAGAGCTATATAACTGAAATCTGGACTGACCAACTTGAAGAAGGTGTTTTTCCGCGGACAAGCAATGAAGCGTTGGTGACTGAAAATGCAAAGCAGATAATGGGGGTTGCGATTGGTGATCCCATTGCCGTAGAAACTCCTGGTGGCGATAAACTGAATTTTACTATATCAGGATTTATGAATAATACCGCCTCGATCATGAGTGGTGACTCCTACGGCATCATTTTGAACACAGAGGATTACTGCACTATTTATCCGAATGTATCAGACGGGGAACCGAATGATTATGGCATTATGTTTTATGCCCAATTTGCAAATACAAGAAATATACAAGGAAAAATTGCAGATTTGAAAGAACAATGCAATTTATCGGATGAACAAATATCTTCCAACAATAATCTGCTTGGATTGCTTGGACAAAGCCGTGTTCCCTTTTTATTACAGGTTTATTTGGCTGCGGCTGTATTGTTTGTGCTGGTAATGTTAGCTGGCATTATGATGATTGCAAGCAGCCTGAACAGCAATGTAGCCCAGCGTACAGAATTTTTCGGACTTATGCGCTGTATCGGTGCAACACCAAAACAGGTTATGCGCTTAGTACGGAAAGAGGCGCTTAGTTGGTGCCGTTTGGCAATCCCTGTGGGTATTTCCATCGGTGTAGTTGTCATTTGGATCTTATGTGCGATTTTGCGTTTCCTAAGTCCAGAATTTTTCAAAGCGATGCCTACATTCGGCTTTAGCGTACCAAGTATTCTTGCAGGAATCGTTGTGGGTTTGATAACGGTTTTATTCGCCGCCTACTCTCCGGCAAAGAAGGCAGCAAAAGTATCTCCGTTGGCAGCGGTTTCCGGTAATGCAAACGGCTTAGAGCCTGCAAGAAATACCGCTAATACACGACTGTTTAAGATTGATACAGCACTTGGGATTTATCACGCAAAAGCAAATCGAAAAAATCTGTTTTTGATGACAAGCTCATTTGCTCTTAGTATTATCCTTTTCCTTTCATTCTCTGTGACAGTTGAGTTCATGCAGCATACCTTAACACCGCTCCAACCTTGGACAGCAGATCTATCTATCATAAGCCCCAATAACGCCTGTGCTATTGACAAAACAGCACTCGATAGTCTAAAGGAAAATCCTGTTGTGGATTTAGCGTATGGAAGAAAATTTGCATACGAGGTTCCGTCTGTCACGAACGGCATTGAAAAAAAGATGGATTTGATCTCTTATGAGCAGTATCAATTTGATTGGGCAAAGGATTATTTATTGGAGGGTTCTCTGGAATCTGTACAAATGGATGCAGGGACGGGTTTGATTGTTTATAATTCGCAGAACACAATAGAAACCGGCGATACAGTATCCCTGAATATAGATGGAAAAAGTACAGAAATTCAGATTGTTGGAATATTGTCCAACTGCCCGTTTTATAGTGCCTCTGGTGTTGGAACAATTATCTGTTCAGAGGATACATTTGAACAAATTACTGGCGAGTCGAAATATACGGTTATTGATGTGCAGTTGGCAAAAGAGGCAACAGACGAAGATGTTTATGCGATTCGCCAAATGGTAGATTCCTCATTTACTTTCGCTGATGAACGCATAGGCAACAGCAGTACCATGGGAACTTACTATTGTTTTTGGCTGTTCATCTATGGATTCATCGTCCTAATTGCAATGATTACAATTTTTAACATAATCAATAGTATTTCCATGAGTGTGTCTGCACGGCTAAAACAATATGGCGCTTTCCGCGCCATCGGCGTTAGCGTGGGACAGCTAAGTAAAATGATCGTTGCAGAAGCCTTTACCTATACCATAATCGGCGGTGTAGTTGGTACGGTGTTGGGGATGCTTTGTAACAAGCTATTGTTTGAAATGTTGATAAGTTATAGATGGGGGGATGTTTGGACTACTCCTGTACCAGAGGTAGCTGTTATTCTATTGATTGTTGTAATCTCTATAATTTTTGCTGTGCAAGGGCCAATCAAGAGAATACGCAACATGTCCATTGTTGATACAATCAGCGCACAATAAATTCAAATCATGGACTTGTAAGCAGGTGGGTTTGTAATCAAGTCCGCCTGCTTTTATTATTGAGCTTACATTTTCGTAAGTCAAAATTCACCTGTTTGTAAGCTGAAATTGTTATCATTAAAACAGAAATTGAAAATATATATCTGCCGGACGACGGCAAAAGAAAAAAGCCGTTATACAGCGGTGCTGCTCTTAATAAGCAAAGATGCAACGCAATGGAATTTTTTCCAACATTGATTTTAACGTTAGCGGTGGTTGATTTATGAAATGGTATAAAAAATGACTAAAGAATAGCAAAATTATTTCAAAGAAGTTATAGCTGTTAGTGCAGTTGGCGACGACCAGAGGCGTTTTGTATACTATCAAGGTCAAATCCACAATAGGAGCTTTATTGTGGATTCTATTGAAGCGTCTATTGAAGCGGGTGAATGGACACTAATTTTTGAAATGTCCGAGCTTTGTAACAATTCAGCCTGTTTTTCTGTCGAAATTAAAGTTGCCTCGGACATTTGTGTAATATTTGTATTTTATGATGATTATAAATCAAAGATAACTTTCGCTTAGGGCTTAAGACATAATATGGAGGTGATGATGTGATGGGACATTAGCTGTTTTTGATATAGAAGAATCCGGCAAACAAATCGGAGAAAAGTTATTTCTGCTTCTTAACGAGGAACAAAAGAATGCTCTAATGCAATATATTTTGGAACAAGGAGTCAGTCATGGAACGGTGTTCAATTCCCGTCGCACTTTCTCCGCAACAGAGAAGAATCCTCTTACAGAAATACAAGAAGGCGAGCTTTATCTATGCCTGGAACACCGTACTGTCAGAGTTCGTGAACGGATTATCAACCTGACAAGTAAAGAGTTTGATATACTGGCATTGCTCATTGCCAATCCCAAACGTGTTTTTACTTATGAACTGATTACCGATTTGGTTTGGAAAGAGGATTGTGATTTCTATTCGAGAAAAGCGATTCATAATCATATAAGTAAGCTGCGTAAGAAATTGCGCTTTGAACCGGATCTTCCAAACTACATTGAGAGTGTCGCCGGAATCGGCTATAAATTTGAACATCTATAACATGAGCCCACAAGGTGTCGTTTTCCCCTTGTGGGCTTGCTTTTTGCGGCATATATTCTAAGAGCAGAATATGTAGAAAATTGCGAATATAAAGAGTAAAAAGCGAATGTCTGCGGACTGATACAGGAAACATAACCGATATAATTTTCTCCCAAGGAGGTATCAAGCAGCCGATTCAGGTTCCTCCTTGATGGGAGGAAATGCCTATGCGTCTATGCAACACAGATTCGCAGATAAACTGTCTTACATTCAGTCACCTATACGTCGTAATCCAGCTCGTATGGATTGCGGCGTTTTTGGTTTCGACAAAGTTTGAGCATTTTCGCTGTCAACCTCCCGGAAAAACTTCATACTGTTGCTTTGGCGCGCCTGTTCTTTGTACGGGCGCGCTTTTTTGTACCCTTTTTTTAATCAGAAAGAGACTTAGACCTTATCGCTGCCGCAGCCCACCCTCTGATTTCGATTTTTGCCATCAACTCAAACATCGAAATTGGAGGAAATTACTATGAAGAAAATCAATCTTCGGGATTATTACCCGTATTATACACAGGACATGATCGTTGAGGTGCCGGATGAAGTTGCTTTGTTGCTTCGGGAATATATGTTGTTGGAAGAAGCCTATCGGATTCGTACATACCGCTATAAAGCATTTTACTCTCTGGATCGAGACGAAGGTATTGAGCGTGAGATATTGCAAAAGCCTCTTAACCCGGCAGAAATTTGGGAACAGCGTCAAATGACGGAGTTGATTTATAAAGGTCTTTCCAAACTTCCGGTAAAACAGCGCCAACGGATCTATGCACACTTTTTTCTTGGCATGAGTAAAGCGGACATTGCAAGAGCTGAAGGAACAGATGCTTCTTCTGTTCGCAAGAGCATTAACCGTGGTTTGCACCAGTTAAAAAAATATTTTGAAAAAATTTAGCTTGCCCCGCCCTTTTTTGACTGAAAAATGTACTGAATAATAGAGGGACATATTCGGCGGGACAAGCCGGACGGGTGTGGTAAGGAAGCATATACGTCCTCCCACCCCAACTGTAATATCAATTTGTCTGCCATGCCCCTTGCTTGTTCCTTGACAACCGAATATACGCTGTTACAGGTACTTCATTCTGTGTTCCGAGCGGCAGATGGGGCGGCGCGGTGACAGGCGGCCTAAGGAGGTGATGAATCCAGGCTGTCCGAGCGATAAACGCAACCTACGAAACCGGCTGTGGCAGGCCGGACGCGATAACGACGCAGATCATAATGGTACTTCTTCACAGCTTCCTAAAGACTTGGGGAGAGTTCCTGCGGCGTTTGCTTGCTCTGGCAAAGCGGCGGCGTATGCGGGACTATGATGCGGTGGCGCTATCCGCAGCCTGTAACAGCCCCGTCCTTATAACAGAAGGACTTGCCGGGGTGCGTGGCAAATACGGCAGTAAAATCGAAATCAGATATAATGGGCCGGATTTATGTGTGCAATAACCATAGATCCGACCTATTCATGTGGTTTTGATAACACAGTTTTCAGAAGGGAGTTGATACTATGGAAATGAACACCATTGTCAGTGAAGTGGGTACGCTGGTAGACATTCGGGATGTCTCTGTCAACAAAGAACTTTCCCGTGATGAACGGATTGCAGAATTTGTTCAGCAAATCAAAAATCCATACCATTTTAAGTGTGGACGTTTTACTGTACAAGCCAGTTTTTCTGCTGAAGGTGCTACCCTGGAAGAATGTATCAAGGGTATTTTGCGATAGCTGCAATTTTAAGAAAGGGGCTGACTTTTCCGTAAAAGCATGGTAGAATAAGAATCGGAAAAGGAATTGAATATGACATAACCACACTTCTTGAATTGCGGGGATTTTTCTGTGCAACGAAAGGAGTGTTTTTTTATGCAGGTTTACAAAGCGATTAAGTACATCCGTCTTTCTTATACGGATGATAAAACAGTAGAAAGTGACAGCGTTGCTAACCAGCGGCGCCTGATCGATGACTACATAGCCCGACACCCGGAAATTGAGGTTGTGGCAGAAAAAATTGACGATGGTTATAGTGGTGTTTTGTTTGATCGCCCGGCATTTCAGGAAATGATGCGGATGATCGAACAAGGCGAAGCTAACTGCGTGATTGTCAAAGACCTCTCCCGCTTAGGTCGTGAGTACATAGAAACAGGCCGTTATATGCGCAGGGTATTTCCAGCCTATGGAGTGCGTTTTATCGCAATTAACGATAATGTGGACACGGAAAATGACGCTGCCGATGATCTCACGGTTTCTGTCAAAAACATTATGAATGAGGCTTACTGTCGGGATATTTCCGTTAAGACACGGAGCGCCCTGGAAGTAAAACGGCGCAGCGGGGATTTTGTAGGTGCTTTTACCATCTATGGTTATGTGAAAGTCGGCGATAAACACAAGAGCCTGGAAGTGGACGAATATGCTGCTAATGTTGTGAGGGATATTTTCAGAAAACGGCTGGAGGGATTCAGCGCTTCCCATATAGCGGATGAACTGAACCGATTAGGAATTCTTTCGCCATTAGCGTATAAGCGCAATCACGGAATGCCTCATGCAAAAGGTGGCTATACAGACCGAAAGGATTGCAAATGGTCTGCAACTACAATCATCCGCATTTTGCAGGATGAAACTTACACCGGAACACTGGTCCAGGGCAAACAGACAACGCCCCATTTCAAATTAAAAGAGCGCGAGGACAAACCTTCTTCGGAATGGATTCGTGTGGAGGGAACCCATGAAGCGATCATACAAAAGCACGATTTTGATCTGGTGCAACGGCTCCGCAGGATTGACACAAGGACTTCTCCCAAATCGGATAAGGTTTACCTTTTTTCCGGTATTTTGATCTGCGGCTGCTGTGGCTGCCGTATGACCCGCAAGACGAACCGCTATAAAGATAAAGAGTATCACTATTATTACTGCCCGACCGGCAAAAAGAATGGCTGCACATCATCGGTCATGCTGAAAGAGTCGGATCTGATTGAATGTGTGCAGGACAGTTTGAAAGGACATATTGAAAATGTTGCTTCTCTGGATGCCCTGCTGTCCAGTATCAGTCAGGAACGGATCAACCGGGAATTGGCACAGGAATATGCCGCACAGATCAGAGTAAATGAAAAGCGTGTAGCACAGACCGAGGGCTTTAAGGCAAAACTCTATGAAAATCTGGTGAGTGGAATTCTGACAAAGGAAGAATTTCTCTCTTATAAGCGAAAATACAATGCAGATATTGAACTGTTCCAAAAGGCAATCGCTGAATGGAACGATAAACTTACAGATGTATTGGAAAACCGAAGCGAACGAAACCGTTGGATCAACCATTTTATGAAATTTTCTACTATGGAGGATATTGACCGCCGGGCAGTCATGCAGCTTATCCGAAGCATACGGGTAATGGGTAAAGATGAACTGCATATTGAATTTAATTACCAGGATGAATATCAGAAAGCAATCTCTTTGGCGGAACAGATTGCTACAAAAAATGAAGAAAGGATGGTGGGCTAAATGGCAAGAAAAAGCAGAAAACAGACGGCGGCACCTATGCCAGCACCATCTTTGTATGTACATGTGGCTCTGTATATCCGTCTTTCTGTGGAGGATAACAAAAAGCGGGGCTGCTCAGTAGAAAATCAAAAGCTGGTACTGAATGACTTTCTTTCAGATAAACCGGACTTCGTTGTGTATGATACCTATATCGACAACGGAGCGACAGGGACAAATTTTCACCGCCCTGGATTTCAGCAAATGCTATCTGATATTGAAGCAGGCCACATTAACTGTGTGATTGTTAAGGATCTTTCCCGATTAGGGCGAAATTCTATTGACACAGGTTATTATATCGAACAGTATTTCCATGCACATAATGTTCGCTTCATTGCTGTTACGGATCAGTTTGATACAGCGGATTCCGGAAATCTTCATGGCGGTATCATGCTGCCTTTGAAAAATATGATCAATGAAGCCTATGCTCTGGACATCGGACGAAAAATCAAAGCACAAGCGCGGCAGGCTATGAAAGATGGCGACTATATTGGTGCACGGGCACCTTACGGTTACAGGAAAGACCCTGATAATTGTCATAAACTTCTGATTGATGAAAATACTGCCCCTGTGGTAAAACAGATTTTTGAATGGGCACACGAGCATGTGTCGCTAAACCGGATTGTCCGTAATCTAAATGAGATGGGGATTCCGGCACCGAGCCATTATAAAAAGGACACTGGCGAGATTACCAGTCCGGGCCTGATTGGAAGCGGCAAATGGCAGACCCGTACAGTGATGAAAATTTTAGAAAGCGAAGTCTATACAGGCGATCTGGTGCAAGGAAAAACAAAGATTGTAGATCATCAGCAGGTCAAGGCTGGAGAAGATAATCTGATTATTGCCAAATGCACCCATGAACCGATCATTAGCTATGAATTGTTTAATGCAGTTCAGGAATACAGAAAACAGATCTGTGAAGAAAGCAAAGCAACTCCAAAACGCCCCTACACGCCAAACATTTTCAAAGGCAAAGTGTTCTGTGCTGATTGTGGCAGAAGCCTTCACCGGCAACGTGCCGAGCGCCGGAAAGGCCCCGATACTTATTGGTTCCACTGCCTTACAAACAGCCGGGTAGAAAAAGATAGCTGCAAAGGCGCAACGATGCAGGAAAAGGAACTGATTTCTACTGTTACGGCTATTCTTGAAAAAGAGCTGACTGTTGCGCTGGGAATGTCGCTGCCACTCTTTCAGTTGGAGGCAAGACAAAAACAGGAAAAAGATAAGCTGAAAATTCAGATGTCGGCCAAACGGCAGGAAATTGAAAAAACACGCCGGCTGATCCGTGGTCTATATGAAAATTTTGTGCAGGGTATTTTGACAAATGATGAATACTTTGAATTGAAGGCGGATTATGAATATGCTATCAATGCTCTGTCTGGTGAGATTGAAGTATTTGAAAAATCTATGGACTCCCTGGACAACCAGCTTGCCCGATACCGTGCAATGGAAAAGGATGCAAAAGCACTGGCACAGGATCATCTGCTGACTGCAGAACTGATTGAACGGCTGATTGAACGAATTGAGATCGACCATGAGCGGAATATTCATGTAACCTTCCGTTTCAAAAATGAATTTCAGGGAAAGGCGGTGGAACCGTGCGCAACTATGTGATTGCTCTTTATATCCGTCTTTCTGTGGAAGATTTCAAAACCGAAAGTTTGAGCATACCAAATCAAAAACTGATTCTTCGTGAAAAAGCTATGTCTCTGTCGGAATGGGATAACAGTGAGATTTTGGAATTTATTGACAATGGTCATACAGGGACAAACTTTGAGCGTCCAGCGGTGCAGGAACTTTTAACAATGGTTCAGGCCGGAAAGATCAACTGTATTATTGTAAAAGACCTTTCCCGATTTGGACGTAACAGCATTGAAACCGGCTATTTTATTGAGCGGGTATTTCCTCTTTACCACACCCGTTTTATTTCCGTCAGTGATGATTTTGACACAGCTAATTTCAAAGGTGATACCGGAGGGATTGATATTGCTTTCAAGTATCTTATTAGCGAGTGTTATAGCCGGGATATGTCCATGAAAACCAAAAGTGCAAAATACGCAAAGATGCGTCGTGGAGAATATCAGAGTGTCATCTGTCCTTACGGCTATCGCAAGAGTGCAGACGGACGTATGGAACCGGACGAGGATGTTGCCCCGAATGTGCAGATGATATTTCAATGGGCGTCTGAAGGCAACACCGCAGCCGAGATCACAAGAAAACTGTATGCCATGAATATCCCCACCCCTGGGGAATATCGCAAACTTAAAGGCAAGGACTATTACAATGTTTCCCGAACAAACGGCGTTTGGAGTACATCAACGGTCCTGCGTATTTTAGAAGATCAAAGATATATCGGTACCTATGTAATTGGCAAGAGAAAAGTAAAAGAGATTGGCAGCCGACATACACAGTTAAAGGATGAAAGTGAGTGGTTCAAAATACCGAACCATCATCCGGCTATTGTAAGTGTGGATCTATTTGAGAAAGCCAATGCTTCAATTAAGCGTTTCTCTCTGTCAAATAAAAAGCCGCGTGATTATCTGCTCCGTGGTAAGGTGTTCTGTGGATGCTGCGATCATGCAATGTCTCTACGAAATGGTGCGTGGTTTTATTGCCGTCATTCCGAGGTGGCTGAAACGCTTCCTTGTCATGGTGTGCGTATAAAGATGGCAGATCTGGAGCAGGTTGTATTTGAAACAATTCGGGCTCAAATGTGTCCGGCATTGGGAATTGATAGCAATAAGGATAAATTGGATTTGCAGACAGTCCAGCAGGCCGAACATGAAGAAAAACTCCGTTCTATTCAAGACAGCAAGCGGCATCTTTATGAGCAGTATGCACTCGGAGAGATTGATTTGGAAACCTATCGAACACGAAAAGCGGTTTATGACACGGAGCTGGTACAAGCCAAAAATGTTCATGCTGTCATTACTGCACAGACAAAGCAGATAAAAAGTGATTATGAGATTAAGCTGAAACAACAGGAAATTGTTCAGGAAGTCGGAAACGCCAACATGCTGACAAAAGCTCTGATTGACCGGCTTATCAACAAAGTTTACGTCTTTCCAGGAGATCGGATTGAGATTGAATATGCAACACAGGATTTCTTAGAAACAAAGCAATCTGAAAAGGAGGTATAACCGTGAACACCCATTTGAAACAGCTATGGGCAGCTATGAAGCTGCCCGAAAAACTTCAAAAAAAGTTATAAATTTTTTGTCGTGGGCTTGACATACGGGTGACGCAAATCATGAATACGGATTCTCTTAACTCCTGTTTCCTTTATGCCTCGTACAATCTCATGCTCCATATAAGATTTTGTAAACCGGAACATTCTTTCATTTGGCATAATTCCATATAAATGACTGCAATATTCTTTTAATTCTTCTACCAGAAATGGTGGAATAGTAATCTTACGATTGCTCTTTGGTGTCTTAGGTGGTGTAATTACATCCTTTCCATCCAATCTCTGATATGATTTGGAAATGCTTATAATTCGTTTTTCCAAATCAATATCTTCATAAGTGAGTGCTAGCAATTCTCCTATACGCATTCCGGTCCAATACAAAAGCATAAATGCCATTCTCGCCTCTGGTTTCTTATCCATAGACGAAAGAAACTGCTTAAACTCCTGTTTTGTCCAGAACTCCATATCATCAGCCTTGCTTTTCCCGATACTTCCTGCTTTCCTACATGGATTATCGTTCAAGTCATAATATCTGACCGCATAATTGAATAGTGCTGCCAACTGGTTATTAATACTTTTAAGATAAGTCGGTGCGTACCCCTGCTTAATCAATTCATTCTGCC
>OIPH01000218.1_pt1 | contig 17934 bp, 17 predicted proteins | sample 1585761 | NCBI WGS metagenome assembly OIPH01 (sample SAMN02674699, study PRJEB24791) | human gut metagenome, SKBSTL042 | isolation source: stool | host: Homo sapiens | place: USA
CCATATCCAAACAGAAATACACACTTGTTTGAGTAGTAGAGCGCCTATATTCTGTTCCATCAGAACAATACACCCTCACCTCCGGCATTTTCTCACCAACAGCAACGATGTTTAATGTTGCTGTTCCCTTGATAAGTTTTGTAGCAGCCAGTAACGCTACTATTGTTACGAAGCACACGATAGCAATCATTAAAACCGCATTTATCCATTTGCTCTTCTTCGCCAACATCACTGCTCAAGCACCGCCTTATTACTTGTTGCAATATTTTCTTCCAGTTTATCCAATTGCACTTTTCGCACTATTTCATATTCGCCAGTGGAATATAATTTTACAAAGGTCGGATACCAGTCAATTCTCAGTGCGTTTTGCAGCATTTTGAATCTATCAATTTCTTTTGACTGATTGGTTTCGTTGTATCTATAAATACTCTCGACAGAAAATTCGTTTCTTATCCTATTGCTTGTTTCTAAAATCTGCTCTGCCGCAATACAATCCGCACATCCACTCATCGCAAAATAAACCAACGTATCCTTATCACTTCCATATCGTTTACGCAAATAATCAATCGCATTTGCCTCCAATACATCTGATTCAGCATGTATTTTAGCAAAAATCTGATCTATTGCAAGCAGGGCATCATTTGTTGCCAAAAGAACCTGGCAATTAGAATCAACAATGAAATAATATGGGTACTGTTCGGCTATGTACTGTTCTTGCGTTACTACGATATATGGTAACATCGTCTCGTCAATAGCTTTTTCCTTAAACACAAGCAAAATATCAACATAACCATCTAAAATATCTGCAAGTCTATTTATGCTCTCTTCTGTTTGAATGCAGCTTTGGCACGATGACGATAAGTAAACGAGCAAGTTTACATCTTTCGTTAGATATTTCTGAGCAATGTTTTCAATGCTAAACGCTTGTATTTGTTGCGGTGCGGCAGCAGAATGCTTGCAGTAACTATATCCCACCAAAGTTCCCATAACAAACGCCAATATAACTCCAGTTAATTTCTTCAATCTCGTCATAAACTTCTCTTCTCCACTATATTTCCATAGCATTGCTTATATGCAGTTTCGTTTTATATTTTTTTGATTATTTTATTTGTCATTGAAGTGTCTATGTGTCTTACAGCGTTTCTCATGGCAAGGTGTCTTTCACGTTTTCGGCGTCTGGTAACTGTTGTAACTGTTGCGACATTCATCTTTTCTACAATCGACCCTATTTGTAAAGAGCTCAACAACAAAATTATTTTTTCTCCTTGCCACATAAGAATACGCCTCCTTTCGCTTCCTACTAAGTAAATGCGAAAGAAGGCGTAACGTTACAGGCGTTGTGCAATTTTCCCGTATTATTTCCAGATAATTTTCAGCCCCTGCGCAACCGCGTAGGCGATTGCGTAGTCGCACGCCTCCACCACGAAGTATTGGTCGCCATACGACCAGACCAAATCCACCGACCCACTTGCCTGATACAGCACCGTCGCCACCGTATTGTGCAGGGAAACGTGGTCAATCTCCGCGCCCTTCGAGTTCAGGTTGATGCCCGCGCCTTTGCCGCCGATGTGGATTTCCATCCGCTCGCCCTGTTCATTTCGATATTCCAGAAAGCCGAAGTTTTCATCCGACACATACTGCGCCAGCGTGTACCCGTCCGGGATGTACGACGGAAAGTAGTTCGTTTTCCAATCCTCCGGCATCGTCGCTTCCGTCTCCGTCGGCTGATAGCGGATGTCCATGTAGGAGTCGTTCACCTGCATCACCAAGTCCAGAAAGCGCACCTGAACCTTGCCCGTGCTGGCGACGACAATCGTCAGTGCCATATTCAGCACCAGCACCACCATCGCCGCCGTTTTCAGCACGCGCACCGTCTGCTTCCAGAACCGATCGTGGCGTTGCTTTTTCGTCAGCTGACGGTCAATCATTTTCAGCATTCGCGGCATACTCTCCGCCGCCGCATCATCCGGCGTGTCTATGTCATCCTGCTCCCGCTGCATCAGGCGGTAGGCGGCGAGTTCCAGCGCGGCGGCTTCGTAATTTTCCTCCGGCGTCCGCATTTTCTCCTGCTTCACTCCGCATCCTCCCTCAACATGTCGTAGAGCCGCTTCCGCGCGCGATTCAGCCGCACGCGCACATGCCCCTCCTGAATCCCCAGCACCGCCGCAATCTCCCGCGCGCTGCGCTGCTCGAAATACTTCATCCGAATCGCGACCTGATCCGCTTCGGGCAGCCGCTGCATGGCATCCACCAGCGCGTTCATCGTGCATTGCTGCAAAATCCGCGCATCCGGCGCTGCCTCATCATCCGCAATCTGCGGCAGAATCGTCTCGCCGTCGTCTGCTTCTTTCCGCGATTTCCGCCTGCGGTGCAGCGCATACGCCGCGTTCTTCACCGTGGAAATGATGTACCCCTCCAAAACGTTACGCTCCAGCGTCCTCAGCAGCGAAATTTTGCGAATCAGCGCCACGCACGCTTCGCCAACCACGTCCTCCGCGTCCTGCTTGGAGTCCGTCAGCGCCCGCGCCATACGGAACATCTGCGCGGCGTGGTCGATGTAGAGGTGCTTCATGAAGTCGCGGTCGCTTTCGTCGGAGATGGCCAGAATTGCTGCGGGGAATAGGAGCATGGCGGTGGGCTTCCTTTCGTGAGGGGGATGTGATGGGGGTATTATAGCATATTCGAGAGGGCGTGTCTATGCTGCGAAAAGCAATGATTTCAGTAATGGGTAAAATAGACTATGCTGTCTGTTGAAAGCTGAATAAAGCATGGGAGCAAAAGAATTTACCGAAAAGAGCATTCGATGTTCTGCCCGTTGCAAACGTTCGTCTACAAGTCCGCCAGCATCACCCTGAGCATTTTCCGCACCTCCCTGCCGCATCGGAAGCAGCGGTAATAGTATAGCCGATTTTTTGCGATTTTTCCAGATGGAAATTCGGGGGAAAGACGTTCACTCGTGTGATTGATTCGGGTGTTCATTGCCTGCAAACTATACAGCAACGTACCCACAACCGCAGCACCCGCGCTGCATTCATAGGGTTTGGGAAATGTGTTCCCAACAAGCAAACTGTCATTTTTAGCAAAATGACCCTGCTTGCTACTACTTCTTCCACCGCGGAGAAAGAAATTAGCAAGCAGGGTTTTCATATATCCAAATTTAGAATGCCGGTGAATGCAGTAATCCTACGCATGATAATGCAAATGAATTAGCAGTGTAGCGCTCCCCCATTCCTTGCTGTCAGCAGATTCAGAAAAAAAATTTGCAATCTGCTTCAAATCGTGTCGCAAAATAATGTTCTTTCTACAGTTCAAGAGTGAAGGGGGATATAAATTTCCCTTTGCATGAACGGAAAGGAGGTTGCTATCAAGAATGACATGCTCTCGTCTGCTACTATATTTCCACCAAGCGCCTAACCATTCAGGATAAAATGATTTCAAACCGACCCATCAAAAATTTTTCTGGAATTTGGGTGAATCGCGTAAAAAGCGCCAAATTTTTTACCAGTTATAGTGGAGAAGCATTCCTTCATCCAAACATAAAGGAGGTTCGTAACCTTGCAACGTAACTTTACAGCAGTCACAGGCGCACGCGCTGGAAAAAGTGCAGAAAGTGAAGCATTACTTTCTCAGCAGCGCGCCGCACTCCTCGCACGTCTTGCGCACAGCAAGGATGGCAGCATCGCTTGTTCCGTCGAGAATTGCGTCTTGATTCTGGAAAACGATCCCTTGCTGATGGGCGCTATCCGCAAGAACCTGTTCACTGGCTGCATGGTCATTGTCGGTGATATGCCGTGGCATCGAGCGGGCAGCGGCTTCACTGATGACGATTTAGCCTTCATCGAATTACTTTTTGAGAATCATTACAGCATCACGTCCGAGAAGAAAATCCTCACTGCCTTGCGGATAGTAGCCAACAGCAACAGCTATCATCCTGTGCGGGAATACCTGAATCATCTTGACTGGGACGGAACGCCCCGTGTTCGATTTGCACTGCATCACTTTCTTGGCGCGGAAGTCAGCGACTTGAATGAAGAGCTGCTGCGCTTATTCATGCTGGGCGCTGTAACGCGCATCTTTCAGCCGGGGTACAAGTTCGACATGATGCTTTGTCTTACCGGCAGACAAGGCGCTGGGAAGTCCAGCTTTTTCCGTTTCCTCGTAGGGAATGACGAGTGGTTCTCGGATGATTTGCGAAAGCTCGATGACGAAAACGTCTATCGCCGCATGATGGGGCATTGGATTATCGAGATGAGCGAAATGATAGCCACGGGCAATGCCAAGAACGTGGAAGAAATCAAATCTTTTCTCAGCCGCCAGAAGGATACGTACAAAGTACCTTATGACAAATTTCCGGCGGATAGACCGCGACAGTGTGTCTTTGCAGGCACTTCCAACAATCTGGATTTTCTGCCTCATGACCGCAGCGGAAATCGACGTTTCCTGCCAATCCGCATCGACCTGGAGAAGGCAGAGGTGCGTGACTGTGACCCAGAACAAACCAAGTATAGCGTCGGCAAACTCTCGTCCTTTCCCGCATTCCGGTCACATGGAACAAATACCATCATAAAAAGAAGTGCATTGGTATAGAGGGGCATATCGCGTATTCAGCATTTGCCGCCCCCTGTTCCAGCTTCATGTTCCACCATTCCAAAGTCCGAATTATTCTCACATACACGCACCAAGGAGCTATTATATATGATGAAAATGAACCTCACACTGTTCGGCGAAACCTGTCAGCACGCCCTCGAACCCAATCAGAGCAATCATAAGATGACCTTGACCGTCAAGGAGCTTGCGGAAGAACTCAACATCAGCCGCAACACCGCTTATCAATTGGCTGACCAGAAGGATTTCCCGTCTTTCCGAATTGGTCGGCGGCTGCTCATCAACCGCGTTATGCTTCAAGAATGGCTGAATCAGAACTCCCTGCCGCAGCTATGCCCCATTTAATAAATACATGAAGTACAAAAAACATCGATACAGCATCCAGCCCATCTTGCATTTTCCGCATAGGAGGGGTAGAATAGCAGTGTGTACCTTGACAACTGCAACACGATGCGTACTCCTGTACTCCTTCTGAGTCGGATTGAGGCAGGAGGAAATATGGCAAAAACAACAAACATTCGCCAGCGCAAGAATGGTCTATGGGAAGGTCGTTATCGTCTGAACGGCAAGCAGTGCGCCGTGTATGGGCAGACAAAAGCCGAGGCAAAAGCGAAGTTAGCCGCCCGCATGACAGAAATTGAGCAGGGCATTTGCATTGAGCGAACCGACCTGACCTTGGAGGAATGGGGCTGGGAATGGCTCAAAACCTTCAAGGAAGGGAAAGTTCGTCATTCGACAATGGACAACTACGAGAGCGATTTCCGTATGCACGTCGTGCCGTACATCGGTCACATCAAGCTGAAAGATCTCACGACGCTGCACATTCAGCGCACCTATGCAAAAGCGCAGCAGAACGGGCTGTCCCCCAAGAGTATCCGCAACATCCACGGATTGATTCACGGGATGCTGGCGAAAGCGCAAAGTCTGGATATGGTGCGCAAGAATGTATCGGAGGACTGCGAACTCCCCGTGGTTGAAAAGACCGAGATGCACACGCTCTCTGATGTGGAACTACGGCGCTTTCTGGCAATCGCCAAGGATGATCCGTTCTATCTGATGTACTATGTGGATTTCTTCACAGGTCTGCGGGAGAGCGAACTGATTGGTCTGACGTGGGATTGCATTGATTTTGCGAAGGGGACTATCCGTGTGTACCGTCAGTTTGTGCGCATTGCATCCGGGCCTGACAAGGGCAAAATGATGTTCACTTCGCTGAAAAACCACAAAGAGCGCACGATTCATCCCGCGCCATCCGTGATGGACGCATTGAGGCAAGCCAAAGAGAAGCAGAACCGGCAGCGTCTGCTCGCAGGTTCATCATGGGACAATGTGTACGACATGGTTTTCACTCGTGACAACGGCATGTTCATCCGTTTCAAGACACTGTATGTCCACTTCAAGGCACTGGTCAGCAGGCTCAACCGTCCGGAGGTTCGCTTCCACGACATTCGCCACACCTACGCCACCCTCGCTATTCAAAGCGAAATTGACTTCAAGACGCTTTCCTTGTCACTCGGACATGCAACCGTCGCCTTCACGCTCGACACCTACGGACACGTCAGCAACCATATGTCGCAAAACGCAGCAGCCAAGATGGAAAAATTCATTTGCTCGCTGTAAAAAGCGCAGACTCACGCGCATAGCGGTTTTTCGTGGGTACGGAAAAGAAAGCGTTTGTGGGTATGGTGTGGGTATACAGCAGCACTAAAAAAGCCGAAACCCTTGCATCTCCAAGGATTTCGGCTCGTGGAGCATAGCGGATTCGAACCGCTGACCCCAACACTGCCAGTGTTGTGCGCTACCAGCTGCGCTAATGCCCCGCAACACAAAATAGTATAGCACGGTGCGGATGGGTTGTCAAGGGGAAAATGAAAATTTTTCACGAAATGGACGCAGAATGATGCTTCCGCAGCGCAAGCCGATGCGCTGAATGGTTGCGCGCGGTATAAAATTGTGCTATGATGGAAGCGAAATTCACAGGAGGAATGATGAACGCATGAAAATCAGCAAGAAAGACGCGCTAATGTGGTTTCGTTTCTTCGCGGAACTGCCGGAAGATGAGCCGCTGATGCCGCATCAGCAGGAGTTGGCGTGGGCCGTCATCAGCCAGATTGAAACCGCGGTGGACGCGCGCCACAAGGAACTGATGGCGCAGATTCCCGATTTGCACACGCTCGGCGGGCGGACGTACTTCGTCGGTGACCCGGCGAAATTTTCCAAGGGATGCACGTCCTGCCTGACCGGCACGGGGCTGAGCGCCATCCGCCGGACGAACAAGTGCAACATCCGCTGCCCGTTCTGCTACAATTACGGCGAGTTGGATTGCCAAGAGACCATCGGCGAAGGGTTGTGGGAAATCGGCGGGACGTACTTCCGCGTGGAGGATATCGACCTGCTGCTCAGCACGTCGAACCGACCGACCGGCGTCAGCTACGTCTATCTGGAGCCGTTCATGGAAATCGAACTGTATCCCGATATCATCCGCAAGTTCCGCGCTGCCGGGATTCATCAGCACATGTACACCAACGGCACGCTCTGCACGGAGGAAAATCTGCGCGCGCTGGGCGAGGCTGGGCTGGACGAACTGCGCTTCAACCTCGGCGCAACGTCTTGCGCGGACAACGTCATCCAGAGCATCGCTACGGCGAAGAAGTATATCCCCACCGTCGCGATTGAAACGCCCATGACGCCCGATTTTTACGAGCATTTCCAGCAGAAAAAGGATGCAATTCTGGCCACTGGTCTTGATTTTATCAACTGCGCCGAGCTGCACCTGAACCCCAACAATCTGCCGAACTACATCGGCACGCGCATGTACATGACGCGCCGCGGCTATGTATCGCCGATTTGGAGCCGGGAGATAACGTTCCGGCTGATGCGCCAATGCGCCGTGGAACATTGGGGGATTGTCGTGCATGACTGCTCGAACCACACCAAATTCGCGCGTGATTTGAACCTGCGGGCGAAGGAAGGCGGCTGGTTCGGCGCAAGCAGCTACCACAGCGAGTTTGACCAGATTCCATTCGAGGCTTTTTTGCCGACACTGGAGGATTCAGATTTCCGGTTTCTGGAGGAAGAGCCCTTGCCCAAGGGCTATCGGCCGGGGGATATTGTCCTGTAAGGCGGCGCGCTCAAGGCGACGGACAAAATCCATTCTATTGATAATGCGCTAAATCCGCCTGGGCAGCAGGCTTCCCGGAGTTTTCTACCGAAAACAGCGAAAAATTTCCGTCAAACGCAAAAAAGTGCTTGACAAACGCCCTTGCTGATGATATAATTTGTATCTGTCAGCAAGGGTGTTTCCTTCGCTGGCAGTCTGGAAGGAAAGAATCAGGCTTCTGATTTTGCGGCTCTGCGCCTGTAGCTCAGTTGGATAGAGCAACGGCCTTCTAAGCCGTGGGTCGGGGGTTCGAGACCCTCCAGGCGCGCATATGGAGGATATAGTTCAGTTGGTAGAGCGCCAGATTGTGGCTCTGGATGTCGTGGGTTCGAGTCCCACTATTCTCCCTTTCTTCCCTACTCAAGGTTGCTGCGGATGCGGCGAAAGCCTGCTGCGATGGGGTGTAGCCAAGTGGTAAGGCACGGGACTTTGACTCCCGCATTCGCAGGTTCGAGCCCTGCCACCCCAGCTTTTTGACCCATTAGCTCAGTTGGCAGAGCACTTGACTTTTAATCAAGGTGTCTGGAGTTCGAATCTCCAATGGGTCATTCCCATCTGCCTTCTGATTTCGCCTCTCGTGCGGGCGTGGCGGAATGGCAGACGCGCCAGACTTAGGATCTGGTGCCTATGGCGTAAGAGTTCGAGTCTCTTCGCCCGCACAAATTTCCTTCGCACCATGCAGTCGCGTGGTTATGCGGTAGTAGCTCAGTTGGTAGAGCGCCACCTTGCCAAGGTGGAGGTCGCGAGTCCGAGCCTCGTCTACCGCTCCACATGCGGGTGTAGCTCAATGGTAGAGCTCCAGCCTTCCAAGCTGGTCACGTGGGTTCGATTCCCATCACCCGCTCCAGCACAGAGGGTGCTCTTCATGAGTTCACCTCAAGAAACCGTCCGAAAGGGCGGTTTTTTTGTTTTATCTGCCTTGCCTGCTTATTTGGAAGCATCGCCATAGCCAGCCAGTGTGCATATCACATTATACGGATGATATTTCTATCACAGAGGTTTTCGCTTCTTCGGAGACGACCCAAAGGCTTTCCGTTCGCCCTTGGGCAATCCTCGGTGCTTTTCGTTCTCCCAAACACCTGCCCAATTGCAGCTTGATTTCCTCTGAAATAGCAAAAAAGCCCCGTCGGCACTCCGATTGCTCGGAAACACCGACGGGGTTTTTCGTGTGCTATTGCACCGCTGATTGATTGCTCCCGAAGGAGCCGTCAATTAATAGCGGGAAGCGCGCTGAGCGTCGAAGCACTCACGGCAGAGCACGGGACGGTCGCCACGGGGCTGGAAGGGCACCTGGGTGGCCTTGCCGCAGTTCGCGCACACCACGTCATACATCTGACGGGGAGCGGAAGAACCGTTGCCGTTCTGGGCGCGACGAGCCGCGCGGCACTTCGGGCAGCGAGAGGGCTTGTTCATGAAGCCCTTCTCGGCGAAGAAAGCCTGCTCGGACGCGGAGAACACGAATTCCTGGCCGCAGTCGCGGCAGACAAGCGTTTCATCTTCGTACATGGTTGGGAAACCTCCTTCAAATTGTCACCCATACCGTTGCCTTGAGGTCATCTGCTTCCATGGTTTTGCTCCAGTTTCCCGGCGCAGGTCATGTGACAACCAAAGGGAGATTAGAACCTTGGATTCCTGGTTGGGCTGCAGGGAATATTATAACACGGTTTGCGGAAAATGTACAGACCTTCTGGAAAATTATTTTCGTCCCGTTTTTAAGGGGAATCATGGTCGAAAAAAGATTCTTGTAGTGTCCATTATTTCGTGTAATCTGCACCAAAAGAATCATAATATTGCTTATCGTCTCTTCTTCGATTTTCTTTCATCCATTATAATAGATAAAACCCGAACAATTGGGGCAATAAGAAAGAAGGAATATGAACATGACCGTAAATTATCAGGATTTGGGGCTTCGAGTGCGCGATGCCCGCAAAGCGAAGCATCTAACGCAGGAGCAGCTGGCGGAGAAGGTCGGCATTTCCTCGTCTTTCATGGGGCACATCGAGCGCGGCACGCGCATTGCCAGCATCGATACGCTGGTTTCCATCTGCAATGTGCTGTCAGTGTCGCCATGTCTGCTGCTGGGCGCGAGCTTGTCCGAGAACGCGGTGGACTTCCCCTATACCAACGATAACCGCGAGCGTTCGTTCATGCTGGACTTCGTAAGTTTGGCGCAGCGCACGGTCCGCCGCTGGGATGAGACGGAAAGCGCGCCGGAGGAAGCGCCGAAAACGGAAGAATAATCGCTGAAATCAAAAAGGATGTCAGGATGATTTCGCTCCTTGACATCCTTTTGTTATGCCGTCTTGTTTTCTGTCAGGTTCCGCAGCAGACCCTCGCAGCCGCGCAGAATGTCACGGTACGCCCGGTCAAAGTCATCCGTATACCACGGATCTTCAATGTCGCCCTGCCGCTCGGCAAAGTCCAGCAGCAGATGCAGCTTCGCCTGCTGCTCCTTCGGACACAGAGCACGCAGCTTCTTCAAGTGCCCCCACTCCATGCCGATAATCAGATCCGCCGTTTCAAAATCCTCCGGCGTAATCTGCCGCGCACGATGCTCCGTGCAAGGCACCCCGTGCTTGACCAGAATTCGGCGCGCAGGCGGATAAATCCCATTGCCAATTTCCTCGCTGCTCAGTGCGGCGGAATCCACTTCAAACTCGCCAGACACATGCCGCTGCTGTGCCAAGTACCGGAACACCATTGCTGCCATAGGGCTGCGGCAAATATTGCCGTGACACACAAATAGGATTTTCACCCGCATTCGCCTCCCTGCTATCAGTATAGCACACTTGTGCAGGAAATTCAACTATTATTTCCCAGTTTTCGTTTGTGATTCTGTGAATTGTTTGTAAAATTCGCAGAGCAATCACCACACAGGCGGTGTCCAGAGGGTGATTTCGCCTGCCGCAAGCGTTTTCGGCACGTCAATCAGCCGCTGATTGCTGCTGCCGCGGTAGAGCAGCGACAGCGACTTCTGCTCCTGCACGAAGCGTCCATCCACCAGCACGTCGATGCCGTGCAGCAACGCCATGCGCGCCGGGTTGTTCTCCTTCAGCAGCGCATCAAGCGTGAAGCCCGTGTAGCACCAAACGTTAAGGTGCTTTGCGTGCGCCGCGTCCGCAATCGCGCGGCAGGCTTCGGGCTGGCACATGGGTTCGCCGCCGGAGAGCGTCACGCCGTCCAGCAGCGGATTCTCGCCGATTTTGCAGATGATGCCGTCGGTGTCCATCAGCGTGCCGCCGGCGAAGTCATGCGACGCGGGATTATGGCAGCCGGGGCAGTGATGCGGGCAGCCCTGCACGAACACAGTATAGCGGACGCCCGGCCCATCGACGATGCTGTCGTCTGCCAAACCAAAGATGCGGATTTCCATGGTAATTGACCCTCTTTCGCGGTGGATGAATGAATGACGGAAACGCCCTCCCCCGAAGGAGAAGGCGTTTTATGGGGAGGGACGCTGGGGCGTTGCCCCAGGCCCTACCAGAGGCGCTACCTCTGGACTCCGCAAGGGGCATTGCCCCTTGACCCTTTTTTCGGCGCCCGGCTTGAGCGCGTTCCCCGGCATTTTGGGGGAAAGTGGCTTTTAGCCCTCCACCTTGATGCGCTTGATGCGTTCCGTCACGCGGGTGGTTTCCCCACGGTGGCAGCACGGGCAAGTATCGTCGATAATGCCATTATAGCCGCACAGCGGGTCACGGTCAACCGGGTGGTTAATCGAACCGTAGCCGATGCCGATGTCGTGCATATAGCGCACAATCTTCTCGAACGCGTCGAGGTTCTTCAGCGGGTCGCCGTCCATCTCCACATAGGAGATATGGCCGCCGTTGGTCAGCGCATGATACGGCGCTTCCACGCTCAGCTTATGGAACGCCGTGCAGTGGTAGTAAACCGGCACATGGAAGGAGTTCGTGTAGTATTCGCGGTCGGTCACGCCGGGGATGATGCCGAAGCGCTGCTTGTCGAGGCGGATGAAGCGGCCGGACAGACCTTCCGCAGGCGTAGCAATGACGGAGTAGTTCAGCCCCGTCTCCGCGGACACCTTGTCGGTGTATTCGCGCATCGTGCGGATGATTTTCAGGCCCAGCTTCTGGCTTTCCTCGTCCTCGCCGTGATGCTTGCCGCGCAAGGCAACCAGCGCTTCCGCCAGACCAATGAAGCCGATGGTCATCGTGCCGTGCTTGAGCACTTCGCCCACCTTGTCGTTCCAGCTCAGCTTTTCGGAGTCAATCCACACGCCCTCGCCCATCAGGAACGGGAAGTTCTTCACGCGCTTGTTGCTGATGATGCGGAAGCGTTCGTTCAGCTGGTCAATCACCAGTTCCATGCGCTCCTGCAGCACCTTGAAGAACACATCGACGTTGCCGTTCGCCTCAATGGCGATGCGCGGCAGGTTGATGGACGTGAAGGACAGATTGCCGCGGCGCGGGGCGATTTCGCGATCAGGGTCGTAGACATTGCCCATCACGCGGGTGCGGCAGCCCATGTAGGCGATTTCGGTCTCCGGATGGCCGGGCTTGTAGTACTGGAGGTTGAACGGCGCGTCCACGAAGGAGAAGTTCGGGAACAGGCGCTTTGCGCTCGTGCGGATGGCGAGGCGGTAGATGTCGTAGTTCGGGTCGCCGGGGTTGAAGTTGACGCCTTCCTTGACGCGGAAAATCTGAATCGGGAAAATCGGCGTTTCGCCGCCGCCCAGACCTGCTTCCGTCGCCAGCAGCACATTCTTCATCACCAAACGGCCTTCAGGCGACACGTCCATGCCGTAGTTGATGGACGAGAACGGCACCTGCGCGCCCGCGCGGCTGTTCATAGTGTTCAGGTTGTGGATGAGCGCCTCCATTGCCTGATAGGTCGCCTTGTCTGTCTCCTGCTCGGAGCGGCGCTGCGTGAAGTCGAGAATGCGGGCAATCATCTGCTCGTCCGCCACATACTTCGTCAGCAGTTCTGCCATGCGTGCGCGGTGGTCAGCGTTCTCTTCCAGCGTGGGTTCGAGGTTCTCCGCCTTCGTCTGCGCCACCAGTTCATTGGCGTGCGCATCGCACTCCGCGTCATTCAGCAGCAGCTCCAGCGCACGGGAGAGGTTCATGCGGTAGCGCTTGATGAACGTCTTTTTCACGCCGGGCGCCATGCCGTAGTCGAAGTCCACAATCGCCTGACCGCCGTGCTGATCGTTCTGGTTCGCCTGAATCGCAATGCACGCCAGCGCCGCGTAGGACGTGATGTCCTGCGGCTCACGCAAATAGCCGTGCCCCGTGGAGAAGCCGCCCTTGAACAGGCTCTTCAGTTCAATCTGACAGCACGTCGTCGTCAGCGTGTAGAAGTCCATGTCATGAATGTGGATATCGCCGTCCATGTGCGCCTGACCAAATCGCGGATCCATGACGTACTTCTCGTAATACTGCTTTGCGCCTTCGCTGCCGAACTTGAGCATTGCGCCCATGGCAGTATCGCCATTGATGTTGGCGTTCTCGCGCTTGATGTCGGATTCGCTGGCATCCTTGAACACAATGTCCCCAAACGTGCGCATCAGGCGGGAGTTCATCTCGCGGACGCGGCTGCGCTCGGCGCGGTAGAGGATGTAGGACTTCGCCGTGCGGGTGAAGCCGTTGCGCATCAGCACCTGCTCCACCGTGTCCTGCACCTGCTCCACGCTGGGGATGGCGCTGATGTTCTCGTTGTTCTCCAGCTGGCGGACAACTTCCTCCGTCAGCTTGCGGCTCGTCTCATGCCCGCGCGCACTGCCCGACGCCTGAAAAGACGCGAAAATGGCCTGCTCAATCTTGTCCTGATCAAAAGGAACTTCGCGTCCGTCGCGTTTGCGAATCATATCAATGCCCATGGTCGGTGCCTCCATCATTCTCTATTCTATCCGTATTATTTCCCATGTGAGAACCAATTGATAACCAGCCGTTCATTCGGCATAAGTTGTGGATGTTTTCTCCTGCCCATGCTACATATAGTGTTCGCAAAGCAGGAACGAAAGCCATCATACACCACTGGAGCCGCTCTTGTCAATGCTGAATCTGGTCGAAATGGACAGCCGAAAACCGCCCGAAGCGCCGCAAGCCCGGTAAACAGAACAGCTTCCACTGGCGGCGAAAATCGGGCGAAAAAACGTTTTTTCTGCGTTCCCGAACTTTCCCCGCTTGATACGGCAGATTTGTCCGTATTATGCGCTTGTCTGCGGGGAGTGCGCATATGAATTTGAAAATCGGATTACTCCTCCAGCAGCAGCCGCTGACCCCGGAAGCAGCATAATCCCCTTGATGAGTCGAGACGCAATCGTCTGCATGATTTTCCCTCAGAGCAAGAATGTGAACAGCTGTTTTTCCACCGGCAGTGCCCGAAACTCAAACCAGTCCGGATGTTCCTTCACAATGCCCGCCCAGAGCGCTTCCTCCGTCTCCGGAATCGTCCCTGCCGCCAGCAATGCCCGTAATTGCTCCCCAATGGCGCTCATCAGCGGCTTTATCTGCTTGTCCGGCACAACGACCATGGACAGGTCGAGGCGGTTTCTGACGCTTGCCAGCACGATTTTCTCGCCGCACAGCCGCTTCCACGGCAGCGCCATGCCGGTATAGAGCGGATAGCGCACGCAGTCCGGCGCCATCCAGATATAGTGCGTGCTGGAGAGTACCCGGTCGCGCGCCGCGCTGAGCATCGCCGCGCAGCTGAACAGCGGCGGTTTGCCCGTCGGCATCGGCAGGGCATAGCGCGGCTTGTACTCCAGCACGTTCGGGTGGAACTCCGCCACTTCACGCAGCTTCAGCCCCTCGGCATAGCACAGCAGCGCCAAATCCTGCATTTGCGTCAGCTGGCGCAGCCAGTGCATCCCCTCTTCGTCCAGCGAGGCCGGGCAGACCGTCACGCACAGCGGCATCGGGTCGGTGCGCTTCCTGCGCCGCCGCTGCACTGCCGACTTAATGCGCATCAGCGGCGTCACCGCCAGCGTCATGTCGAGGCTGTTTGACTTCAAGCCTCGCTTCGCCGCTGCGGACAGCGTGCCCGCCGCGAAGTCAACGCCGTATTCTTCCTTCAGCTGCGCCAAGCCATCCTCCTGCGGGTCTATCCGCACAGGCGGCACGGGCAAATCGTGCGTCAGGGTGATGACAGGCTGATTCAGCGTGCAGCACTGCCAGCCCTGCACCATCGCGCGCAGGAACGCTGTACCGCTCCCTTGCGCCATCGCCCGGATGAAGCCCGCGCGCGCAAAGAAGAAGTCCGGATGCAGAAATGCGCCCGGCATCGGGTGCGCCGCAAGCGTCAGGGGCATTCCGTGCGCAAAGCACAGCGTACCGTCCGGGTCAATGCGCTCCGCCGCAACCGGACAGACCGCGCCAATCGGGTCATCCTGCGCCGGCAGATAGCCCGTCAGGACCGCCTGAGCGTTTTCCACCGGGCAGTCGTTCAGCGCGCGCAGGAGTTTCTTCTCCCAGTCGCGCTCAAAGCGCATCGCCGGATGCGCCAGCAGCGCATAGCGTTCGCCGTGCCAGAGCGTTTCCATCGCAGCAAAGGTCATTTCCGGGCTGACAAGGTATCGCAGCGCCCCGAACGCCGCCATATTGCATTCTTCGGGGGATGTCGGGGCTTCCGGCAGCACCAGCGCGTACGACAGCGCGTTGCGGTGCAGGGCGTTCTCCCGCGCAGAGGTCAGCGCCTCGGTCGCTTCCGCCCAGTTCGCCGCCTGCATCAGTATCAGGATTCGCTCCATATCGTTCCTCCGTTATCCTATTTTTAGATGAACATGTGCCAAGATGGCGCAGGTGGATCTGAAAATAGTATTATTCTCTCAGCGCCCGAATGCCCAGCGAGATGGCGTAGCACACCGCCGCGAACAGCACAATCGCCGCACCCGCCGTCGTATCCAGATAATACGCGCAAATCAGCCCCGCCACGCCGCACACCAGCGCAATCACCACGCTGTACACCGCGTGCTGACGGCTCGACCGCGCCAGATTGCGCCCCGCCGCCGCGGGCAGAATCAGCAGTGCGTTAATCAGCATCACGCCAACCCAGCGAATCGCCAGCATGACCGCGACCGCCACCAGCACCACGAATGCGCACTCCACCAGCCGATTATGGATGCCTCGGCTGCGCGCCAAGGACGGGCTGATGCCCGACAGCAGCAGCGAATTGTACATCACCGCCCACAGCGCAATGCCCGCCACAAGCGCAATCAACAGATAGAGCAAATCGCTGTCCTGTACTGCCAGCACGTCGCCGACGAGCAGGGACGAATACTTCGCGAATCCGCCGCCCATGGACAGCACCAGCACGCCTGCCGCCACTGACGTGGACGAAAAGACGCTGATGATTGTATCGGTGGACGCCGCCCCGGTCTGCTTGATTCGGCAAATCAGCAGCGCCCAGACGATGCCGAACACCAGCATCGCCAGCAAATCACTCGACACACCGAGCAGGATGCCCAGCCCGATGCCCGTCAGCGCGCTGTGCCCCAGCGCGTCGGAGAAGAACGCCATCTGCTGGTTGACCGCCATCGTGCCGAGCAGCCCCAGCAGCGGCGTCAGCAGCAGAATCGCCAGCAGCGCATTGACCATGAAGTCAAATTGCATAAATTCAAAGGGCAGCAGCGTTTGCACGAACGCGCGAATCGCATCCATCACGCCTGGCCTCCTTTCGTCTCGTCGTCCACCACGGCGGCGGCACGGGCGATTTCCTCCTCGGGCGTTTCCGCCTTGCGCCCCATCCAGCGTTCCGCGCCATGCAGCCGCTGGGCATTGAGCGTCTTTGCGCCCAGCCCGAACACCTTCTGGAATTCCGGCGATGCGAACACGTCATCCGGCTTGCCTTGCTTCAGCACCGTCTTGTCCAGCAGCACCACATGGTCAGCATACTGGCGGACGACGTTCAGGTCGTGGCTGACGAGCAGAATCGCCATATGGTGATGCTCCTTCAGGCGCACAACGGTATCCAGGAACATCTGCAAGCCGTTCTGGTCAACGCCGGAGACGGGCTCGTCCAGCACAAGCAGGTCAGGTGCGGGATGCAGCGCCAGCGCGAGCAGCACGCGCTGCAATTCGCCGCCGGAGCAGCGGCCGAGCGGGCGGTGCAGCAGCTTTTCGCCCTCCACCATTTTCAGCGCCTCCATCACCTGCGCGCGGGTCTTTTTGCCGACCCCCGTCCACACCGGGCGACGCGTCAGGCTGGCGGCGAGGAAGTCCTCCACCGTCACAGGCATCTCCTTGTCAAATTCCAGATGCTGCGGCACATACCCCGTGCGCATGTGCGCCACGTCGCGCCCTTCGCCGTCCACATGGCGAATCGTACCGCCGTGAGCGTATTCCCCCAGCAGGGCGCGGATGAGCGTCGTTTTGCCCGCGCCGTTCTGGCCGATCAGCACCGTCAGCTGACCGCAGTGGATGTGCATTGACACATCCTGCAAAAGCGTCTGTCCGCCGCGCACCACGGAGACATTCTCCAGCGCAATGCGGCACAGCTTGCAATTATCTGCCATTTTGTTTCCCTCCTTGGGAGATTCGTGCGATTCTTGCACCATGTTAGTATACCATGCTTTCCGCGCGGATTCTACCCTTTTCTTTTTCCATCGGCAGGAGTTTCGCATTTTTTCGCGTATTATCATAAAGAAGAGCGAATCGTCTGCATGGGCGGTTTCGGAGGATAAAGGAGGATTTTCTCATGATTGCTTTGGCTTGCGACCACACCGGCATTGAACTCAAAAAGGAAATGATGAAGCTGCTGGACTCGATGGGGCTGGAATGGAAGGATTTCGGCACGGACACGGCGGTCTCCTGCGATTATCCCGTATACGGCTACCGCGCGGCGAAGGCGGTTGCATCCGGCGAATGCGACCGCGGCATCCTGATTTGCGGCACGGGCATCGGCATCGGCATTGCGGCAAGCAAGGTGAAGGGCACGCGCGTCTGCACCTGTTCGGACGTGTACAGCGCCGAGCTGAGCAAGCGCCACAACAACAGCAACATCCTGACGATGGGTGCGCGCGTCGTCGGCGTTGACTTAGCGAAGATGATTGCGACCCACTGGCTGACCGCCGAGTTCGAAGGCGGCCGTCACCAGCGCCGCATCGACATGATTACGGCAATTGAGAACGGCGCTGAGCTGTAAGGGAGACCCAAGGGGCTTTGCCCCTTGACCCCAGCAGGGGCGCTGCCCCTGCACCCTGCAAGGGAGTT
>OIPH01000219.1_pt1 | contig 17928 bp, 14 predicted proteins | sample 1585761 | NCBI WGS metagenome assembly OIPH01 (sample SAMN02674699, study PRJEB24791) | human gut metagenome, SKBSTL042 | isolation source: stool | host: Homo sapiens | place: USA
CAAGGACAGTCTGGCGCACCGGCTGTTCAGGGAGGCACAGGAAATCAGGAAGCAACTGGACAATCCCAATTCAAAATGACTGCACTATGGCAACAATCAGAACCAAATTCAGGTCCTCGTCCGCGGAAGGCAGGGAGGGCGCACTGTATTATCAGGTGATTCATAACCGTGTGGTCAGGCAGATCAGTACCGGATACAAACTTTTCGCTTCGGAATGGGACCAACGTTCCGAAGCGGTCATTCCCTGTCAACACCCTGCAGGGATGGAACGGGACAATTATCTTCTATCGGTAGGGGAACGGATAAGACGGGACAAAATCCGACTGGAAAAGGCTATCAGGACATTAAGCCAATCCGGTCCGTTTACAGCGGATGATATCGTCATACGTTTCCATGACAGCGGACAAGAACCTTCGTTTAACGACTATATCCGGCAACAGATAGTAAGGCTGAAACGTTTGGGAAAGATACGGACCTCTGAAACCTATACAGCCGCGCTCAAAAGTTTCAGCAGTTTTATGAAAGGTAGCGATATACTGTTTGGCGAACTTAGCTCTGACTTGCTCATGGAATACGAGGCTTATCTGAAAAACAGGGGGAACTCACCCAATACAATCTCGTTCTACATGCGCATTCTGAAAGCGGTCTACAACCGTGCGGTGGAGAACGGACTGACCGGACAGCGGAACCTGTTCAAGTCTGTTTATACAGGTGTGGAAAAGACCTTGAAACGGGCCATTCATTTAAATGATATCAGGCGTATCAAAAGACTGGACTTGTCCCTGAAACCCCACCTTGATTTCGCACGTGACATGTTCCTGTTCTGCTTTTACACACGGGGGATGTCCTTTGTGGACATGGCTTATCTGAAAAAGGGAGACATTGCGAACGGAATCCTGACTTACCGCAGGAAAAAGACCGGACAACAGCTGTTCATCCGATGGGAAAAGTGTATGCAGGAGATCATCAAACTTTTTTGTTTATCGGTTCAAGATTTCAAAGTTGTTCATTAATTGCTTTGTTGGTTATATCCAGAGTATTATTTGTAAGAGACTCTACGAATAAATGATGATAAGACCAGTTAGTTTATCGCTTGTTTTATAATTTCATTGCGATATTCGTTCGGTGTGCAACCTTCCATCTTCTTGAACCAACGTGTGAAATGTTGCGGGTATTGGAAACCCATTTCATCTGAGATTTGACTGATACTTTTTTGCGTGTTCATGATGCGCTCTTTGGCTATATCCATAATTTTTTGCTGGATATGCTTGATTGCTGACATACCGGTTTCCTTTTTTACCAGGTCACTGAAATAATTGGTGGAAAGACACAGTTGGTCAGCGCAATACTGTACCGTCGGAATACCTTTACTCGTTGGCAAGGCAGAATGATAGTAATTATTGAGCAACAATTCAAAACGCGCCAACAAATCGTTGTTGGCATTTTCCCTTGTAATGAACTGGCGGTCATAAAAGCGGATGCAGCGGTCAAGGAGAAGCTTCATGGTATCAATAATCAAAGAACGGCTGTGCTTGTCAATAGGATGCCTCAATTCTTCTGCTACATTGTTTATACATTCAATGACTACTTTGCGCTCCTGTTCTGACAGGTGCAGTGCTTCGTTGGCATTATATGAGAAATAAGAATACTCTTTTATTATATGTGCAAGGGAAGTACCGCGCAATAGTTCGGGATGGAACATCAGGGCCCATCCGGCCGGCTGGTGCAGACTGCCATCATCGTCAGAACCCATTACCTGCCCCGGAGCGATAAACAGCATGGAGCCTTTTTCATAGTCATAGAGGCTCCGTCCATAATTCATCGTACCGCAGTCAGTATCTTTCAGCAACACAGCATAAATGTTGTACAGTTTCTTTGAGTGTCTGATGGGCTGCACCTCGTAACAATTCACAACGCTGACCAACGGGTGCAGAGCTTCGACTTCGAAAAGGTCGCAGTACTGCTGAACTGTATCTATTCTTGTTATATCTCCCATAACCATCCTTTTGTTTTTTACAAAAATAAGTATTTATATTGACATTGCTGTCTGAGGAACAGCTGTTTCTTTTCTATCCCTTATTTATTTTATTCCATGACGACAAAGTTAGTTCATTCAATCAACGAACATATAACCCTAATCACAGACTGTCTTACCATTTTCACAGATAACATTTAACCCGGTCCAAGCCCGATGAAAGTGGTAATTTTATCAGTGATTGAGGTCTAATCTTCAGTATGTGAATGCTGTAATTTTGCAAGTGAAACCAAAAAGGTAAATAAGATGAAACCAAAAGCTTTATTTGTCATGTTAATCTTATGGCTTAGCTTCACTACGATTCAAGCGCGGTCAACCGAAGATGTCCCGGATAAGGGAACTTATGCAAAATTTCTGTTGGTAGGATGTTATATGAAGCCAGACGAAGAAGGTGTCAGAATGTACCGGTTTGACGGACAAACTGCCGATGTCGACTATCCGTGTGGGCTGAGAGGGATTTCAAATCCTGCTTTCCTTACATCTGATAGCACTGGTAATCGAATTTATGCCATAGGCGATGATGAAGGGAAAAGTTCGACTGCCAATGCTTTGCTTTTTGATAAGGAAAGTGGTCTGCTGTCTCTGCTTAACTCGCAATCTACAGACGGTGAACTTCCTATTTATATTACTCTCAGTCCAAAGGAATACTTTGTTCTGACAGCAAATTATAAGGGTGGCAGCATCACGGTATTCTCACAGGATAAGAAAGGAAAGTTGCAACGTGATACAAAAATAATTCGTTTTGCTGGAAATGGGCCGAATAAAAAAAGGCAGGAACAATCGCATCTGCATTGCGTGACCTTTACACCTGATGGCAAATTCCTTCTTGCTACCGATTTGGGAACAGATTGTATCTATCTGTTTCCGATAGGCAAACGACCGGAAGCAGGTAAGGCTCATTCTCTGTTGGATGAATCAAGAGTAGTCCGCATACAGATGGATTCCGGCTCAGGACCTCGACATATATGTTTTCACCCGAATGGCAGATTTGCTTATCTCATCAGTGAACTCTCGGGTAAAATAACTGTATTCTCCTATAATGAAGGCAAGTTGGAACGTTTACAAACAATTGTCTGCGACCCTTTCGTTGCAGAGGGAAATGCAGATATCCATGTTTCATCCGATGGCAAATTCCTCTATGCTTCCAAGCACTTGAAAGAAGATGGCATAATTGTTTATTCCATTGATTCCCAAAAAGGAACATTGGTTCAAATAGGATTTCAGCCAACAGGTCTTTATCCGCGAAGTTTTGCCATCTCTCCGGATGGTTGCTATTTGGCAGTGGTTTGCAGGGATGCCAACTGCATACAGATATTCGAAAGAAACCGAAATACGGGGTTACTGAAGAATACGGGAAAAAATATCCGACTGGAAAGACCGGCGTTTGTCAAGTTCTTATAAATTCATCACTAAACAGAAAGCAATATGAACAAGTTAATTACAACCATCGCCTGCCTGATATGCTGTATCGTTTATACGCAGGCACAAAACAAGGACAATATGTTAAGCAAGAAAGAACAAAGTATTGCCGCCATCAGTATGTATGCCGCACGTGGCAATCAGGACAGCCTCAAAGTGATCCTTGCCAGAGGACTTGACTGTGGGCTGACCGTGAGCGAAGAAAAAGAAGTACTTACCCAGCTCTATGCCTATTGCGGCTTTCCACGCAGCATGGGTGCATTGGTTACGCTGATGAATCTCACCAAAGAGCGTGCAGCACAAGGCATAAAGGATGAAGCCGGACGGGAGCCTTCTCCGGTAAAGAGTTCGGATATGTTTGTTGTCGGTGGACAAAACCAGCTGAAACTGTTCGGTCGTCCGGCACTAGGAGAAGTGCTGACATTTGCTCCGGCATTGGACCAATTTCTGAAAGCTCATCTGTTCGGTGACATATTCAGCCGTGACAATCTCGACTGGCGTACCCGTGAACTGTCTACTGTGGCTGCCTTGTCGGTGTTGGACGGCGTGAAGAATGAGTTGAATACTCACATTGCCCATGCCAAGCACAACGGCGTGACACAGGCTCAGATAGACGAAGTACTTATCATGGCGGCACGCTGTCGGAACGGAATGGTGCTTTCTGAATCCGATGAACCGGCAAAGACTTTTCAAACAGATCCGACAATTACTGTCCGTAAGGTCTTTTATAAAAACAGGTATGATATCATGCTTTGCGCCGAAATGTACCTCCCGAAGGATTTCAATGAAGCGCAACACTATGCAGCCCTCATCATCGGACACCCGTTCGGGGCTGTGAAAGAACAGTGTAGCGGACTCTATGCACAGGAAATGGCACGGCGAGGCTACGTGACTCTGGCTTTTGATGCTTCCTATCAAGGCGAAAGTGGAGGAGAACCGCGTCACACGGTATCGCCCGACGCATTGGTGGAAGACTTCAGTGCTTCTGTAGACTGGCTCGGACTACAACCGTTTATTGACCGCAACCGTATCGGTGTGATTGGCATCTGCGGAAGCGGCGGGTTCTCTGTCTGTGCGGCTTCTCTCGACCCCCGCATCAAGGCATTGGCAACCGTGAGCATGTATGATATGGGGCGTGCCACCCGTAACGGTTTGGGGGATTCGATGACGGATGAACAAAGACGCAAACTGTTGGATGAAGTTGCCGAACAACGTTGGAAGGAAGCAGAAACGGGAGAAGCACGTATCCGCTTTGGCACACCGGAGAAACTGCTGGGAAATGCCAATGCCGTGCAGAAGGAGTTTTTCGATTACTATCGCAACCCCTTGCGTGGCTATCATCCGCGCTATCAAGGTATACGCTTTACCAGTCAGGCGGCATTGATGAACTTCTATCCGTTTGCCATGATTAAAGAGATTTCACCACGCCCCGTGCTATTCATTGCAGGCGAGCATGCACATTCGCGCTATTTCAGTGAGGATGCCTATCAAGAAGCCAGCGAACCGAAAGAACTGTATATCGTTCCCGGAGCCAATCATGTAGACTTGTATGACCGGATGGATAAGATACCGTTCGAAAAAATTTCGGAATTCTTCTGGTATGCTTTGCGGTAATTCAGATGAAAATGGTAATGCTATCCGTGATTATGATACAGCAAAGCGAATACGCAGGAGGGTAACTTTGCAACAGAAACAATTTAAAGATTATAGTATTTGCAACCAGTTATTACTCAATATTTTGTGAGTTATAAGTCAGAAATATGGGCATAACCTTTAGGGGTACATTCTAAAAGGTGAAGATTTAACCTTTTTATTATTTCTTAACACTCAAAGAGCGGTGGTAGAGGGTATTTTCCCTCTTTTCGGTACTTTATTGATGGTTCGATGTTCCCATCTTTCCACATTGCTTGGCTCGTTCGCACAAGCCACTACAAAGGTACTACAATTTCCAATAAAGGCAAGAGGACAGCAATTCAAATCTATTATTTTTGAGGGAGTGAAATCTGCCGCTTGCCAAATTTCTCTCTGTCGAAAATAATAGTCCTCTGAAAAGAATGAAAACAGCATTGATAAAATTGCCTTATTAAGGGGGGGCTATGCTGTTTTATGCTATTATTTCGTCAGTCGTTTATCTCCGTTGCCGGATGCAGTTTTCAGCCAAGCCGATGAATAAGAAAAGGTTTTGGAGCTGTTTACTCTCCAACGGAGGACGAAACTGCTCCAAATGGTTTACCGCTTGAACTTTTCGTTTTCTAAAAGAGGTTTGGCAACCTTTGCATCCGATAAAAGGAGATAAATGACCAGATATATAACAGTAGTATTACATTAAGGTAAAGAACAACCATGGTATAGTATTATTGCAATTTAACTATTTAAAGTTTGTTTATAATCAAATCATTTAAAGATTTTTGTCCTTCTATGATTTTTTGTATTTGATAAATGTCGTAATTAAATAAAAAATATCACGCATAATGACTTTTTCTTTTTTCTAAATTTCTTCAAATGACAAATTATTGTTACCTTTGTAATGTAATGTAGTTAATGGTTGCGCTTATAAAGTCCTTGGAAAGGATTTATGTATAAAAGAGGTAGATGTTTACTCTGTTCTTGCTTGGATTATCAGCATCACTGATATGAAATAACAAAAAAAATATACAATGGCTAAGCGGACGGACAGGCAGGGAAATAGTACAGATTCCCAATCCCCCTCTTTATAATACATTGCGTATAAGATTTATTAACTGTCTGGTCTAGGGAATCTACAGAGATTTAACGAATCAAGATGGGAAGAGTCAGTCTTTGTCTTGTCATAATGTTCTTCATCTGTAGTGCTCAAAAAATTGATGCACAAGTACAGAATATCAGAGAGAAACAAGATACCATTTCGGCGACTAAATCATTAGAGCATATCAGGCCCGAGAATATCAAGAAGGGACCATTGAATAATGCTTTGGATGTATTGAGTGGTCAGTCTGCCGGTGTGAACGTCACCACTAATGGGACTGACAGGCTCGCTATGCTGAATAGTATCCGTGTGCGTGGTACCACATCCATTATGGGTGGCAATGACCCGTTAGTAATTATTGACGGAGTGACATCTGACATCGCTACGCTATCTACCATATATCCCGCAGACATCGAGAGTTTCACTATTTTGAAGAATGCTACCGAAACGGCAATGTACGGTTCCCGTGGTGCTTCAGGTGTAATTGAGATTAAGACCAAGAAAGGAACGGGGCGAGGTTTCGAAATATCATATGATGGCAACTACGGATTCGAGTCAATGTATAAACATCTGCAAATGCTCAACGGCCCGGAGTATATAGCTACAGCAGAGGCACTTGGATTAGATTACAATAATGGTGGCTACAACACCAATTTTCACGATGTAATTACTCGTACGGGCTTGATACATCAGCATCACTTGGCTTTTAGCGGTGGTTCGGAAAACTCAAACTATCGAGCATCGTTCGGTTTTATGGATCATAATACAATTGTCAAAGTTAACGATTACCGAAATTTAGTGGTAAAACTTGATGCTACACAAAAGGCTTTCGATGGTCGCTTAGTTGGCGATTTTGGTGTATATGGCTACTCGTCAAAGATACACGACATTTTCGATACACGAATGCTGTTTTACTCGGCAGCTGCACAGAATCCTACATATCCAGCAGGAACTGATGTTAATGGCAACTGGGTGAAGAACTCGGCTGCATCACACATCAACCACCCCGGAGCACTCCTCTATGAGAAAAATGACTCCGAAGAACGGAATTTCAATACACATTTGGGGCTGAAATTTAATATCCTTGACAATTTGATATTGTCGGCTTTCGGCTCTTATTCATATTCATCTACGGGAAATGCTCAATTTTGTCCTACATGGGTGTGGGCGCAAGGCAATGTTTATCGTGGAGAGTTCAAGGGTGAAGACTACTTTACAAATGTGTCCCTCTCATATAACAATGCTTGGGGAGACTCACACCTTGATGCTGTTGTTGGCGCAGAATATCTTAAACAGGTAAGGACTGGTTTATGGGTGCAGGCAAAAGGAATAACAACAAATGATTTCTCCTATAATAACATCGGAGCAACATCATCGCGTCCTTTCGGTGGTACGAGCAGTAGCTATGAAGACCCGTCACTTGCTTCAATAATGGGTAGTGTCACATATAGTTACAAGGATAGATATTCTATTGCGGCAGCACTCCGTGGAGATGGCTCTTCAATGGTAAGCGATAACAATACTTTCGGATTCTTCCCATCAGTATCACTGGGTTGGGATGTAAAAAAAGAAGGCTTCCTCTCTGATACTGACTTTATAACAATGTTGAAACTAAGAACCGGATATGGTCGGTCAGGAAATCTTGGAGGTATAACATCCTATACAACACTTAATACCGTAAAGGAGAATGGTATCGTATCCATCAACGGTGCACCTACCGTAACAATGGGAAGTATACGCAACACGAATCCGGACCTTAAGTGGGAGACTCGTTCAACATTTAATATCGGTTTTGACTTAGGTATATGGGATAATCGGTTGATGCTTACCTCGGAATTATATTACTCAAAGACAACTGATATGCTCTATGAGTATGATGTTCCCGTTCCGACCTTTGCGTTCGATAAACTGATGGCAAATATCGGCTCGATGTCTAACCAGGGTGTCGAACTAGGAATCTCGGTAGTTCCCATTCAACGAAAGGATATGGAGATGAATATCAACTTCAATATGTCCTACCAGAAGAATAAGTTACTTTCGCTTAGTGGAGAGTATAATGGTATGCATATGACAGCTTCAGATATTACTCCGATTGGCTCGCTTTATGGTGCAGGTCAGAACGGTGGAGACAATAATGTAGTATATCAGATTGTAGGTCAGCCATTGGGGGTATTCTATCTACCTCACTGCAAAGGGCTTAAAGAAAATGAACTTGGTGGCTACAGTTACGATATTGAAGATTTGAATGATGATGGCGAGATTGATTTTAGCGATGGCGGAGACAGGTATATAGCAGGTCAGGCAACCCCCAAGGTAACTATTGGATCAAACATCAGTTTCCGTTACAAGTCCTTTGATATTGCCATGCAGATAAATGGTGCTTTCGGTCATAAGATATTCAATGGCACGGGCTTGGCTTATACCAATATGTCTATATTCCCTGACTACAATGTATTGAAGGGTGCTCCTGAAAAAAATATTATTGATCAGAATGTTTCAGACTATTGGTTGGAAAAAGGTGACTATGTAAATATTGAACATATTACCATAGGCTACAATATTCCAATGAAATCCAAGGCTGTGAAGTCATTGCGTCTTTCGGCAGGCATTAGCAACCTTGCAACAATCACAGGCTATAGCGGTCTTACTCCAATGATAAACAGTTATGTAGTAAGCAACACTTTGGGCATTGACGACAAACGCACCTATCCTTTATATCGTACCTATTCGTTAGGTCTTAGTATTCAATTCTAACCGCTTACAGTTATGAAAAGATATATAAACATATTGATGGTTGCTTTGGCAACGATGATGACCTCTTGTCTTACTGAAGACCCTAGAGATCAACTTTATGAAGAAGACATTTACAACAATGCCAACAACATATATATTAATGCAGTGGCTGTGCTCTACAATTACATTGGTGGCAGTGCAGACAGTGAGGGTTTACAGGGGACCTGTCGTGGGATTTATGACTATAACACACTTACTACAGACGAAGCCATGATACCTATTCGTGGTGGCGACTGGTACGATGGAGGTTTGTGGACGAATATGTATCAGCATAAGTGGAGTCCTAATGATTTACCACTCTACAATACTTGGAAATACCTCTACAAGGTTGTTGTGTTATCGAACAAATCTCTGCATATCATCGATAAGTATAGCCATAACCTATCTGAGGAGCAGAGAGTGGCCTACGAAGCTGAGGTGCGAGCTCTGAGAGCACTTTTCTACTACTACATTATGGATATGTATGGCAGAGTGCCCATCGTAACATCCTATGAACAACCGCAGGATGAAGTTGTGCAGAGCGAGCGTAGCGAGGTTTTCCGTTTTATCGTGAATGAGTTGCAGGAGGTTGCCGAGTTGTTGCCAAATGAGCGTAGTAATAAGATGGGTAACTACTATGGTCGTATAACAACACCTGTAGCTAATTTCCTTTTGGCTAAGTTGGCTCTTAATGCCGAGATATATTGTGATGATAATTGGACTGATGGCGTTCCACGGAACGGTAAAGAGATATTTTTCACCGTCGATGGTGAGAAACTCAACGCTTGGCAGACCTGTATCAAATATTGCAATAAACTTGCCGAGGTAGGTTATCGGTTGGAGGACGATTATAGCTATAATTTCTCTGTGCATAACGAGAACTCCAACGAAAACATATTCACCATTCCGTTGGATAAGAACCTCTATGCTGCGCAGTTCTGGTATCTCTTCCGATCACGACACTACAACCATGGCGGTGCGTTGGGTGGCTCATCGGAAAATGGTACCAGTGCCAATATCTCAACAGTCTTAGCCAACGGATACGGCACAGATGATGTAGATGCTCGCTTTGAAAAGAACTTCTATGCCGGCATCGTAGAGGTTGATGGAAAGCCTGTAATGATGGACAATGGACAGCAGTTGGAGTATTTCCCATTGGAGCTAAAGTTGAATCTTACGGGAAGCTCCTATGTCAAGACAGCTGGTGCTCGTATGGCAAAATATGAGGTTGATAGGACCTCACATTCCGACGGTAGACAACCGGATAACGACATCGTGCTATTCCGCTATGCCGATGCTCTCCTGATGAAGTCCGAGGCAAAGGTACGTAATGGTGAGGATGGCTCGTTGGAGTTGAACGAAGTCCGAGGTCGTGTTGGTATGCCATATCGAGAAGCTACGCTTGAGAACATATTGAAAGAGCGTTTGTTGGAGTTAGTATGGGAAGGCTGGCGACGACAAGATATGGTGCGTTTTGGAGTTTATCACAAATCATACGATCAGCGAGTCCAACTGGCTGATGAGAAAAATGGGTATACCACAGTTTTTCCTATTCCACAAAAAAGTATAGACTTGAACCCAAAATTGAAACAAAATGTTGGATATAAATAACTTTAGCCTATGAGTATTCAATTTGACATTGCAAAACAGATTATAGCTGAAACATGCCCTAATCGCAAACTTAAGTTGGAGAATATTCGCCTTTTTGCAGATATTATTCAGCCTAAGAAATATCAAAAAGGTGATATAATTCTAAATGAAGGTGATATCTGTAATTGCCTATTTTATATAGAAAAGGGATTTATTAGACAGCACTACCTAAAGCATGATAAGGATGTGATAGAACATTTAGCATGTGAAAAAGATGTTGTCTGGTGTATTGACAGCTATTTTAACCGAGAGCCAACACATCTTATGATGGATGCTGTAGAAAACAGTGTTTTATGGGAAATTCCGCGTGATATAATGGAAGAACTTTCTGATGCTAATGGTGATATAGCTTATCTATATCGGAGTTTTTTTGAAAATTCCTTAATGTTATCACAATTAAAGGCTGACATTTTACGTTTCGAATCAGCAAATGACAGATACGCTAGATTACAGCAACATTTTCCTGAAATAACTAGAAGAGCACCTTTGACAATGATTGCTTCATATCTTCAGATGACATTGGAAACATTAAGCAGAGTACGTGTATCAATAGCTAATGCTGAGAGCAAATAAAGCAAACTAACTATTAGGACTTAACTAACATCAAAAACAGGTCAGGATATAGCGTCCTGACCTGTTTCTTTAATAAACTTAAAAGCTATGGATTAATGAGATGTTAGTCATCGTCATCATCATCGAATTCATCCTCATCGTCGTCATCATCATATTCTATTGCTTCACTTTCTTCAATAATGTTACTAAAAGCTCCTGTTAAATCAAAATGATAGTTCTTTTTATTGTTAGAATATGGAAAATAAGAAGGAAGAGCCAACTTTGAACAAGGTAACGTTCGTAAACGGTGTGCAGATTAAAAACAAAAGTGGAAAGCACTGATGTGGGATAATTTTATCTATTATGGTAAGATTAATCAAAACAGAGACAGTCATAAGTGTACTGATGGGGCATTTTATAAAGAAATTATTGTTTATCTTGCTGTTTGTCGGGGTACTGATTGCTCCGGCAAACGCACAAAACGAAAAGAATATGTATTCGTACAAGAAAATTGGCAACAAGTATATTGTCAGCATTAACAATCATACTGAAATTGTGAAAGCCCTGAATGCTTTCTGCAAGGAGAAAGGAATTCTGTCGGGTTCTATCAACGGGATTGGTGCTATCGGAGAGCTGACCCTCCGTTTCTTCAATCCCAAGACAAAAGCATATGATGATAAGACATTCCGGGAGCAAATGGAAATATCCAACCTTACAGGGAATATATCATCTATGAATGAGCAGGTATATCTTCATTTGCATATAACCGTCGGCAGGAGCGACTATTCCGCTTTAGCCGGACATCTACTTTCCGCAATACAGAATGGTGCAGGGGAGTTCGTGGTGGAAGATTATAGCGAGCGGATAAGTCGCACATATAATCCGGATTTAGGACTGAATATATACGATTTTGAAAGATAGTTGCCTATAAATATCGCTTGGAATACAGGATAATACATCATTCAGCTTAGATGATATATATCAAAAAAAGTTTATCAATTCTGTCACGTTAACTTTGCAACAGAAATAATTTAAAGACTATCAAATATGGATAAAGACAAGGATATGAGCCGCCGGAGATTCCTTAAAATGGCGGCATTGACAGGAGCTGCCATGTGTGTCGGGCCTACCTTGAACAAGGTAACGGCAGCAGAACGGGTATGGATGGGGAAACAACAAGTTGCAAACAACATCCCTGCAGGCATGGCGGCGGTGCGCACTCGGCGAACATTGGGACACGGAAATACGGCATTCACTGTTTCTGCAATGGGATATGGCTGTATGGGCTTGAACCATAACCGCAGCCAGTACCCGAGCAGGGAAAAAGAAATCGCCCTGGTGCATGAAGCTGTTGAACGTGGGGTGACCCTTTTCGATACAGCCGAAAGCTACGGCTACCACATCAATGAAAAATTGGTCGGCGAAGCCTTGAAAGGATATACCGACCGGGTATTTGTGTCATCGAAGTTCGGACATAAGTTTGTAAACGGTGTGCAGATTAAAACCGAAGAGGACAGCACTCCGGCCAACATCCGCCGGGTTTGTGAAAACTCGTTGCGCAATCTCGGAGTTGAAACATTGGGCATGTTCTACCAGCACCGCATAGACCCGAACACACCGATTGAAGCGGTGGCTGAAACATGCAGCAAACTCATCAAGGAAGGTAAAATCCTGCATTGGGGCATGTGTGAAGTAAACGTTGATACCATCCGCCGTGCGCACAAGATATGTCCGGTTACGGCAATCCAAAGCGAATATCACTTGATGCACCGCATGGTAGAGACGAACGGAGTGTTGGAGCTGTGCGAGGATTTGGGCATCGGTTTCGTTCCATACAGTCCGCTGAACCGTGGTTTTTTGGGCGGTATGATCAATGAATATACCAAGTTTGATGTTACCAACGACAACCGGCAGACCTTGCCACGCTTCCAGCCCGAAGCCATACGCGCCAACTATCGTATTGTGGAAGTTCTTAACGCTTTCGGCCGTACAAGAGGCATTACCCCGGCACAGATAGCTTTGGCCTGGCTGATGAACAAGAAGCCTTTTATCGTGCCTATTCCGGGCACCACCAAACTCTCTCATCTGGAAGAGAACCTTCGTGCCTGCGACATCCGTTTCACGGCAGAAGAGATAGAAGAACTGGAAACAGCCGTAGCTGCCATTCCTGTGGTGGGTAGCCGCTACGATGCCTTGCAGGAGTCTAAAATCCCAAAATAATCCGTGTATGAAGAAACAGATATTTTACATGACGTTCATCGCTTTACTGTCGGGCTGTAATTGTTACAAAGGGAATATTCTGCAAATAGAGGAACAAGGCAGTTTTGCCGTAGGTGGCACCGTACTGACCGATTCATTGGGACACAAATACCACGGCGACCATGCTTATGTATTTTATCAGAAACCGGTTGATGCACGGAAATATCCGCTTGTTTTTGCACATGGTGTCGGCCAGTTTTCCAAAACATGGGAGACCACTCCTGACGGACGCGAAGGGTTTCAGAATATATTTCTTCGCAAAGGTTTCTCCACCTATCTTGTCGACCAGCCTCGCCGGGGAAATGCCGGACGGAGTACGGAAGCTGTCACACTGGAACCGGTATTCGATGAAGAAGAATGGTTCAACCGTTTCCGTGTGGGAATCTATCCTGATTATTTCGAGGGTGTACAGTTCAGTCGCGACCGGGAAGCCTTAAACCAGTACTTCCGGCAGATGACGCCGACCATCGGACCTTTGGACTTCGATGTCTATTCCGATGCCTATGCTGCTCTTTTTGACAAAATCGGTCCGGCCATATTTGTCACTCATTCACAAGGCGGTCCGGTGGGTTGGTTTACTTTGCTCAAAACGAAGAACATCAAAGCCATTGTAGCATACGAACCCGGTGGAAGTGTACCCTTCCCAACCGGTCAAGTTCCCGAAGAAGGCAAAGTCTTGACACGGTCTAAAAAAACAGAAGGAATAGAAGTCCCTATGGCAGTTTTCAAGAGATACATGGAAATTCCCATCATCATTTACTATGGGGATAACCTGCCCGAAACAGACGAACATCCGGAACTTTACGAATGGACACGCCGTCTGCATCTCATGCGCAAGTGGGCCGAAATGCTCAATAAGCTGGGCGGTGACGTGACGGTCATTCATCTGCCCGATGTCGGTCTGCATGGGAATACGCACTTCCCGATGTCGGATTTGAACAATGTGGAAGTAGCTGACCTGCTGTCGAAGTGGCTGTATGAGAAACAGCTGGACAGATAGAAATTAACAGAGGATAACCCCAAAACCTAAATAAAAATAGTTATGAAACTGAAGTGCTTATTGGCAATGCTGCTCTTAACCTTCCTTTCGTGCAGCAACACTCCGGCTGTTGAAGATAAGATAGATTCGTTGCCTCACTCAGAGCCGGGGAAAACATTGATAGTCTATTTCTCATGGAGCGGACATACGCAAACTGTAGCCAACATTATCCATGAACTTATTGGATGCGACATGGTGGAGATTGAACCGGAAGAACCCTATTCTGATGAATATAATGAAGTGGTTGACCGTTTCAAAAATGAAAGAGACAATCATATTCTTCCAGCTCTGCGTACAAAAGTAGAGAATATGGATGATTATGATACATTGATTATCGGTAGTCCTATTTGGGGTGGTCTTCTGTCTTCTCCTGTAAAAAGTTTCCTGTCCGGTTATGATTTGTCCGGGAAAAAGATACTCCCATTCTGTACACATGGAGGAAGCGGAACAGCACAAAGTGTGGATAATATCCGCAAACTATGTCCCCATGCTGAAATATTGCTGTTTATGGCAGTCAAACTGCAAACTCTCGGAATGAAGTGAAAAAATGGCTGTCAGAAGCCGGATTTTCTGTCGAATTAAATTACGCCCGTTCAATAGTTTTAATACTGAAATGAAATATCCTTTGTTATCCGCACTCTTTCATCCCCTTTTTCAGAGATTTGCAGATAGACCAGTAGTTGAGATTAGGGAATATGAGATTGTCTTCCTGACAGGGTCGGTAACGCTCGATAATCTGCAAAGGAGTATCCAACAGTTTCACTTGGAACGGCACTTTTGTCTTGTACCGTTTGGACAATATCCACTTCTCACCATTCACTTCTACGATGTTGCTATTGGTTAGTTCCTTGATGTCCACGAAAGAGAGGGCAGTGAAGCTGGCGAAAACAAAAATGTCACGAATATAGAACAGTTGGACATCCCCAACTCGTGCGTCATCAACGTTTTCAGTTCATCTTCCGTCAGGAACTCACGTTCCGTCACATTAGGGCTGATGTGGAATTGGGCAAACGTTTTTTTCGGTATTAGTCCGTTAAAGTGCACACACATGACAACGCCTTTCAGCCACATGCATTTTTCCCATATCGTCCCGTTGTGAAGTCCCGCTTTCGTTGATAGGTAGGCTGCAAACCCCTTGATGAAGTCGGGCTTAATCTCCAGCATGAACATATCCGTCCGTCTGTAAAAAGACTTGATGAACGCTGCCACATGGTTTCTTGCCACCACCCGTGAACGGTGGTTGCCATTACCCTGTCTTTTCCGACACGCTTCTTGAATACTTCGTTCTCACGTCCGGACGCTTTGAGCAGTGTCTCATACTCACTGCCGATACCCTGATAAGCATTGCTCACCATTTCAGCCGTCACGAACGCTTCACGGTCGAATATACGCAGGTAGTGCTTGATGATTTGAGCCTTGATGTTATCAAGCGCAAAGTTCACCTCATTGGCTTCCTTGCTTCTGCCTTTAGCTCTGTTACCCTTGGCATCCCATATCGCCTTAGTCACGCTCAGCTTGCAACTGAACTGTGCGATAGTTCCGTTGATTGTCACACGTCCCATGATAGGGACAATTCCGTTTCTCTCCTTGCTTCCGTTTACATAGAAGACTGTCTTGAATGTACTTCTCATAATTCCTTGCTTTTTGTTCTGTGCAAAATTAATCGTTCCGTTGACCGAATCGTGGATGCCGCCGATATCCAGAACAAGTTTTCCGTCAATAAATACCCACACATCATCATCACCAGTGAAGTTAAATGTTATGTCCTGACCATTGATTTTTCCATCTTTTGATAATGTAAATGGAATCGTAAATTCAGTACCAAATCCCATATTTACAGCTTCACGAGAATCTCCTGGTTTGTTCAATGGATAGAATCCTTTAGTTGGTGCTGTTGAATCATTTGTTGTTCCATTTTGAATATATTGATTACTTTCATAGAAACTATTATTATCAAAATCATAATATACAGCATAATCACTTCCCGAATCATAAGAGTATGTGATTACGCCATTCTTATCCATTGTCTGCTTGAATGGGAACTGTAAATTATTGTAATATTCAGATAAATTCTTGTTTTTATCAATTTCTCTATCTGTATTATATGGATGAATCTCTTCCCCAGAGAAATAAGGCAGAACAACATTTTCATTGTTCGGATCTACCATTTTCCCATTAACCAGTTTTTTACCTACTAAACCTTGTGCTGCTGCTCCATAAAAGGAACTTCCTGTAGTTGTGCCTGTTTCTTCTAAAGCCACATTGGCACCCACACTAAAGTTATTAAGTCCATACCAACTTCCATTTAACATGCGTCCATATCTATTTTTGGTATCGAACATGTTACCAAAGTACAATGGATATGTATATTGACATTCTTTTGAATCTTGACCAGAACTATTATACCATGGGCTTCCCGATATTGCAGCATCTAAATAACTGTAAACATTTGCTCCTTTTTCTGAGCCATCAACAACTGTTCCTTGATTGTTGTTACTGTATCCTCTCGTTTTATTTCCTGGGTCAAATCTAGCATCATTGATGTAATCAACCAAATTAGTGGAAACATAAAATCTTTCAGTTAAATCTACTTCGCCACTCGCACTGTATGTTGTCCAAGAACCTTTCCAACATTGATTTGACCCCCTTTTCGTAAGATGTAACCTTATAGCATGGATATGTTGTTTTAAAATCTGCATTGGCATCTGCAATAGAAACTGCATCTGTTTCTCCAGTACTATTCCATTTGCTATCTGGTGTAAAAATTACTTTTGTAGCATTTGCAGCAATATTTGCCTTATAAATATTGTCACTGCCTGCAACTTTATCCATCGCAAACAACTTATTTACTATCGTATTATTGGCATCTAACGCGTGAACACCTGGTGTTGTCCATCCTGTTACTCCTCCTGATATTTCAAGATAAATAATTTGCGTATCCGCCGCTTTTACGGGCTGTACTTGCTGCACAGGTATCACGCTAACCACCATCAAGATGGTAAGGATGATTCCGAGCAACCGTTTCTTAAATCTTTTTCTCATACTTTCCTCTCCCTTCCCTTTAAATTGAGTATGATTAATAGGTTATTTCTACTGCTACGTGAAAACATAGTTTTAGCAATAGATTTATTCTAAAATATTCTAAAGTTTTTTTGATTAAAATACAATAGGTAAATCGTCTCAAAAATGTTATATTTTGTATAATTTGTAGATTTTTTTATATATAATCTAAAAAATTTGATATAATTTGGTAATTTCCCTACTATACATATGAAGCCATCTTAAAAAATAAACATTGAGACTCGTTTTCTCATACACCTCTATTTCAATATCCCAGCCTCTTTAATGCGGTCCAAAAACTCCTGCACATCCGCCTTCACAGTCTCCTCATCGACATCGTACTCATCCAAAATGCCCTTCACAATATTTTCAAATGTCGTCTCCTCCTGCAACATCTTCCAGATGGAAATTCCCACT
>OIPH01000230.1_pt1 | contig 17225 bp, 15 predicted proteins | sample 1585761 | NCBI WGS metagenome assembly OIPH01 (sample SAMN02674699, study PRJEB24791) | human gut metagenome, SKBSTL042 | isolation source: stool | host: Homo sapiens | place: USA
CAACTTTTTTTACGGTGGCAAGCACCTGTAATTGACTTCCGAAATTTTTTGTGTCATAGCATACTGCTAATCCGATTTTTTTCATACTCTTTTCTCCTACATCACATCAATATAATATTGAGCTAATTTTTGATGCATCGCGTCCATGCTGTACTTTGTATGAATAAGCGCAATATTATTTCTTCCTATTTTTTCTACTGTCTCTTGATTCATACAATATCCAATTAAAGCTTCCGAAAGCTTTTTAATATCTCCCGGCTCTATTAAAATCCCATTTTCTTCTTTTACAACTTCTGGAATCGCACCAACCGTAGTGCTTATAATCGCTTTTCCGCAAGCCATACCTTCCAAAATCGCCATTGGAAGTCCTTCATTATAAGATGGAAGCACCAATACACTAGATCTTTTAAGCAACTCTAATTTCTTATCAAAATCAGCCCATCCCACAATAAGGATATTGCTCTTGAGATTCTTTTCCTCAACAATCTGCTTGCATCTATCAATATCCCCATCGCCAGCCAAATAACATTTAATATCCGGTATTTGTTCCCTAACTTGTTCTATTGCTTTTATGAGGTCATACGTTCCTTTTCTTTCTCCAAGTCGCCCAAGAGATACAAAAGTGTGCGGATGATCTTTGACCATTGTTATAGCAGGCTTCAATCTCTCAGTGTCTATACCATTTTCAAGAACAACACAATTTTTCAGTCCAAATGTTTCATCAAACTTCTTTTTCCAATCAGCAGACAACGCAATAACCTCATCTGCTTCTTTCAATATTGAAACAATCTTATCCTTTTGATTGCTTTTTTCATAAAAGAGCATATATTCAGCACCGTGAATATGTAAAATTACTTTTTTGCCCCACTTTTTCGCGGCATGAACATACAAACCTTTTCTGAATGTACTACCATATGAAGCTGCATGGATATGATAAATATCATAATTTCGTTTCGTAAAATAGAATCGAACAAATGAAAGCAGAGAAAACAGGAGAACTTTTAATTTATTTCCATCAATATATGATTCATAAACATCTATTTCAAATTCTTCATTCAGCTTTTTGTCCTTTACAATTTCCTCTATAACAGTAGCCATCCCACCTTTAGATCTTATTGGACTCGGCCCTATTACTAAAATTTTCATTACATTACTTTCTCCTTATTCTATCATCTTTCCCCGATTAGATATTTCTCTTTATAGAGTCCCAATATGGAATTTTCAACTTTCTGCCAAACATTAAATCTGTTTCATATGTAATATCCGCATCAAATCCAGAATTCGGTGACAAAGTGATTTCCCCGAAATAAATTTGTCCGTTAATATTATACAAATCGATACGCGCAAAAACAAAATCCTTAGATAAAATTTTTGCTATTTCTAACATTTTATCTAAGTTCTTTGGCATTGGAATCTTAGGATCAGGCAACTTATCATCGCCTTTGTTCAATGGAATGAAATTCCATTCTTGGTCATAGTATAAGTAAGATGCTTTGTGTGAATTTTTGCTAAATCGGTCTTTGCAAACCAATATGACATCCGGCTTACCATTAAAGCAATAAATCTTATAATCCATCGGAATATTTCCATCATCAGAAATGAATTTTTCGCAGAGAATCATCGGCTTAATGTTCTTATATTGATACTCGCGACCAATATAAAAGAAATTACTCTTTAAGGATTTTTCAATTTTGCTTCTCGCGTTTGCATGATCAAGTTTATTTTTGTCTGTACAAACTACTAATCCGCCAGAATCGTGATTGCATTTCAAGACAAATTGCTTTGGAAGCAAAGAAAAATCAATGTCTTCATATTTTTCCCAACTACCTAATAGTGGAATTAGATATTCCTCTCCTATTTTTTCTTTCACATAATCTCGAACCAGCAACTTATCAGACACGATTGATTGTAGCGGAAACCTATAATTAAACTTCAGCCACTGGAGCTTTTCATTTAATGTAGTCGGGTTGTTTGTATTCAATTTTCTTCCAACTCTCAGCTGATAATATAACTTGATATAGCTTTTATCTGGCAAAAAACTAAGACTCTTTTTTACAAAAGTCATAACTTTATCTCTGTTCATAATCAATTTCCTTTTATATATTCTTCAATACTATTGATAATGTTAATTGTATTTGATTTATAGCTGTTATACTTTGTCTGTTGCACTGTATCAAGTGCAGTTTCCAAATCACCAACATCATGACAAGAGCATATCAAATTAAGGTCATCAAACTGCTTTATCAATTGGAGCTGATGATCATCAACATGCTCACCATATTTCGCGAGCCTCGGAACAGCTATAACCTTCTTTCCCTTCTTGACAGCTCCAATAATGGCTCCAGTGCCTCCATGTGTTATAACAATGTTGGCTTTTTCCATTTCATTGCTAAACTCATCCCTATCCAAAAACTTTTTATAGCTGAAATTTTTCGGAAGGTAATCGCTGTAGCCTATTTGTGCAAACACATCTTCTGCATCAACTGTCCCTTTTTCACACAGCTCATCAACAGCCTTCAGCAATCTATTAAACTGAAATTTCTGTGATCCAAGTGTTATAAATATCTTATTGCCCATTTAATAGATTCCTCCTAAAAATATGGCTTTAGGATAGAATTTCAGCATTGGCTTCCACTGAACATAAAACTGATCTGCAAATTTATAGAGCAGTTTACCTGTTTCTGTCGGAGAAGTAACTTTTGCGAAAGATTCAATGTAAATCAGCTTTTTACCCATAAGTTTAGAAATCAAACAAATCGGTATCATCGCTAGAACTCCTGTGCAGATTACTACATCAGGTTTCTCTTTTCTGTAAATGCCGATAGACTTCCAGGCATTTTGAATCATCCGCCAGATAAAATCTTTTTCTCGGCGATTGACCTGCTTCATATAATATGTTTTTTCGCCTTTTGCTTCTGCGCTATAATCTGTCTTCTCAGTAATGACAAAGCTATCATATTTCTCCATCAGTGGTTTTAACATCATGAGCTGCTCATAATGTCCGCCTGATGATGCCGCAAAGCATATCTTTACGTTTTTCTTTTCATCCATCTCTCTACTAACCCACACTTATTAATCTCTACCAAACAAATCTCTGGTATATACTTTTTCTTTCACATCATCCAAACACTTGTCATAACGGTTTGCAATAATGGCATGGCTCATTTCCTTGAACTTCGCTAAGTCATTGACAACTAGGGAACCAAAGAATGTTTCGCCATCTTTCAACGTCGGCTCATAGATAATGACAGTTGCGCCCTTTGCCTTCACACGCTTCATAACGCCCTGAATAGAACTCTGCCGGAAGTTGTCGGAGTTGGATTTCATAGTCAAGCGATAAACACCAATCGTAACAGATTTCTCCTTGTTCTCATCAAACTCATTCTCTGCATCGTAGCCATAGTAATCAGCCAATTTCAGAACACGGTCAGCAATAAAGTCCTTACGGGTACGGTTAGATTCCACGATTGCTTCGATCAGATTTTCCGGAACATCTGCATAGTTTGCCAGCAGCTGCTTGGTATCTTTCGGCAGGCAATACCCGCCATAGCCAAAGGACGGATTATTGTAGTGGCTGCCGATACGAGGATCAAGGCAAACGCCATCGATGATCTGCTGGGTGTTCAGCCCCTTGCTTTCTGCGTAGGTATCCAGTTCATTGAAATAAGCCACGCGCAAAGCCAAATAGGTGTTAGCGAACAGCTTGACCGCCTCGGCCTCAGTGAAGCCCATGAACAGTGTGTCAATGTTCTCCTTGATTGCACCTTCCTGGAGCAGACCAGCAAACTCATGTGCGGCTTTCACCAGACGTTCATCGTTCAGGTCAGTACCAACGATGATACGGGAAGGATACAGGTTATCGTAAAGGGCTTTAGATTCACGCAGGAACTCCGGGCTGAAGATAATATTCTTGGTATTGAACTTCTTACGCACAGAAGCGGTATATCCAACAGGGATAGTAGATTTGATGACCATAATGGCATTCGGATTATATTCCATAACCAGCTTAATCACAGCCTCAACCGCAGAAGTATCAAAGTGCTGGGTCTTGCTATCATAGTTGGTAGGAGCCGCGATTACAACAAAATCCGCATCCGAGTATGCAACCTTTGCATCCAGCGTTGCGGTCAAATTCAAGTCTTTTTCTGCCAAGTATTTTTCAATATAATCATCCTGAATCGGAGATTTCTTGTTGTTGATCATATCGACCTTAGCCTGCACAATATCGACTGCAACTACCTGATGATGCTGGCTCAGAAGCACTCCCAGCGAAAGTCCGACGTATCCCGTGCCGGCCACAGCGATTTTATAATTTTTCATAGTTCTGTTCTCCCTCACTAATTTTTCATTTGATAAAACAGCAAACAAGCCCACGGCGGATCACTCAATGGCAATCCACCGTAGGCTCGATTCGTTCTCCTTAATTTTTTACTTGCTGCTCATTTTGTGGGTCAAAACAGAGCTGCACCAAAGCCTCCCACTTATAACCTCTGGATTTTAGCTTCTCCGCAGCCTGTCAGCAAATAAATACTTTTGTTGAACGAGTCGAGCCGTCAAAACCCTTTAGTTATCGTGGTTTTTCTTGGTTGACCCTATTATATCTCTAGCCCCAGTGCCAGCAACGGCGATTTTGCAATTCTTCATGTTATTTACTCCTCCGGCCCTCATCGGGCATATCCTCTAATTTTCTATGTACACATCCATATGGATGGCATTTCTCTCTAATTCCTCATGTGTGATAACCACACTCGGCTAAGTGTTTTCTTATGCTGTCGTATCCAATTACCCCAGCAATCATGTTTTCTACTACATACCACTTCTATTGAGTACACTCGTCTCTATTACTCTATAACCGAAGTGTTGATTTATACAGTCGAACCCCGTATACCCTGCAATGATGTTTTTTCTAAGTGTTGGATTGTTGAATCGAGCCCTATCGGCGCATGAGTTTTGTTAAAACTGTATATATCACCCAGTCCAATTTTCGTCATTCATTGTTCATTATGAATAAATCATTCACTCTCACCGCACAAAATCTGTATTTATCATCGCCATCCATGCTCTACTCAACAGCTGTTTTATGAAGTAGAAATCATCTGTTTTTCCGTAATTTTCATGACTCAACAAACCGTTATGATGTAGGTGTCATTAGCGGGTCAGATAGTGTACTCAACAGCAGTTTCAGACGTTAATGATAAACTCATGGATTTTTGTTGTTTTCTACTGTTTTCCGCCATTTCCTCATAACATCTGAAAAAGATGTGCCAATTTTGTGCCACAGGGGTCAAAAGTTCAGCATTTTGTATAAGCACCCAGTATTTGTAGTTCATACAGCTGTGAAATATAACCAATTTCAGTACCCCATATAGTGTGCAAAACGGGTTCTCTTCGACGATGCTACGTCAATATGGTTTGTTGAGTAGACATTAGTAGGGGCCGCAATGACAACAAAGTCCGCATCCGAGTATGCAGCCTTTGCATCCAGAGTTGCGGTCAGGTTCAGTTCTTTCTCTGCAAGATACTTCTCGATATAGTCATCCTGAATCGGAGACTTACGGTTGTTGATCATCTCAACCTTCTCCGGAACAATATCAACTGCGGTCACCTGATGGTGCTGAGAAAGCAATGTGGCAATTGACAACCCCACATAACCCCCTGATGTCAAGATAGGGACAACAATTTTTTCAAAAAAAGCAAAAAATAAGCCGCATAAAGTTTCCCATTGGGTTAAAACCATTGGGAAGCCCTATGCGGCTTATTCGTACTTATTTTAATTATTAGACAATTTCAAATTCAATATCATGAACTTTCGGTTCAATATATTCCGAACACATCAGTGAAACGCTTACTTTGAATTTTCCTTTTCTAGCCGGAACAATATATATCCCATCAAACTCGGTATCATCTTTATGTGGCAACTGATTGCATTCAGCAAATATTGAGTTATCTCGTATAGATATTGATTCAAACACAGAAGAATTGGAGTTGTTAAAAATTGCCGGGTCTATAATCGGCAAGCTTCGAGCTGAGTAGAATGGCTGCATTCCGTCCATACTATTTTTCAACAAGCCATATACTGGATTTAAGTCGCTCATAAAACGTTCCTCTGCCTTTTCAATAGGATTCGGTGGAAGTTTTGGTGCTTTCGGCTCCTTCATTTTTTCGATATCATCAATGTCATATACAAAAATATCTTTTGGAAATACGATTGAGATTCTAATGTCGGTTGCTTTCGCTGTTCCCTTATTAAGCACTCTTAGCTTGAGCGCAACACCACCGTTTGTTATTGTCTTATATACGCTCATCTTGTGTGCATAATCATTTATTTCTTCTTCAGACGGTAGTGCTGCATTGTAAGCCTGCAAGTCCTTTTCTTTTACATACTTTTTTAAATGTGATTCAACGCAACTTAAATCAAGTGGTTCATACTTGTTTTTGTAGCATTCTCCATCATTATGATATAATTGGATTTTGTATGCATTATCAGAGCTATCAATAAGCAATTTTCCATGTGTTTTAAGACCTTTTTCATCCTCCTCTTCATCCTCCTGTTGATCCAGCACAACTGCGGCCATCAACTCAGGAACCCTCTTTACAATCTGTGATTTCAGCTCAGCATTTTCCTGCTCAAGTTCTCTTATCTTTTTATTCAAACTGAGAATTTCCGCATGACTTGCTTCAATATCAAAGGCATCTCCTCTTATCCACCCTGGACGCTTTTTTCGATCCATTTGCTGATGTAAAGATTCTGAAACCTCTCTAGCAAGTTCGTCAATATTAGTCCACCACTGTACCGTTCGTCCTTTTTTAGCTTCTGTCTTGAAATCAGCCAGCTTTTTTATACTTTCTGGATCTTTTTCCATAAATTCCGGCTTAATTGCCACATCATCATCAATTATGAATACCAGAATAGGAATTTTCTTCTCTCTCGCATAGCGAAATTCCTTTTCCGTATAGCTAATTCCAGCATCCGATCCAGATTCTATTACAGAGCCATATCGCTGTCCCAAAATCAAAACATAATAATCCGAACTATCAATCGTCTCTTGTATGATTTCCCACTGTTCTTCGTCAGCAGCATTAAACATCTCCATGCCAACTGGGAAATGCATCATTGACAGGATTGCATCCCTTACTTTGCTACGTGCTTCTATCAAATCCTTATAAGTTGACGAAATAAAAATTTGGTATTTCTTTTCCATGTTATATCACTTCCTTACAAGATAGTGCTTTATTCTATAACTCACTGATTATTGTATAGCATATAATTCTCCTATCTCCTGAAGAATCTGTTCTTTCGTTCGTCCCACAAGCCCCAACTGTTTAACATCAACCGTTTCATTTTTCATTCGATCAACAAACTTCTGCATATCCTCATACACGCCACTGGGAGTGGCAATCTTGACCGTAGGGTCAATCAGTTCAGTCAATCGAAAAACGTCATTTTTATGCTTCTTAATGTTTTTACTATCAACGTGTTCTCCAGCTTCTTTGCGATCCGTCAAATCCATCCATGCTTTCGCCTTGAATGGAATCAAATATGCAGCATCCAAAACCGTCACTCCATCAACAGTCACTTTCCCCTGCTTCAAGAACTCATAGTAATCATCATCCAAAAGGATTGCAGACAAGCTAGATATGTCCTCATCCATTGGCAGCGGTGTCAATACTGCATCATCTGGAAGTTGAATTGCATCCAGTTTTCTAGTGAACAGTTCGATCATCGCTGGATAACGGTTTGACATCGGGTGACTGAACCGATAAAACTGCGGCATACCAGAGCTTTTATTACAATGTTCGTATCCAGCCTGTTTTACATAGTCCCAGAATTTTCTTCCAAAAGCCGCATCCACGGCTTCAATAATTAGAACAAGGTCAATGTCTTTTGTTGCACGGAAGTCTAAGCCTTCTTCCGTCATCAAGATGTCACACGCAGTTCCACCGATAATTGCATACTGGCTTTCGTTACCCTTGAACCATTCCTTAAAGCTTTCAATCCCTGTTACCATCTATCTTCCTCCACAGATTATTTAACATTTCTTCTACTGCTTCTTCTACCCGTTCATCTGCATCTTCCTTGAGCGATAATGCTAGAGAAAGTCCATCGACCATTTTTTCCTTCGATAATTTTCGTGGGTCATATCTCCACATTTCAACAGTCACCTGTGAATTTGAGTCCTGTAAATCCTTGGTCATGCAGTAATTCCACTGAGATACTTTTTCTGAAGCATAGCACCGAACACTAGGCGCATTGAGCATCGAATACTCCGCCAATGCGGAATATCCGCTCTCCAACAATTCAGTCTTTACTTCCTCGCATGGAACATAGACCGTCCTTTTCACAGGATTGAGCAGAACTTTCTCTGCTTTGTAAAACAACTCTTTGGCGGAGTTTTCCGAAAACAGTATCTTCTGCACTCCAATTTTTCTTGATCGCAGAAATCCCATTCCTTCAAGTTGTTTAGAAGCTCTGGAAATAGATGTTGGTGTCAAATCCAAATCTTTTGCAGCTTGACTTGTGGACAGCTCCTTTGCTCCCTCATAAATAAAATAAAGCAACAGCATCTGTGCCGATGGCAAGATTTCTTCTCTGTCACTCTTTTCTGCATCACAGCGTTCCTGCAAATATGCTGCCATAAAGGGCAGATAAATTTGCTTTCCATCCACAATAAATGCTATTTTCTCTCGAAGCAAATACTCTTTCTGCCGTGCAGTGATCTGTTCCAATACTAAAATCACAGGACAATCCGCAACCTTTTTCACACGTTCCAGATGCTTTTTTAATGTTTCCACCTGCTCCAATTCTGTTTTAGGATACAAAAAAACGGTTTTTTGACCATTCAGAGATACTTTCTGTGAATCATACCTTGTACTGATGAAGTTTGGCAAATGCTCTAAAGCTTTATTTTCATATAGCACTTCAATTCCTAAAACCCGCTTAAGGTATTCCACTCTATCGCCTCCATTCATAACTCTTTTTCTGTATTATAACTCATTTTAAGTTAAGATACAATATCAAAGTTATGATTATCCAAATCCAACTATTGAGACACCAATATTTTCCAAGCAATTTTGCTTTCATTTCACTTCTTGATACCCCTCCCTTGCCGTGCTATACTATTATCAAATCAAATATTGAGGGAGTGCATTGTCATGAGCAAAAAGCTTGTTGCCTATTTTTCTGCCAGCGGCATTACCGCAAAAGTTGCCGAAGATTTAGCAGATGCCATCGGTGCAGACATTTTTGAAATCCGTCCCGAAGTCCCTTACACAAAGGCCGATTTGAACTGGATGGATAAGAAATCCCGCAGCACTATTGAAATGAGCAATCCCGATTCCCGCCCTGCCATCGCCGCCAAACGCGACAACATGGATGAATACGATACGATTTTTGTCGGATTTCCTATCTGGTGGTACGTTGCCCCTACAATCATCAATACATTTCTGGAAAGCTATGACCTAAAGAATAAAACCATTATTCCATTCGCCACTTCCGGTAGCAGCGATATGGGCAAGACCAATGAAAAGCTTGCTCCTAGCTGCCCTGGTTCCAAGCTCCTATATGGAAAGGTATTTAACGCTTCCTCAACCAAAGCCGATTTGTCCGCATGGGTAGATAGTTTGAATTTCTAAAGAGGAAATACCATAAACATTTTTGAAGAAAAGACCGACAGCGAACTACTTTCCTATTTTTCTGATTATCAAAAGCTGTGTTCCCTTGACAAATATACTGGATTTCAAAATCCAGACTTTACGGCTATTCTTAAATCCTATCGGGAGAAGTTCGGCCCTATTGGTGAAGGAGTCCTTGGTCACGACTTCTTTGAAGCTGTTTTCCATCGTTGGGAAAAGACCGTACATAACGACTAATCTCCATTCCTACGGAATGAAATGCCCGCCTGATCGAGAAGATTTGCGAATCCTCTCAACCAGACGGGCATTCTTTTTGCTCACCTCGCTGTTTCTATGCGGTTATGCGCCATACTTTTCCAATGCTCTCCGAATCACATCCTCACAGTTAAACTCAACTTTCATCGTTTGATCGTCATACAGATAAACCATGCTGACAAAGGCATCCACACATTCCTTGGTCAGACCGCCTATGTATGTTTTTTGACTTGCCTGCTTTGTCAGGCTGCGGATTTCCTCATCCAGTTCATCTGCGGTTTCCTGCTCTTCCTCTTCTATACGAATCTTCTCTTGCAAATCTGCCAGCTTTTCCCCCAGTCCTTTCTTCTTTTCCAGATATTCATTGCGGGTCAGAATCCCATCTGCATACGATTCATAGAGTTTAATTTGCTCTGCCCGAATCATTTCTGCCTGCTTTTTCAAATCATCAACATCTACACACTGCAAGGTTATGGATTTTTTCTCCTGCATTCCCTGATTCACAACTTCCAATGCTGTAAATACCGTTTTTATAGCGCGGGCAACTCTTGAATTGACCGCCTGCTCTCTGTAATAGCCCGAATAGCAGTGTGAGAATTTTCCTACTGACCTTTTGTGACCGCAGCAGAATACCATTTCGCCATACTGCTTCTCATGCCGGAGCTGCCTCCGGCAGTTTCCACAGCATATTTTGCCTTTCAGAGCAAAATCATCTTCGGTTTTGTACTGGATCGGAGCAACATTGCGGATTGCCTTCTGTGCCTGATAATACTCATCTTTTGTAACGATCGCTTCATGAGTGTTCTCTGTAATAATCCATTTATCTTCCGGCAAGGTGCGGAACGCCGTGGTATTCACATCAAGCTTCTGCCTTCTACCCATCACCAAAGCCCCGGTATATTCATACCGCCGCAGCACCCTCCAGACGATTCCTGGATTCCAAAGTATTTCACTCTCCGGGGCTATAATTGCATTGCCGCCTACTACGGTATTTTTCCGTTTAGAGTACAATCCCGGTGTCGGCAAGCCCAATTCATTCATGGCATAGGCAATCTGCGTTGTATTGCGTCCAGATAATGCCAAATCAAACACCTTTCGGACGCAGGCCGCCGCTTCTGGGTCAATCGCCCATCGCTGATTGCCTTTTCCGTTCCAGACGTAACCAAACGGTACATTAACGGATGTAGCTTTTCCACTTTTCCAGTTCACTTCCAATGCCGCACGAACCTTTTTTCCAATGTCACGGCTATACAGATTATTCACCAGATTGCTGACTGCAACTTCGATGCCCGGAGTGCCGTTGTTCAGCTTCATGCTGTCAAAGGCATTGTTCACCGCTATAAAGCGGACACCCATCAATGGAAAAATCTGCTCAATGTAATCGCCCACGCCAATATAATCACGCCCTAACCGGGACAAATCTTTGACTACTATGGTCTTTATCTCCCCTTGCTTCAGGTCAATAATCATTTTCTGAAACGCCGGACGATTGAAATTCGTTCCAGTATAACCATCATCTACATACTCCACAATTTCGCCTGAGAGATCATCCTGCTTTTCAATATAGGAATGGAGCAAAAGCCGCTGGTTTTCAATGCTATTGCTCTCATCCTTGCTTCCCTTTTTTAAATCTCCATCTGATAGAGATAATCGAAGATAAATAGCAATCTTATTATTCATTCTGCACCTCCGCCACAAATGCCAGAACCTCTTGATACGGGTCACTGCACTTAAACTCGATCTCTACCGAATTGTCGATGCCCACATAGATTTTCTTGATAAGTTCATGTACCAGTTCTTCATCAAATTCCTTCTGATTCAGAATAGCCCGCATCCGTTCCATCTGTTCATCGCAAATTCTCATTCTCTTTTCAAGTTCCAATGACCGCTGCCGCTGCTTTTGCAGTTCATGTTCCAGCCGCTGCTTTTCGGCAATATAATGTTCTTTTAACTGACTGTACTCTTCTTCATCCAGAATCTCTGTCTTATAGTCCTCATATAAGCGCAGCCGCCGTTCTTCGGTTTCCTGAATCCGACATGCAATCGAGCTTTCCTTCACCTTGATAGAACGGGTGGAATCCAGACCACCGTTGTTCAGCATTTCTTTTACCATCTTTTCTTCTTCGCACATGGTAGAAACCCGATGATGAATCTGCTTCATCGCTACCATCATAAGCATTTTTTCTGGCACAGTATGATAGGAACATGGTGTTGTCCCCTTCTTTCTCTTGCACTGAAATACTCCGAAATAGCTTTCCTCTTCCGTCCTATGCACCTGACGCACAAATGTCATGTTGCGCCGACAACAGCCGCAAAACACCATGCCTGCAAAGTGATTCCTACACTCTGCCCGCACCTGCTCTGAACGAGCCATTGCATTATTGCGTTTTTCCTTGTTCCGGTTTCTTTTTTCCTGCACGATTTCAAAATCGGACTTCAAGATAATTGCCTCATGAGCATTTTCCACAATATGCCATTCTTCCTTATCTACCGGGTGTAACCCAATTCCTTTATAAGAGGCAGTCCGGGTTTTTCCCGTTACCAAATTTCCGATATATACCTGACTATCCAGAATACGGAGAACAGAACTAGAATGCCATTTATTAAAAGTCGTATCATGTCCCTCGTGCAGTCTACGATTCAGATGTTCATTCGGACGAGGCACTTCCAGAAATTCCAACCTCCGAGCAATCTCATTCGTACTCAGACCCATGAGATACCACTGATAAATCAGCTTCACATACTTTGCTTCATCTGCCACTTCATACTGACTTTTCTGTTCATTCATGCGATAGCCATACGGCACACACCATGAAGTAGGGATTCCTTTTTCCCTACGCATCTGATAGCTTAGGCCAATTTTCTTTGAGATGTCCTTTGCGTACAGGCTGTTTACCATGTTCTTGATGGGGACTGCAAGACTGTCCACATCCGACTGCCGGATATTGTCAAAATCATCATTGATAGCAATAAACCGGATATGCAGCATCGGAAAAATCGTTTCCAGATAGTTGCCCGTTTCAATGTAGTCACGACCAAAGCGGGACAAATCCTTAACCACAATACACTGGATTTTCCCTGTCCGCACATCCTGCATCATACGCTCAAACTCCGGGCGGTCAAAGTTTGTTCCAGTAAAGCCATTGTCCACATAGGTATCCGTCAGTGTCAGCTCTGGATGTTCCTTTATATAATTATGGATTTGCAGAATCTGCGTATTCAGGGTATCTTCTGTTTCATGCCCGCTGTTCTCCGAGGATAATCGTGCATACGCTGCTGTACGCAGAAGATTGACTTCTTCGGAAATACGAATCTCCGGTGCAGCACTCTGCGGCATTATGTTTTTTCTGCTCTTTCTAGCCATTTTAATTTTCCTTTCCGGTTCTCAGCCATTCCTCCGGGAAGAATCTTGTCCATTCTTCTTCCTTCAAAACAACCTCTACTCGCTTAAAATCCTCAATCCAAACCCGCTCCACATATTTTTTGATGTGCGTCCGTTCCAGTATTTCAGGAGTCGTAAGGTCTTGAAATTTTGTCAGCCATGGATTTACATAACTGAACGCCTTCTCTATTACGGAAACTTTCATCATAATGTTCTTGAACTCTGCTTCCAGCTCTTCTATCTCTGCCTGATACCGAGATTCAAAATTCTCCAACTGCTCCTGTTCTATTTCACATCTTTCATATTTCCGGTAGACAGAAGTTCTTTCAACATCCTTTTCAGCCAGCGCATCCATAAGTGTTCTTGCCTGTTCCCGATAAGGCTGAAGCACAATATTCTGGCATCGCTTAACTTCATCTTTATCCGATTCCAGTAATCTGCCAATATATCTTGCCTGCTCCTGCGCTGTTTTCAATGAAGATCGAATCGCATCAAAAATTTCAGTGCTTTCAATATAGGGTGCTTTCCCACTAAAGCACTTATATTTTCTGTCAAAAGAATATATCTGCCTTGTTTCGTCCTCAGTCGTTCTGCACAACAAGCGTTCTCCACTTGCCCGGTCATATATTTTCTTGATAAGGATATTGGGCGTTGATCTCCGTTTAGGAGCAGGAAGTTTAACCGAATCATTGATTCTTTCCTGCACCTTTTGAAAATCTTCCTCTGATACGATTGGTGGAACTTCCATCTTCTTCTCAGCACCGGACAGCTTCAATGTGAGCTTTCCGATATAGAGTGGATTCACCAGAATAGAGCGAATTGTCGTGACAGGCCATTTTGTTTTCCTCGTCACCTTTTTATTTCGAGTCATCTGAATTTGCGGCGATGGGACATTTTGTGCGTCCAATGCCGCTCCGATTTCTTGAAGCGTCATTCCTTCCAGATACATCTGAAAAATCAGTTTCACAATGTATGCGCTTTCCGAATCAAGCACAAAGCTCCTACGATCTTCTGATATATCATATCCATACTTTGCCTGCCGATGTGTCAGCACTCCTTTTTCAAAGCTGTCCTGTCTGTTCGCTATAAATTCAAATCGGATTTTCTCAATGGCCTTTTCCTTAAAATACTGTTCCACTTCGTCCGCTGTTCGGTCTGTACTGCAAAAATCATCCTCAACAACAGCAAACTGAATACCAACCGGATAAAAAGTTTTCTGTAATACTTCAATGGCAAATGGCAATGTCTTGCCAAAACGGAAGATGGAATCAACGGCAACCGCATCGAATTTTTGTGTCATGCCGTCTTGCACCATTCGATCAAAACCATCGGCTGCTTCTGCCGATCTCTTGCGGTCACTGTACTTTTCTGATATTCTGTACCCTTTATTTTTCAAGTATTGTTCAATATTTGCATTCTGTTCTGCAATCGTATTGGCAGGATTTTCTTCTCCGATTCTGCTGGAGATTGACCTTGTGTAGCTTACCCATCTCATTCTTCTGCCACCTCTTTCCCGTTATGTGCCTGATATTCCATGAATTTTTCTGTAATGCTGTGTAGTTCGTCCTCAAAGCAGAAGTGAATTTCAATTTCTTCCTTACTATGAATGTCGATATGGTCGATCAGTTCTACTACCACCCGCCGTTCCAGCGTTTTAATATGCTGGTACTGTTTCAGTTCTTCCAACCAGCCGGGAAGCATCGTATCATGCTTGACTGCCTCCTGCTTTTTATCCTGAATCGCCTGAATTTTGTCTTGCGCCTCTTTTATCTTCTGCGCAAACCGGGCGTTCATCTCACTGTACTCTTCCTTGCTGACAACATCATCGCAGAAATCCTGATACAGCCGAACTTTCAAATTACGGTATCGTTCCAATTCCGCTTCCAGCGCATTGATTTGTCCATCCAAAATTTTCACGCCAATCTGTTCACCGCTTGCCAGGTCTGCATGAGATAACACCTGCTCTGCTTCAACAAGAAGTGCAACCTGATGCCGGATTGCCGCCAAAACACTTCCTTCCAGCTTCTCACCGTTTATCATGTGCGGAGTGCAATCTCCGCCATTCTTATAGGTAGAACAGTGATAGTATTGATATTTCTTTCCTTTCTTCGTCACCGTGCGTCGAATCATGTTCTGCCCACAGTCGGCACAGCGCAGAAAGCCCGATAAAGGATAAACTGTTTTCTGACTGGGCGAAGTGCGCGTATCCAACTCCATCAACTGCTGCACCTGTTGGAACTCACCTCTACTGATAATCGCGTCATGTGTTCCCTCGACACGAATCCAGTTTTCAGTCCCAACATCCTGACTCTTTTTTATTTTGTAGTTGATTTTCCGACGTTTGCCTTGAATCAAGGTTCCAGTATAGGATTCATTCTTCAGAATCCGATTGACCGATACCACTGTCCATTTTTGGTTTAGTCCCGCTCGAAACCCGCAAGTATAATTGAATCCGCTGGCCCGCTTATACTCATTTGGTGGCAGAACTCCCAATTCATTCAGATGATTTGCAATGTGCTGTGCGCTCATCCCGTTGAGCTTCAGCTTGAATATTTCCTGCACGATGCCCGCCGCGTATTCATCTATAATCAGATGGTTTTTGTCTTTCGGGTCTTTCTGATACCCGTATCCTGCAAAACTGCCGATGAATTGTCCTTCCTTCCGTTTTACATCCAAGTGGCTTCGGACACGCATGGAAATGTCCCGGCAATAGGTGTCGTTGATAAGATTGTTGAACGGAATCAGGATACGTCCCTTATCATCATTTTCTTCTGCACTATCATAATGATCATTGATGGCGATGAAGCGGACTCCCATAAATGGAAAGATTCTTTCCAGATAACGTCCTGTTTCAATGTAGTTTCTGCCGAATCGTGATAAGTCCTTGACGATGATACAGTTGATTTTCCGATTCTCAATGTCCTGCATCATCCGTTTGAAATCCGGGCGTTCAAAATTCGTACCGCTGTATCCATCGTCTACATACTCATCGACCTTATGCAGTTCCGGGTGCTTTCCCAGATAATCGTTCAGTAAGGCTCTTTGATTTTTGATGCTGTTGCTTTCCTGCTGATCGCCGTCCGAACGTGACAATCGAAGATACGCAGCACAGCGATATTGTCCATTTTCCTGAAAAAACATAAAAAGCCGATAACCTCCTTAATCTATTTGTCGTTCTGACAATAAACCAAGAAAATTATCGGCTTTAGTTAGCATATTCTGTTTTGACCCAAAGCCATTATCTCATATTTCGCGGTCTATGTCAACGCTTTAATGTGTTAAAGTGTAAATTTTCTTCTGCTTTCTTCTTTTTTATCTCCGATGCGTCCGTGCGCATTTTTTCAGTGTGTCCTCTAATCGGTTCTCTCCTGCAAAGCTGATCTTCACTACCATGCCCTTGTCGAGATAGCAATAAGGGTTCTTGATCTGCGAAATGAAATCGACCATCCGCTCCCGCTGCGACAAGTCTTTTCTAATTTCCACTTCGTTGATGTCTACCAGTTCCTTGCGGTTCACATTACGGAGATCGGTCTGCGCCATCTGGCGCAGGCTTTCCATGGTGTGATAGGTTCGTGCAGTTGTTTCGGTCATTCACTCATTCCTTTCTGTTTTTTGGGTGGTGTGTCAGCCTCTTTCACTTATAGAATTGGAGAAAGGTCATTTCGCAAGGTATTTCAAAAATTTTTTTGATTTTTTTCAAAAACACCTTGCGAAACACGCTCCGCCCGATTCTAAAGATAGAAGAACCCGAAAAATGCGTAAGGCTACGGCTTCCACCGTAAGTAGCGCAAGATTCGCCTGCGTAGACCAAAAACTCCCTTACGGGATTTTTGTTCTCTGGCAATCTTGATGGGGATTCCGTTCCCCATTCCCACGGCACGCGCAAAATCACAGATTTTGGCTATCTGGCTTCCACTAAAGTGGTCGCAGCCGACCGCCTACGGCTTGTCGGGAT
>OIPH01000250.1_pt1 | contig 16010 bp, 15 predicted proteins | sample 1585761 | NCBI WGS metagenome assembly OIPH01 (sample SAMN02674699, study PRJEB24791) | human gut metagenome, SKBSTL042 | isolation source: stool | host: Homo sapiens | place: USA
GCCCGCGTTTTCCTTGATGGTCAGCTGCTCTGCACTCATCGCGGCGGCTTTCTGCCCTTCGAGGCGGACGTGACCGACATCCTCCACCCCGGTCAAACTGCCCTGCTGGAAGTCGAGGTGGACAACACCATCAGCCACCACACCCTCCCTGTCGGCAACGAGGGCGGCACGGCGTTCTTCGGCTCGGATAACCCCGGCATCCCCTCCGTCGAGGCGGGCAAACAACACCAGCATGAGCAGGGCATCAACCTGCCGAATTTCGACTTCTTTAACTATGCCGGGTTGAACCGTCCTGTCCGCCTGTACACCACCCCGGCGGATTATATTGCCGATGTGACGCTTGTTTCGTCGATGGATGGCACAGTGCGCTACACCATCGTGACCCACGGTGAGGGCGACGTGACGTTGGATGTGCTGGATGCAGACGGGCAGGTCGTCGCCAGCGGCACGGGCGCGTCCGGCGAAGTGCATGTGGCAAATCCGCATCTCTGGGAACCAGCTCCCGGCGTGCCGTACCTCTACACCGCGCGTGTCCGCTTCGCTCAGGATGAGTACAGCCAGCCGTTCGGCATCCGCGAAATCAAGGTAGACGGCTGCCGCTTCCTCATCAACGGCAAGCCCTTCCACTTCCATGGGCCTTGCAAGCACGAGGATTCCTTCTTCCACGGGCGTGGGCTTGACCAGTGCCTGAACGTGACGGACATCAACCTCTTCCACTGGCTGCACGCCAACGCCTTCCGCACCAGCCATTATCCCTATTCGGAGGAAATGCTGTCCCTGTGCGACCGCGAGGGTATCGTCGTGATTGCCGAAACGCCCGCCGTCGGCATCGGCGAAGGAGGCAAAGACCCTTATCGCTGGGCGCCCGCCGATTATCACGCGCAGGTGCTGACGGACATGATTGCCCGCGACAAGAATCACCCCTGCATCGTCCTGTGGAGCTTGGGCAACGAGCCGAACACGGATGCGCATCCGCAGTCCGCCTACGACTATTGGCATCCGCTGTACCTCTTGGCGCATCAGCTTGACCCGCAGAACCGCCCGGTGACGCTCGTCGGCTGCCAGAACGACTACACGCGCGACATCACCATTCCGTCGATGGATGTTGTGTGCATCAACCGCTATTACGGCTGGTACAACCTTTCCGGCGATTTGGAAGCCGCTGCTTTCGCCATGCGCATGGAGATGGATTACTGGGCAACGGTCAACAAGCCCACCATCCTCTCGGAGTACGGTGCGGACACCATCGCGGGGATGCACGGCACGGAGATGTTCACCGAGGAATTCCAGGTGGATTACTACAAGACCATCAACGCCTGCCTGGACGAGCGTCCCTTCGTCGTCGGCGAAACGCCGTGGAACTTCGCGGATTTTGGCACGCAGCAAGGCCCGATGCGCGCTGGCGGCAACCGCAAGGGGCTTTTCACCCGCGACCGCAAGCCCAAGATGGCGGCGCACTATTTCCGTGAGCGGTGGGAGAATTTTAAGAAGTAAGGGTAGATGAAACCGAGGTCACTGTCGATTTGGGCGGCAGTGACCTCGGTTTATTTGCATTTTCCCAGCATCTATGCTATCATAGAGCATATCGCCAATCTGTTTCATCGGAGGTGTATATGTCCAATCCTCACCGAATTTCTATTTTCCTTATCCTTCTGCTCTTTCTTGGGCTGATTTTTGTAGCCGTTAGCGACCTTCTTTCCTTCCACGAAGACGACTTCGACCTTTCGGAAGCCCTCGTGCAGGTACAGGTGCAGACGCCCCGCCATTATGATTCATCCGACGTCGAAGAACCCGTGAACTACCTGCTCGCCAGCAAACGCCGCATCCATTCCTGCGACCCTTTCACCGCTGACGAAGCCACCGTCTACTACGTCCCCAGCGAATGCTTTGACGCCTACATCGACCGTGCGCAGAACAAAGTCCTCAACCGCCTCGTTTCCGTCGCCGTCACGGATGGAAACGGCACTCCCCTCGAAGTGCCCGCCGTCCTGCCCGACATTTTCGCGCAGATTGCCACGCTGGAGCACACGTTGTTTGACATCCGCATCCTCGACGTTTCCAGCGAATACTTCGTTTTCCTGAAACTGAACGTGAATCTCCACACGCCCTGCGAGCTGTACTATTATAATCAGCAGATCGGCAAGCTCATCGAGCTGTATTCTTTTAACGACAGGGAGCTGCTGGGGCTGCATGTGATGTCAGTGGAGAGGCTGAAAGGGCTGGAATAACAAAATAAGCAGAGAGCCATCGTTTTTCGACGTTCTCTGCTTATTTTTATGCTGCCATTTCAAGAGGATTTTTCACTTTTACTTTCCGTTCAATCGTTTCTTCTGCTCGCTTCCAATCTGCCTGATACTCTTTTCCGGGATCGGCAAATCTTCCGGCATCTGCGCCGCTTCCGCTAATGATTTGCTGTGGGCTTTCATTTCGTTGTTCACTGCTTTTTCCCTCATATTTGTATTCTCGTTATCCTTATGTACACTTACAGTTTAGCCAATACCATCACATTCTCCGACATATCCGTTTCGTCCCAACAAAGTCCGCTGATCTCCGAGCCCTTGAAATACACGGGAAAACGGAACTCGATGCGCTTTATGATGCGTCCGTCGCTCCGACGCTCCGGGTAAATCTCCACGCGCTCGATGAAGCTGTTCATGAAGGTCTTTTTCTCCAGATCGGTGAACTGGTCGTACAGCTTGTCGAAGTAGAGCAGGAACTGATAGACGTTGTCGGTAGAAATCCGGCGCTGGCGGATGTTGTCCATGCGGGTCTGCACCTCGGCGATGCTGCCCTCGATGGAGGCGATCTGGTCGTAGACCCTGTTCTGCCGCTCCTGCAGGTCCTGCGCCTTGCGGGTGTAATGCGGGTCGTCGAAATCAAGCGCGTCGATCTGCTCGCCCAGCCTGTCCTTGGTGCCCGTGAGCTGACGGAGCTGCTTGCGCAGGGTCTCCATCTCCGTGTCGAGCTCGGCGGTGTCCAGCTTGCCGCCGATGCCCTGCTCAAAGGCGGGGGTGTTGACCAGCTTGTGGATGATCTCCTCCACAGCGCCGTCGATGATTTCCTCGCCCCATTGGTGATGATAGTCGCAACGCTTGCCGTCCACATGCAGGCGGTGCTTGCAGGCGTAGTAGAAGTAGTCGCGGTAATAGGTTCCGTCGCCCTTCTTCTTGCGGTTCACGTTGCCGTACATGCCGCCGCCGCAGACGGGGCACTTGAGCAGCCCGGACAGGACGTGCTCGTGGTCGAGGCTGTGCGTCTTGAGCTGGCGCTTGTTGGTCTGCTGGCGCTGCTTCTGCGCGAGCTGCCAGCCCTCCTCGGAGATGATGGGCTCGTGAATGCCGTCGTAGAGCGCGTAGTCCTTCTGCTTGACGATGTGGTACTGGTTGCGGGTGCCGGGGATCTTCTCGTTATGTCTGCGTCCGTACGCCAGCTTGCCGCAGTACACTGGATTGTCAAGCACGCCGATGAGGAAGGAACCCGTGAAGGCTTCCCGCTTGTTGTTGTGACGGCAGACCTTGCTGTATCCGTGCTCGTTGAGCCAGTTTGCGATTCTGGCGGTGCCCATGGTGGTGTGGATGTACTTGTCATAGATGATGCGGATGACCTCGGCCTCTTCCTCGGCAATCTGCAGCTGCCCGTCCACGAGCTTGTAGCCGTAGGGGGCAAAGCCACCGTTCCACTTGCCCTCGCGAGCCTTCTGCCTGCGACCTTCCATCGTCTGCACGAGGATGTTCTCGCGCTCAATCTCGGCGACGGCGGAGAGAACGGAAATCATCAGCTTGCCGCTGTCCTTGGAGGAGTCGATGCCGTCCTCCACGCAGATGAGGTTGACGCCGAAGTCCTGCATCCGTTGCAGGGAGGTCAGCACGTCCGCGGCGTTGCGGCCGAAGCGGGAGAGCTTGAACACCAGCACGAAGGAGACGCCGTCCTTGCCGGATTCGATGTCCCGCAGCATGCGAAGAAACTCCGGGCGGCCCTCGATGTTCTTGCCGGATTTGCCCTCATCGCAGTATTCCCCGGCGACGAGCATGTTCTGGAACTCCGCGTACTTGCGCAGCTTGTCCTTCTGCGCGTCCAGGCTGTAGCCGTCCACCTGCATGGAGGTGGAGACGCGGGTGTAGATGTAGCATTTCATTCGCTTCATGGCTTTTCCTCCTGCGGTCCAGCCTTTGCCGCGTCGGCGTGTTCCTCAAGCTCAAGGAGGAACCTGTCGTAGTCGGACAGGAACTCGCGGTCCTGAATGACGCGGTACTTCTCAAATTCGGTTTCTGCGTGCAGCCGGGCGATTTCTGCAGACACCCTGCCCGCATCCCTGAGAAGACCGTATTCGAACATTTCAATGAAGCGGTTCAGGCGGGTCTCCCAGTCCTGCATGGTCAGCGGGATGTGGCGCTGGGCCATGTTCTCGGCGAAGTCCAGATAGGAGGTGACCATGCGGTTCAGCTGCCCAAGCTCCTCTTCGGTGAGGTAGTTCTTGGCGATGGACACGTCGGATTTTTTGATCTTGCCGTCCGGCGCGTCCTGCCAGGTAGTCAGGCCCATGTGATCCTTCGTGTGGTCGGCGCGCTCCATGATGAGCTCGGCGGAGGTGCGGTCGTAGTCGATAGCGGTGGCGTACAGGTCGGTGATCTTCTGATAGAACTTGCGCTCGCTGGCACGGATCTCCCGGATGCGCTCCAGCTGTTCCTCAAAGTATTTGTCGGTCAGATAGGTGCCCTGCTTGAGCCGTTCGTCGTCCATGACCCAGCCGCGAATGGTGTACTGCGTTGCGATCTGATTGACCCATTTGCGGAACTGAACGGCGCGCTCGGAGTTGACCTTGAAGCCGACCGCGATGATCATTTGAAGCGCGTAATGGTTGGTGGAATAGCTTTTGCCGTCTGTGGCAGTTATCCGAAATTTTCGGATAACTGAATCCTCTGACAGCTCGGAATCATCGAAGATTTTCTTGATGTGATAATTGATCGTTTTGACACTCACATCATACAGCTGCGCCATCGTCTTTTGCGTCAGCCAGATGTTTTCGTCCTCGTAGCGTATTTCGATGCTGCCCTGCGGGTCGCCCGTGGAGGCGACATAGGTCAACACCTCCGCCGCGCTGGAACGGATGGGCGCGGGCGTCTGCTTTTCTCTGGACATGGGAATTCCTCCTCGTGCAGTTTATGGAAGCCTTCCCAGGCCCGATTGGATACGAGCCGGTGAAGGAAGGTGGTTCAGGCGCAGATGATTTCGGTCATCACGTTGTGTTCCGCTTCGGCGCGCGCCAGATTCATGAGCCCGACCCACTTTATGGGATCTTCAGCCTTCAGGGCTTCGGTGATGCCCCAGCTTTGGGCATATCCCTTCATGAGAACATCGAAACGCTCGCTGGCCTGCTCATCGACAGTGTGCAGATAGGCATTCAGTGCTCCCGTGAGCAGAAGCCTTTGGAAATGACCCGGATGGTTCGATTCCAGGTGCCGGAGGTGCAGCCGGCCCCATTTGCCGATGGGCTGCTGCTCCGGAAGCTCCAGATCCGGAAAGTAATAATCGCCGTGAAGGGTGTAGCTCAGGCCGTTGTGCTCGTCGGTGATATGTTGGGGCAGCGTGCGGCTCTCAGGAGCAGGATGATTCTGAAGCATGGTGCACCTCCTGTCAATCATGCAGTAACTGTTCGTGTATTTTGTCCCAACTGCATTGTATTACGCAGCCATATCATTTGTCAATGGTTCTTCTGAATTTGTTTGAGATGATGGATTGGATAAACTGTCCCAACTCGTTTTGCTGTCAGCGGGAAGAACGGGAAACTCCACCTTCCCGCTGTACTTTTCGATCATTTCGGCAAGAAAGCCGACGCACCGCTCAAAGGCGGCGTTCTGTTCAGGCGTCTTTTGAGCAAAGCCATGATTCCTCCAATAAAGGGTTGATCGGTGGTGGGTGCATAGAGGTTCAGTGTTCCTTTCTTGTTCCTGCAGATATGCGAATCCACTGCGTACATACGTACATGTGTACAATCCCTTTGTATGTGTGTACGTATGTACACAGAGAATCGCGGAAATTCTCACTTATAGGGAATTTCAAATAAACGGGTTATCATCCGAGCAATCGCGCCACCATCCGTCTGCCGTTCTGAGCGGGAGCCTTAGCACAGGCTTAATGCCGGTAAAGCCCCACACGCGGCGGCCGACGAGGTTCGTCAGGTTATTGGAGTGCTCGATGCTGTACTTCTTCTGATTGGCAATCAGGAATTCCGAAAAGCTCCGGTTTTCGAGCGGCGAGAAGCCGTTTTCCCGGCACCATACGGTGTAGATTTCATAAAGCTCCTGCGAGCCAACCTTCCCTTCGGGCGTGAGCCGGATGTAGTCCCCGGCCTCCATAAAGAACAGCACATTGTTGGCATCCTGCTTAACCGCTTCCCGGTTGGAACGGGAGCGGGCGCTTTCGGTGAAGCGGAAATGATTCGCCACCAGACGCTGCAGCCCTTCAAAGGCCCAGAGAAAGATGCCTTCCAGCTCGCAGCACATTTTCTCCGCGATGTCGGGGTCATCCACGCGATCTGGCTGGCGCTCCCTGGTGGTCAGAATCAGCTGGCGGCGATAGAAGCCGTTGCTGCGGTCGTAGAGGGATTGCAGGTCGCCGTTGGAAAACGCCAGCAGCCGGGCGAACATCCAGCCCTGATAGCTTTGCCTGCCCTTCTTTTCCAGATCCATGCGCCCCTGCGCGGTGACCAGCGACTTGACGTAGTTGGTCTGACGCAGGGCTTCCATGCGCATGTCGTCGTCGATCAGCAGATGGATGTGCTCCAGATCGGCGTGGGCAAAGCGGTTCTCGGACACCTTGCCCACGCTACCGTCCTTGGCGTTGCAACCAAAGAGATGGGACAGAACGGTGCCGATCTGCGACTTGCCCTCGCCACCGCTGCCCTTGATGACCATCATGCGCTGTCCCTTATTGCTGGGAATCAGGCAGTAGCCGATATATTCCTGCAGGGCGGGAATGTCATCCTCATACAGAAGACTGCTCAGAAAACGCAACCACCCTTCCGGGCTGGGCGCGGAAGGGTTGTAGGCCACCGGAAAGCGGCTGCGCACGATTTCGTCATTGGATGCGGAATACGAGCCATCCAGAAACAGCGTCCCGTTCGCCACATGAATCCGGTCGGTCTGCGGCGGGAAATCATCGATATGCGCTGTGATTTTCAGCAGCTCAATGATGTTGGATATCTTCTTCGGAACGCTGGTGGACGCATAGCCCGCAGCGAACATGGCGTCGTGGTACCGATCCTGCAGAACGCTGTAGGATTTTTTCAGAACGATCTTCCCGGTCTTCGTGCGCATGGGTTCCCCGAATTCATTCAGCACGGGCCGGGACTGCCACTTTTTGCTGTGGCTGATCTGCATGACGGTCTCCTTGACGGTGCCGACCAGCGCCGGGTCCTTGCAGCGCTTCGACCACAGAATCTGCTTTTCGACGACGGGCACATAGACCACGTGGAGATGGTAGTGCCATACGTCGTAGCCGATGGCTTTGCTCATGCCCTGGCTGCGCTCGTCGGCGTGCGTGACGGCGGAGAGAATGTACTGCTCGCCGCCGACAATATCGACGGCGGCCTTGTACGCCTCGGCATAAAATGCCTGCGCAAACTCGTAGCCGCCGTGATTATGGAAATAGGCCGAATTGACATCGAAAACCAGCTCGCCATAATGGACGGCGTCCTGCTTGAGACCCCGGGTAGAGATGGTGCCGTCCTGCTCCATCTGCCGGAACATCTCCTGATAGCTGCCGGAAGGCTCCTTGAAGTGGATGTTCAGATGACTGCGTTCGGGGACGATATCCTCGTTCTGGTAGCAGGCTTTCTGTCGCTCGTTGTGAGCTTCGGCGTCTGCAATGTTGCTCTCCGTTCGGGGCTGGTTGCGGACGGTGGTGCGATCCACGCCATCGTTTCTTGCCATGGAAGCACCTCCTTTCTTTCGTGGGTGTGATGATGGTTCGTTTGGGGCACGGGGTGACGGGGGCGCGGCACTTTCTGCGAAAGTGTAACTACCCACTATGACACTTTCTGTCTTCCTGCGGAATCCAGCAAAGTGCCGTGGGCCAGAGCGCTCCGCCTCTGGATTCCGGGCAAGGGGCGCTGCCCTCTGCACACCCGGCAGGCGCTGCCGCCCTGCACACCCGGCAGGCGCTGCCGCCCTGCACCCGGCTCAAAGACAGGAAGCCATGCTTTTGACGGCATGGCTTCCTGCTTTGCGGGGTTGGTGCACGGTGGTGCGTTCTGGTGCCAAAGGTATCGCGCGATACGAAGCTAGAGATGGAATTGTAGTGCGTATGAGCACCAAAGAGCATCAGCAACCGAAGCTGTCCAGCGCATCGTCGAGATCGTCGTCGTCAGGCTCATCACTTCGGATGGGAGAAGGAGCTGCCGAAGATGTGACTATGTTCAGCGTTTGCAGCAGATCGCCAAGCTGAACAGAGGGAGCTGCCAGCTCCTCCCGGACGATTGAGCGAATCGTCTCCCGCAAGCCTTCATCCACGGTTGGCTTTCCATAATAAGCATTGACCGCCGGAACGATCAGCACGCTGTAGGACAAGCCGCGCTCTGCATGAAGCTGACGCAGCAGAGCGACAGCATTTGCGCTGGCAGGCTTGTCCAGATCAAGCCGGAGGGTGGTGCGGAACATCTGGCTCATTCAGAAAACCCCTCGCGCCTGAGACGCCGCTCCGCGAGGTACTCGTAGCCCTCGGCGTTGGCGTGGATGTTGTCGATGATGGTTACACGCTCTCGCTCATACTCGCCGAAGTGGCGCAGCAGGCATCCGCCGCCGCCAACGATCCACAGGCGCATGGTCTGTGGGTCGTATTCGTGCTCGCGCAGCCTGCGCATGATCTCTGCCGCATAACCGGCTGCGGCCTCGCGGATGGTGTCCACATAGTCGCGCCAGATGTCCGCATCGCCGTTTCGGAGCACCTCGTCGATGACGGTATCTGGCACGGTGCGTCCAAAGCGCTGCGTCAGGGCCTCGCGTGCTCGGAGCATGCACTGGTAGGTGCCGTACTTCTCCGTGAAGCACTGGTCCATGACGGCGCGCCTGTCCTGAATGGTCATGATGTTCATGGTGCCGTTGCCGATGTCGTAGAGCATGTTCACGCCCTTGAACTGCCTGAGCATGGGCACGATGGCGGAGAATCCCTATGCGTACACGTCAGCGCCGACGATATCGACGTGGTATTTGATGCCGCGCCAGATGAAACCCACATGATCATTCTGGAGCAGATAGGCCCGAAAGCTCTCGCGCTGGGACTCCACCCAGGTCAGGGGCAGACCGGCGGCGATGTAGACGCGGGCTTTGGTCATCCTGTGCGCCCACAGCTCCTGACCGATGCCGGCGAGTGTCAGGATGTAGTGATCCGGGTTGCTGACCTTGTCCAGGGTGAACTCCCGGTGTCCGCTGCCGATGACGTGGTATTTGCCATCGTAAACCAGTAGATCCTGCGCGTAGGCAGGCTCGTGGTCGAAGGTCAGCACGCTGGCGGGGAAGATGCCGCTGGCGGTTTTCAGGTTGCCGTAGCCATTGTCAATTCCGATGATTTGCATGTTCTTAAGCTGTTTCATAATGTACCTCTCTTTCAGTTTTTTAGAGTAAAGGTTATGCTTCTTATTTGGAATTCTATTGTATGGGTGTCCCTTGCCTGTTCCCGGCTAGAAACCTTGTTTGGCTCACAGTCAGTCCTGAAGAGGCGCTTGCTTCCGGGGAAGGTGCTTGCCAGGGGGACGCGGGGGTAACCGGAAGGTCATGGCGGTATATCGGGCAAAGGGCTTCGGGATGGGTTGTCAAGGTTCTGTGTTCTGTGGAACGCAGACAGTATACCTGACAAACCCCATGCTTTGGCCTATGTCCGAAACGATGGAAAACCCGCAAAAACCCCTGTCTTTCCACGCTTATGGAAATGTGGTATGATAGGGTTGAAACTGGTTATGGAGGCTGGAAAATGTACGTTCAACTGACAATGGCCGAGCGTCTGAAGGACCTTCGTGTGATCGATAAGAAGCTGACGCTGGAACAGCTGGCGGAGCAGACCGGCTTATCGAAGTCTGCACTTGGCAAATATGAGAACGAGGATTGCGGCGACATCAATCACTACGCCATTCAGAAGCTGGCAAAGTTCTATGGCGTATCCACCGATTATCTTCTGGGCTTGACAGAACAAAAAAATCACTCAGATGTGGACGTGGCGTCCCTGCATCTGAGTGATGAAGTATTGGAGCTGCTGCGCAGCGGGAAGATCAATAACCGCTTGCTCTGTGAAATGATGACGCACCCCGGATTCCGCCAGCTGATGACAGACATGGAGATCGTCGTAGATCGCATCGCGGATATGCGAATTCAGGATATGAACACGGTACTGGAAGTGGCGCGCCAGAAGGTCATGAAGGAATATGCGCCTGATGAGATGGATGTTTATATGCGCACGCTTGAGGTGGCGCAAATCAATGAGACGGATTACTTTTCGTATATCATTCACGAAGATATGGATGAGATCACTGAAACCATCCGGGAGAATCATCGCAAGGACACCACTACGTCAGATGAAACAACGCCTACACAGGATGGAATCAAGATGCTGATGCACTCGATACTTGATCAAAAGGATGAAACGACGGTGCTTTTGAAACAGCTTTGTGCTCAGATGCAGATCCCGGAGGAGAAGATCACAGAGGAAGAAGTTCGGGCATTCAGAAGCATGATGCAGAAGTCCAGGCTGTTCAAAAAACAGATGAGCATGCGAGGGAAAGGTGGACACGCTAATAAACGGAGATGAAAGGGAGCTGGGGATGAGATTCATGAAGGCTCTCCGATCATGAGGTTGCCACGCTGATTACGATATTGAGGCTATTATCAAAACGCTCTGTGCAAAGAAAGCCGAGCTTTGAGGCAGCGTATATCCTCAATGAACAGATAGAGCCTGCAACCTTGCATATCAGGGGTAAACAGTAGGAATCTCGCTATCATAGTCTCCTGATATTTCTTAACAAAACCAAACCCCTAGTCTCTAAATTGATTCTTCAGACAATCTCTAAACACCGTACAACCCAACTCCAAAGTGCTGGGATATACTTGGTGCATCCCCAATGAAAGGGGAAAAAGGAGGTTGTACGATGAAAAAAGTGTTTTGTGTGTCTCTGATCGCTTTGATGCTGGTGTGCCTGGTTTGTGCATCTGCGCTGGCGCAGACGACCGGCATCGCCATGGACGGCAAGGTGTACACGTTCACGGGCGGAGAGGGAACCTATCAGGCCGATGGAAAGACGTTCATCATCGGCGTGGAGTCCGTCGTCGTTCAGGAGCCGGGGCTGCCGGATCGCGTGTTGGAGCTTCACCAAACGGAAGGTACAGAGATCATGCGGGATGGGCATCCTGCTGCTGCCGGGCAGGAAACGGACGATTCCACAGTCATCTGCGAAGGTACGGCGGCATACGAAGCTGCGGAGGCCATTGCGGTGTATGAGCAATACTCCTATTCGTATCCAGAGAATGATGAAGCCTGGGCCAGACGCTTTGCGCCGTATGCGGAATACGGCCTGCGCTGCGACCCGGAAAGCAGGACGCTCATGTATCAAGGGCAGCGGGTGCGCTCCTTCACGGACGCCTACCCGGTGAGCGGCGGCGTGTGCACGATCATCGAATTTACGGACGAGCAGGGAACCATCGACCTGCGAACCGAGCGCGACCAGACCCGGCTGATTCGCCATGCGGATGGCTCGCTCAGTCTGGAAGGCCTGCTCATCGGAATCCGCGTGCTGACCGAGGAAGAGTCTGCTGAGCGTAGCAAAGGCGAGCGGATGCCCCAAATGACTGCCACCTCAGAGGGTGAAATGACTGCTGCCGAAAAGCAGGCCTTCTTCGCGCCCTACGCGGCATTTGGACTGTGCTACGATGCGGCGAGCGATGAGATGGCCTTTCAGGGACAGCGTGTACGCCGGTTTCTGGACATTCGCCAGAGCAACGGCGAACCGCTTGACAGCGGACGCTTCCATGGCAGCATGACGAGCATAGTCTGCTGCGATGACGATCAGGGAGAGGTCGATGTTGAGGTCATTCGTGATTATACCAAACCGGACGCAAACGGCGATGGCGCTTTGATCGGCATGATGGCAGAAAGAGTGCGATAAATGCGAAACCTGCGAAGGGGCAATGGCTCTTTCGCAGGTTTGTGAATATTTCGGGAAATTCAGAAGAAATCCAAAAAGGTATGCTATACTGTCCTGTATAAGGAGGCGCAGGACATGTACCGTATTCTCATCGTTGAAGATGATTTTGATATTTCGGAGCTGCTTCAATCTTGGCTGACCGAAGCCGGGTATCAGACCGCTGAGGCGGAGGATGTACTGAAAGCGCTGGAGGTTTTTGAAAGCGGGCAATTTGACTTGGTGTTGCTCGACCTGATGCTGCCGAGGCTCGACGGCTTTGGCGTATGCGAATGGATTCGTAAAAGATCGGATGTCCCCATCGTGATGCTGACCGCGCTGGACGGCGAGGACGAGCAGCTACGCGGCTACGATCTGCGGATTGACGATTACGTCACCAAGCCGTTCTCCATGCCCGTGCTGCTGCGCAAAATTGGCGCCATTCTCCGGCGATGCCGGGGCGAGGATCGCCCGGGCGCAAATTTGCTGCGCTACCGCGACCTGACGCTCGATCTGGACGCCTATACCGCCATGCGCGGCGACCTGATGCTGGAGCTGACCAACCGCGAGTTCGAATGTCTGCGGGAGCTGCTGCAAAATCAGGGGCGCGTGATGACCTACCAGATGCTTGTCAGCCGCATCTGGAATTATGACTATCTGGGCGACGATCGCGTGATTTATAGCCATATCAAGAATCTGCGCCGCAAACTGGGCGCGGATTACATCCGGACGGTCAGAGGGGTGGGCTATCGTGTGGACAAGGATTAAGCACAGCCTGACGCTTCGCATCTTTCTGATGACCTGCGGCTTGATGATCGCCGTCTGCGCTGCCACATATGGCGCGATTGCGTATCTGACGCCGCTCACCTATACGAGCATTTTGCAGGAGGACCTCGACCAAAAGACCGAAGCGCTCCTGACCGCGCTGTCCGGGCGGGAGCCGTCTGCGTGCGACGAGCTGCTTTCCGCCTTTTGCAGGGAGACGGGCGCAGCGCTCCGTCTGTCAGACGAATATGGGCGAATTCTGTACGATACGATTTCGTCTGAGGCTTATCTTGTGGAAGGCACCGCAGAGCGTGCGGCGATCACCACGGAAGAAAGTGAAACGCTTGAACAGGATGCGGTTATGCAGGCCACAGAGGCCGGAGACGCGACCGGCACAGCGGAGAGCGTCATCCATCAGATCACCGTCACCGATGCGTACATATCCGCCGATGAAGCACGAACTTTTTTCTTCCGGGATAGAACGATGGGGTATTTGCTGGTCATCGGTGGAAAAAAGGCTGTCAATCAAGCGTCGGAGGCCATGAAAAAGACGCTGCCGTTTCTCGTGCTGCTGATTCTTGGCGTCTCGCTGCTGACCTCGTTTTTCTACACCAGATGGATTACCCGGCCCATCGTGGACATCAGCCATATCGCCGCACGCATCGCCGGGCTGGATTTCAGCTCCCGCTGGGCACAGCATCGCACGGATGAAATCGGAGCTCTGGGCGACAGCCTGAACACGCTTTCTGACAACCTTTCCGGTGCTCTGACAGAACTGAAAGCCGCCAACGAACGCCTGCAGCAGGATATGGAGCGCGAACGGGACATGGAGCGTCAGCGCTCCGCGTTCTTTTCAGCCGCTTCGCACGAGCTGAAAACGCCGGTGACGATCCTAAAGGGACAGATGAGCGGTATGCTGGCGCAAATCGGCGTATATCGGGATCGGGACAAGTACCTGGCACGGGCGCTTCAGGTGACCGGCAGGATGGAAAGCCTCATCAAGGAGATTCTGATCATCAGCCGGATTGAGGCCGGCAGCTTTGTCCTCAAAACGGATACGGTCAATCTGAGCGAGCTGATTGAGCGGCAGCTGGAGCTGGATGAAGAGCTGCTTGCGCAAAAGGAGCTACACATAGAAAAGCACCTGGCTTCGGACGTGACAATCCGGGGAAACCAAGATCTCCTGACCAACGCGCTGGACAATGTTCTGATGAACGCCATCCTCTATTCCCCGCAGGGCGCGAGCATCCGCATTTTGCTGGATGCGCATACGATGACGATTGAAAACACGGGTGTTTCCATCCCGGAAGAAGCTCTGCCCCAGCTCTTCACGCCGTTTTACCGCGTGGAGCAGTCCCGCAGCCGTCAATCCGGCGGGAGCGGACTGGGGCTGTATCTGGTCAGGCTGATTCTCGAACTGCACAACGCCTCCTGTGAAATCAAGAATTCGGAAGATGGCGTTGTGTTTTCTGCGCGGTTTACTTGATTTCCGGCTGGAATTGTACTAACTGCATGGCCGCTGTTTTCCAACAATTAGTAGTGCAAAGAATGTGTGGTTGCCTTTACAATGTGTTCATAAAGCTCTTTTTAGCAGCCTATTGGCTTGATCAGAGCCAATAGGCTGCGGTCTTGTCCAGATACTGCTTCCGTTCCTTCCAGTCCGGCATCAGCATCGTGAGAAAGGCATAAAACTGCCTGGAGTGGTTGGGGTGAACCAGATGGCAAAGCTCGTGCATGACGACATATTCAATGCAGTGCCTTGGTGCTTCGAGGAGACGCTTGTTCAGTGTGATGATTCCCTTCTTCGCCAGACAGGAGCCCCAGCGCGTTTCCATGTCCCGGATTCTCAGAGAAGGCTTCTGCACACCGTATTTTTGAAACGACGGATACAGCGCATCCATCACGTCGCCAAATACCGTTCTGCACTGCTGGCCCAGAAATCTGTTGACGACGCGCCGCTTCCTTTCGATATCGTGGAGATCCCGAACACCTAGATGGATGTAGACGCCGTCCGCTGAAATGGAATCCTTTGCGGCCTGTGTGACCTGCAGGCGCAGACCTCGACCCAGAATGTTGAATGCCTCGCCACTGACGTACTGCTTCGGCTGAGGCCTGTATTGCGCCATCTTATGGAAGTGGTCAAGGGCCTTTTGAATATACGGGGCCTTGCTGGCGACAAAAGCGTCGATTTCCTCGCAGGGGACACCCGGATCTGCCGAAACCCACACGCTGCCATCCTTCCGCACCCGCAGATTGAGGTTTTTGACCGGCTTTCTTTCGAGATTGAATAGGATTTCGTGCCCTTTGGCGGTTAGGACTCGTTGACTGGTGATGTCCATCGCTCAGAACCTCCGCAGGGCAACAGTCTTGACATTGTCGATGATCTTGTCGATGAGATCGAACGAGAGCTTCAGACCATGCTCCTTTTCGTATTTGTAGAACAGATCGTCGATGTCCTGTGAAATGCGGTCGTGGATGGTCTTGTTGTTCGTCCAGTCCACCTGACTGTGGGAGGCGACGATTTTTGTGATCTCCTCGGAAACCTCTGCAACGAAATCGGGTGTAATCCGTTCGTCCTCCACCTCGTCAAAGAGTGCGGTCAGCACACCGAAAAAGGCCTGTGCGTGAACATTATTCTTGATGCGCTCCGGATAGCTGACGGTGCTCCTGCCGGCGTGGTAATCCCCCAGGATGGTGCGCATCTTGGCAAGGTATTCGGCTTCGGAGATAACCTTTTCCTTGTAGAGTGCAAGGGCATCCCTGATCCGCTTGGAGAAGCTGTCGTAGTACGCGGGATTCTCGTCGCGCTTCTCGCTGATGCTTCGGGTCATCCGGCTGGCAATCGCATCGGCTTTTGAGCGCAGAGAGCCCAGCTCCTCAAGCTCCTTTTCAAAGTCGTCCTTGTTCAGAATGTCGATGGGGCTTGTGATCTTCTTCAGCCCGGCGACAGACAGGTGCGTGTCGAGCAGATTCTGCATCAGCGGTTCATACTCTGCGTTGTCGATGGCGTCGCAGTACTGGAGCTTGACGCTGCGGCGAACCTTTGAAGATCGGAAGAGCACACGTCTGAACTCCAGTCACT
>OIPH01000272.1_pt1 | contig 14804 bp, 9 predicted proteins | sample 1585761 | NCBI WGS metagenome assembly OIPH01 (sample SAMN02674699, study PRJEB24791) | human gut metagenome, SKBSTL042 | isolation source: stool | host: Homo sapiens | place: USA
TGTGCTCTTCCGATCTGTAATTCTGGCTTACTGGCAGGTCAGCACAGGCGATGGGAAAGGTTTCCGCCAGCTTGCCGCTGGGGTTTACTTCGCCGCTCAGTACCTGCAGCATGGCGCTGGCTGCCGCTTCCCCGCCCAGGCAGCCGTATACCAATGCCTGGCACTTATCGATCCAGGGCATTTCCACTGCGCTGCCGCAGGAAAGCACAACGATGATATGGGGATTGATTTCCGCCAGCTTATTCAGCATGATTTCCTGATTGTTGGGAAGACGCATGTGCAACCGATCCAGTCCTTCGGTTTCAAACCCTTCAGGCAGACCCAGATACAAAAACACGCAGTCAGCTTCTTTTGCTAAAGCCACAGCCTGAGCTGCCAATTCATCGTTCCGATGATCCATCCGTTCAAAGCCCTGGGCATAGCCCACGGAGTGAGGGAAATAGTTGGTCAGCAGTTCCAGGGTTTCGTCCACCTGCCGGGCATTGACCATGCTGCTGCCCGCCCCCTGATACCGGGGATGGGCGGCGAAATCACCGATCACCGCCACCTTGGCGCTGTGTTGCAAAGGGAGAATATCCTGGTCGTTTTTGAGAAGTACGATGCACTGCTCCGCGGCTTTCCTTGCGGCATCGTGCTGAGCTTTTTCGTCCACGAGCTTTGCCTTTGGCTTTTCAGCCAGCACCACATTCAACAGTTCCTCCACCCGTTGGTCGATGATTTCCTCGTTGATTTTTCCATCCTTCACAGCCCGCAACAGTTGGCAGGGGCTGTCGTCCCCGGCGGCGGGCATTTCCAGATTCATCCCTGCCCGAACCCCCTCGACAAAATCATTGCTGCCGCCCCAGTCCGTGACCACCATGCCGTCAAAATCCCATTCCCTGCGGAGAATATCATACAAATGAGCGTTTTCATTGGCATAGGTGCCGTTGACCTTGTTGTAGGAGGTCATAATGGCTTTCGGCTTTCCTTCCTTGACGGCGATTTCAAAATTCGTCAAGTATAGTTCCCGCAGGGTACGTTCGTCCAGCACGCTGTCAGAGGCCATGCGCTGTAATTCCTGGCTGTTCACGGCGAAGTGCTTGGCGCAGGCGGGCACGCCCTGACTCTGTACGCCCCGGATGAAGCCAGCCGCCAGCTTGCCCGCCAAGTAAGGATCTTCGGAATAATACTCAAAGGATCGCCCGCATAAAGGGCTGCGCTTTGTATTCAGTCCTGGCCCCAACAGCACCTGTACATCCTGGGCAGCAGCGTCCGCGCCAATGACAGCGCCCATGGCCTCTGCCACTTCGGGGCTCCAGCTGTTGGCAATGGTGGCAGCAGATGGGATGCTGGTAGCTTTGGTGGATGCATTCAAGCCCAGGTGATCCCCCTCCGCCGCCTGCTTGCGCAGCCCGCTGGGGCCGTCAGAGAGGGTGATAGACGGAATGCTCAGCCGTGTCACTGGCCGTGTATGCCATACATCCCTGCCGGACAGCAAAGCACACTTTTCCGCCAGGGTCATTTTTGCGATGAGTTCCCGATGCGTCATGTTCAGTCACTTCCTTCAATGGTGATAGAAAACGGCCCTCCGGCCAAAGGAGGACAGCCGAAGGGCCGGGGAAAAAATCAGAGAATCACGGTCAAAGCGATAAAGCCAACGCTGACAACAGCGGCAATGATATTGGAAAGGGTCAGGGAACGCTGACGATCAAAGATATTGGCAAGGGTGTGGGCCACAATCCCGGCGGCGAAGCCCAGGGCCAGATTGTTCAGGAAGAAAGCGGCGGCAACCGTCACCAGGAAAGGGGCGTCGATTTTCGTGTCGCCCAGGCCGTCTTTCAGGGAACCCGCAATCAGGCACAGTCCCGCAATCGCCATCACCCCGTCCGCGATAATGAAGCTGGATTCGGTGAACAACTGCATGGAGGTACCGTAATGCCCGTACAGGTTAAACTGAATATCATAGGAAGATGTGGTGGAGAAAATGAAGGGCACCAGCCACACGAAGGCGGAGAGGAGGAAGCCTAGGGAAGCCACCGCAGACGCTAACCCGGACTTGGCTCCGTCCCGCCTGGCGGCGGCGTTCAGCGGCGTCACATTGAGAGCGGAAACACCCACGATGGGAGCGAGCAAATTCGCCCCGGCGTTGCAGAGCATGGTCAGGCCAGCCTGCTTTTCATTCTCGCCCTGGGTCATGGCGTCCACAGTGGCGATGTTGGCAAACAGGAAGGTCAGGCATCCGGTAACCAGCAGCAGCGCCACGCTGCCACCTGCCTCCGTGTAGGCGGAGAAATCAAAGCCCTTGGAGAATACTTCGCCGATGTTCAGGCTGCGCAGGATGGTTTCCAGATGCAGGTGCTGGGCATCCTCGCTGCCCACCATCCACAGGCGGCCCCACAGCGGATCCAGGTTGAAATTCAGCTTGCCGCGCTTTTGCTCAATAATGACCTGAAACAGCATCAGCAGGAAATATACCGCCGTACCGATCATCAGGGAGTGGAACATAGGCCGCTTGGTTTTTCTTAGCAACAGGAACGCGCCAAAGGCTGCCAGTACGCCCAGCAGGCAGGCCTAGATCAGCGGGAAGAAGCTGTCTGCTTTGTATTTCAGGCTGTTGTAAGTAGCAATATCAAAGAGGCGGAAGGATTGAACCGTTTCATTGAAGCCCTCCATGCGGGTGAGCGACGTGCCTACGCCGTAATTTACAACGGAGGAGGAGCCAATGTATACCAGGCCAGTGAGCTGCATGGCGGTAAACACCACCAGCAGGCCCAGCGCGGCAGGCGCTGCTTTGCGAACGGAAGCGGGAATGGCGTTCAGCACCGCTTTACGCACAGCGGGCACAGCGGCGATAACCGCATATACGACAGAGGAAACGAAGCATATGGCCAGCAGGTTTTGATAGCTTAAATTGGTGCCGATGCCTAGGGCGGAAATCATCAGAGTGGAGAGCCCCAGGGAGGGAATCTGCGCCAGCGGCAGCCGGGCCACCAGGCCGATGACCGAAGAACCCGCGAAGGCGATCAGCATGGACAGGAAATACTGCCGGGCGATGATTTCGCCGTTGGCGGCAATATCGGCGGTGGTTGCCGAAGCCGCGGGGCCGGATACCATCATGGAGGTGATCAACTGCATGTTCATGAAGATGGCGCACACGCACAGGATGCAGATCAGCAGACCAGCCATGATTTCCCGGCCCGTGGTGGAGCCTTGATCCACATGATGGAAGTATTTGTTCAGGAATGATTTTTCCCGTTTTGCCTGGCGCTTTTCCGCTTTCTGGGCTTTCAGCGCTTTTCTTGCTTCTTTGGCTTCCAATTTTGCTTCTGACATGATGTATCCCTCCGGCTAATGTCTTTCTTGAGTGGCGGGCGGCTTCCGGTTCACGCGCCGGAATCCGCCATGGAGTGGGGCGGCCCCGCCGCCCCGGGAGAAAGAAATCATTCGATGAGCGCAGTGGTCGTCTGCCCCTGGGCGGCGTCGATACGTCCTTCCGCCTGGCCGGGGGTAGCGGTGGGCATTCCCATGACGGCGGGGTCTGCCCACAGGGAGGTTTTGACGACCTCGAAGGTTTCAAAGTCAGGCGCTTCTTCCGTCAGCTCCACCTTCACCGCTTCGCTGACCTGAGAGGAAGCAATCTTTTCTTCATCGTCTGAAATGGCCTGGGCGGTCACATAGTAGATGCCCGCCTTTTCCACGGTCAAGCTGCCTTCGGCGGTCAGGTTAAAGGGTTGGGTGCCTTCAGCAGACGCGCCGGGAGGGCCCATCATCGGCGCTTCAAAATTCATGTGGCCAGTGGTCAGGCTGTAAGGCCAGATGTAGCCGCCTGCCGGATGATTGTCAATCACCAGTTCGCTGGTAGCCACATCCTGGGACGCCACCAGCTCGGTGCAGGCTTCATCAGCGTACAGGCTGAAACGGACGGTAGGCATATACTGGAATTTCTTCCAGTTGGAAAGGGTGTAGCGGTCGAGGGTGATTTCCACAGTGTTGCCGTCAGCCACCACCAGCATTTCGGGGCGTTCCAGGGTGCCGCCTACACCGTAGAAAGCTTTCAGAATGATGGGTGCAGGCGCGGTATAGTCGGTGCCGGAGGCCGTGAAGGTGACCAGCTTCACATTGTACAGGCCCCAGCCGATGGCGGAAACGTCTACCTTGCCGCTCTTTTCGCCCACCTTGCCGGCGTTGATGCGCTTGGAGGAGGACACATAGGCGTTGGCTTCGGTGCCGTTCACCACGGGATAGATCCGAACGAAATAGTAACCGGCGTTTTCATCATTGGAAACGAAGGACAGCTTGCCGCTTTCCGTATCGAAGGCAAAGTCCGTAGGCGCTTTCAGCTCGTCCGCAGACGCCGCGGCGCACAGGCCCAGGCACAGAGCGATGAGCAGCAGAGCAAGGATTTTTTTCATGCGATTGCGCTCCTTTCCTTATTCAATGATGGAGGCAGTTTCCTGATTGGAATACAGATCCACGCGCTCCGGCACCTGGAAGGGATTGGCGCCAGGCATATCCATTTGCTGCGGGTCTTTCCACAGCTCGGTTTTCGCCACGCTGTATTCGTCGGAGAAATCCGGGGCAGCCTCCTCGTCCGTCAGCACGATTTCCATAGCGCTGGATACCTTGGAATCCAGGATCTGCTCATCCTTGGACAGGGCCTGGACTGTGACATAGTAAGTCCCGGCGGGCAGCTGTTCGGAAGTGGTGTAGGTATAAATATCGTTGGTGAAGGCCATGGTGGTGCCGCTGCCGCCAAACATGGGGCCGGGGCCGGGCGCGGCCTCCTCCTGGGTTTCTTCCTCGCCTTCCTTCACATTGGTCTTATACATCCAGCCAGTTCCCTGGATCTGGCTGTAGCCCCAGATGTATTCGATGCCGGGCGGGTTCATGCCCAGGGTAGCCAGCAGATCATAGGTGTCAATCACATCGGAAAAGACTTCCTCCGTGCATTCCGCGTTTTTCCAGAAAGTGATTTTGATATTGGGCATGTAGTTGAGTCCCAGGTAATCGCACAGCGTCCACCAGTCCAGGATGATCTGCACCCGGTTCTTGCCAAAGAAGGCCATGGCTTCGGGGCGTTCCAGCGTGCCACCCACGCCGTAGAAGGCGTTGAGCACCACTGGGGCGGGGCTGTCGATGCCAGTGCCCGCAGCAGCATTGGCTACCAGCTTCACATGGTAGGGACCCCAGCCGATGTTATCCATCTTCACAGAGCCTTTGATTTCGCCGGTTTTGCCGCCGTTCAGGCGCTTGGAGGACACGGTGTATTCATTGGCTTCAACGCCGGAGGAAGCAGAGTAGATGCGGACGAAGTAGTAGCCGATGTTTTTGTCCACAGCGTTAAAGGAAAATTCTCCGGTGACGGTATCGAAGGTAAAATCCTCGGGGGCGGCAGCCGTGTCCGCAAGCCCTGCCATGGGCAGACAGGAGAGGAGCAGCGCTGCCAGCAGCAGGATTGATAGAACTTTTTTCATCTTTCATTTGCTCCTTCTATTGATTGAAGAGCTGCGCGGCGTTTTAAGCCGGGGGTTCGCCGCGCAGCAGGTATCAGTTCTTATTCAGCGTTATTCAGGGTGCTGGCGTACTGGTAGAGGGCATTGCGGATGTTGTTGTGCAGCATGTAGCGGCCATAGACATAATCGGTGGCGTCGCCATATGCAGCAACGGTGGCGCGGGCGTCGATGTACAGGCTGCGGGAGAGCATGTTGCCGTTCACACAGAGCATCGCAACGGGGGTATTGTAAGCGTCGCCGCCCATACCGTCGCCATCAGTGATCAGCAGGCCCTGCCAGCCCCATTCGTCGCGCATGATGGTTTTGTACATGCCATAGTGGAACCAGGTCATGCCGATACGGTTCAGAGAACCCATCATGCCGTTGCAGCCGTAGTCCTCACAGGCGATTTCATAGGTCTTGAGGTAAATTTCACGGATGGCCTGTTCGTTGGCCCAGGTGGTGTTGCCGCCGCGGTTGGTGTCGCCGTCGTTCAGGGCCGCGTGCTTCGCGGTCACATTGGTGCCGGTGGCCTGGATGCCTTCGATGGCGCTGCCGCCGATGTGGCCGGAGATGAAGCCGTCCTCGGAGTAGTATTCAAAGTTCCGGCCGCCAAAGGGGCTGCGGTGGATGTTCATGGCAGGCGCATACGCCACGCCGACCCCAGCCAGGATGGCCTGATGTCCGTAAGCCACGCCCTCAGCGCGGGCCAGGCCGTTGTTCCAGGTGGCGGCGATGGTCACAGCGCAGGGGAACCAGGTCGCGCCAGCGAAGGTGCCGTTGGCGGGTTCGCCGGGGCCGTCCTGAGCCTTCTGAGCAGGCTTGCCCACGCTGTCCACAGCGCTGACGTTCCAACCGGAGTTACCCTGGATTTCAATGGCTTCGTCGATGGTGGTCATGGAGGCCAGCTTATCAAAGAGCTCCAACCCTTCTTCGGTGTAGATGTCCACGCCCGCCAGATCCTGCACGGTCAGGATGTGGGAAGCGCCGGCAGGCTTATCCGCGGTCACCACGGGATTGCCGTTTTCGGTGGTCTGGCCTTCCGCCACATAGTAAGTCATTTCCCAATCGGGATCAGCAAAGGATGCTGCGTCCACGCCGTCGGGGGTCTTTTCGGCGTAGGGCATCATGTTGCTGCCATGAGCGTAGAGGGTTTCGGTGATCTGGGTCTTGACGCCATTCTTGTAGGTTTCAAAGGTGTATTCGATGGCATTGTCATCGGTCAGTACCAGCACGGCTTCGATAGCATCGGTCACCTTTTCGTTAGGGGTTTCGTTGCTCTGGTGGGCCATGATCTGCTTCATGCCGCCCGCGATGTCGCTGCGGGAGAGATAGCCGTCCACCATGTTTCCGTCGCCCGCGGTCACGTCGTCCAGGGCGTTCACGGCCACGATCTGATCCCGGTCACGCTTTCCAGCGTCGGCTTCGTTGTAGATGATGGCGCTGTCCAGGATCACCTTCAGGCTGTCGGAAGCCCGGTCGCCCCACTGATGGGCGTCCTTCTGGACGTTGAAGCTGTATTCGCCGTTTTCCAGCACATAACAGCCCTGGCCGAAGTTGTCAAAGGAAGCCAAATCATCGGTAGCAAAGGAGATAGTCACTTCCTCGGAAGCGCCGGGCTCAAGGATGCCGGTCTTGGCATAGCCGATCAGCACCACCTTGGCTTTTTCCAGACCGCGGCCCTTGATGCCGAAGTTTTCGGTGTCAGTAGCAAAGGGAGCGTCCATGTACAGCTCCACCACGTTCTTGCCCGCCACGTCGCCAGTGTTGGTGACTTTCACGGTGATGCTGTTCTGGCCATGGGCTGCCAGCGCCACGTCAGAGGCGGTGATTTCTTCCGTGAAGGTGGTATAGGACAGGCCGAAGCCGAAGGGGAACTGCACCACCTGATCATAGCCCGCGGCGGAGCCATTCTTGAAGGTCAGCGCCTTGAATTCATCGGAATCGAAGTAGCCAACGGAATCGGCAGTTTCGTAGTAGCGATAGCCCACATAGATGCCTTCCTCGTACTGATAGAAGGTCTGGCCGTTGGCATTCACATAACGGTTGTCATCTGTGTTGTAGTAGGTGGGATTGGTGGTCATGTCATAGGCGAAGGTGTCCACCAGGCGGCCGGAGGGATTATTACGGCCGGACAGCAGGGTGGCAACGCCCGTGATGCCTGCTTCGCCGGGATGGCCGATCCAGAGGCAAGCATCCACATTGTAGTCTTCGCTGTCGATGAAGCCCAGCTCCATGGGAGCCGCGCTGTTGATGAGGACAATGGTGTGGGCAAAGTTTTCTTTGGCAAAGGCCAGCAGGTCCTTTTCGTTCTGATCCAGTTCCAGGTAGGTGGAGCCGGTCAGGGTGCTGCCGTCGCCGTCATAGTCCATGGAGGGAGAAGCGCCTTCCGCGCCGGAACGGGCGAAGGTGACGATGGCGTAATCGGTGTAGCCGTCCTGCAGAATGCTGCCCTTGCCGCCCTCGTATACATCCTTGGCAAATTCATGGATTTTGGTGTAGCTGGTCCAACCGCCGCCACCCCAGCCGTCGGAGGAAGCGGGGGCAGGATCGTTGGCGTTCACGCCGCGTTCGCCGCCGCAGATTTCTTCCAGCCAGCCCCAGGCGTCTTCATTCACGTCCAGGCCGGCTTCCAGCAGCGCGTCCAGCATGAGCACGGTGTTTTCGTCGTCCGCGCCGCCAGCGGAGCCGGTGCCGCCTTCCACGTAGTTGTAGCTCATCGCGCCCAGTACAGTCACTTTGGTGTCTTCTGCCAGGGGCAGCAGGTTGTCTTTATTCTTGAGGAGTACAGAGCCTTCCGCGCCGATCTGCACGGCCACGTCATAGCCCTCAGAGTAGCAGTAATCCGCGTCATAGGTCGCGGCGCTGGCAGCCGGAGCGATGCTGAGCAGCATCATCACGGCAACCACAGCAGACAGGATTTTCTTGCCAAGCTTCATATCATTTCCTCCTTGCATTCTTGGCGGGTATTTCTTCCCACCGGATGATACAAGTATAAAGGCTTTTCCGTTCGCGGGCTATTGTTTCGGCGCAAGAGGTTCTCTCCCGGAAAAAGTGGCGTGAATGCCGGAACGAGCGGTATGAAAAAAAGAACGAACGGCTTTTTCTTAGCCGTTCATTCCGGATCATCGGCTGATATTTGCCATTCGCTCCATGCAATATAATCAAGCGGCAAGTTCTAAATACCAATCGCTCAGCCAATCATGAAAATATGATGACTGCTTAGAACTTTGAACTGAAAATGAAAATGGAATTACAGCATCACGCCACCGTCGTTCTGCATCAATTCCATATACGCGTCCCGGATCTCCTGATATTTTCTGCGGCTGATGGGCAGCATCTCCCCACTGGTCAGAGAGACTTCATTGTCTCCGATGCGCCGGATGAAGCGGTAATTGAGCAGGTATCCCTTGTGAATCCGCAAAAAGCCCTGGGGCGTCAGTTCTTTTTCCAGTTCCTGCATGCTTTTATGCAGCTCCATGGGCGCGTCCTTGCCCAAGACATGGGCCATCTGTGTTTTACCGCTGCCCTCGATATATTGTAGCTTGTCAATAGCCAGGTACATCACCTGATCCCGTTCCCGCACGATCAGGGTCTTCGGCTGTTCATTGGCCTTTTTATAGGCCATGTAGGTATCAATCACGCCGGACACGTCCTGAATCAACCGATTTTTGCGGATGAATCCCCGTGGATTGGTGCGTAGGGCATCGAAAACCAAATCTTCACGGTTGGAAATGTAGATAATATCGATCAAGTTTCCTTCCCGCCGAAGCCGCTGAGCCAACTCCAGCCCCGTCATGCCGGGCATTTCGATATCCAGAAAGAGCAAATCAAAAGAAGTGGTCTGCATCCTGAGCAGCAGTTCCCGCGGTCGGGAAAAGGTTTCGATGGAAGCGTCCACATTTCGCGTCCGCAGCGCACCGCGCAGAGAAGAACCGAGCAGCTCCAGCGCCACCTTTTCATCATCGCAGATCGCGATATTCCATCTGATCATGCCTCTTCCTCCACGCTTTTTTCTTCCGGCATTTCCAGCATCACGTCTGTGGTAAAGATGCCGCCGCACATGCTGTACTTCACGGAACCGTTATAGCTTTCCGCGATCCGCCGGATGATCCGGGTGCCGTAGCCGTGCAGCTCCGTGTGGTTGGTTTTTGTGGTTTCCAGGGTCATCCGCCGCTTTTCCGGCAGCGTTTTATCCACGGGGTTGGTGACGCGGATAAACAGATATTCCTGCCGGGGTATAATGGAAATGTTCACCGTCGGTTCCGCCACGCCTGCCTGAGACGCGGCCTCCATAGCATTGTCCAGCAGATTGGACAAAAGGCTGCACAAGTCCTCATCCTTGAAGGGAAGCTTGCGGGGCACGAGGATGCTGGTATCCAAAACGACGCCCTGCTCCTTGGCCGCGGCCATTTCATGATTCATGACCACGTCCACGGCGTAATTACCGCTGTCAAAGCTCTTTAAATACTTCGTTCCCTGGGAGGAAACCCGGTCCAGATACTCTTTCGCCTCCGCTGTTTTCCCTTCGTCCAACAGCGCTTTCATGTAGAAATTATGGTTCTTGATTTCATGACGGATAGAGCGCAGCTCGTCATAGCTCAGCTTGGTGGCATGATACTTCTCTTTTTCCATTTCCGCCTTCTGCCTGAGCGCGTTCAGCTCCATATTTTTCTTCGTGCCCTGGTCGATGGTATAGAACTGGTAATAGGCCATCAGATTGATAAACCACAGCGAAACACACACCAGAATGTTGAAATTGCGCGCGTTTACGATCGCCTTCGATAAATCGGCATACAGCTCCAACCCGATGATGATCGCCGAAATCACCACCTGCATCCACACATACTTGCCGCCGATGGCGGTGCCGGTCTCAAAAGAAAAATGCCGCAGGAACCAGATTTCCGTAAAAATCATGACCGTCGCCACCAACGGCGTCAGATACTGCGCCCAGGCAAAATACGATTCGTTCAGGGACGCGAATAATTCGCCCAGCGGTTCGGAAATGGGCAGCATCACCATCACGCTGGCCACAAACATCCAACCCCGCACCAAACATACCCTGAAATCATACTTGCTTCTCAGAATGGTATACCCCGTTACGAAGATGCTGAGGGCGATTCGATCCATCTGCCAGCCGCTTGTCAGCCAGAATAAAAGGGAATCCAAGAGAATATAGCTTGCGCAGCAAACGAGGTACTCTATAAAAAACTGCGCAATCCCTTTTTTATTTTTCGGGAAGTCACGCAGCAGCATGACCGCTGCCATGATCAGCATCGCATTGGTGAACACATATCCATAGCCCATGCCGGGTGAAAGAATAAACTGACGAATATATTCAAACAAATCGTTTGCCCCCCTTTCACCTGCCATCTGGAAATCCCCTTATAGTATATCAGAAATGTCGATCCTCTTCAAGATAAGCGGAATAACTGGTATGATATGAGGAATAAATGGTTTTATAAGCAAAAACCCCTTGACAACTAAGGATACCCCTCATAATTGCGCCCAACCCAGCTGCGTCATCCCTGCCGGGCAAAAATTTCGAGAAAAAGCGCAATTCAAACGCACTGTTTGCACGAGAAATAAACCTCGTTACGCAACCTTCATTCGATTGCGAGCAAGGTATAAATTCGCAAGTGCAAACAGCGTGCAGCAATGCTGATGCAGTTTTTTCCGTCCTCGGTATCGTGTCTTGCAGAAATGAAAGATTCTCTTTATCACGCAAAACACATGTTCCACTTTGGAACGCACCGAGGATTTCGCATGTTCGATTGCCTTGAGCAGCTCGAACTTTTCGCCGTTTGCTTTCTTCAGCTGCGACGGACGCTTGTTGATTTGATACCGGATAGGCTTTCCTTCATTGTTGACAAGAATTGCATCATCCTTCTTTTCTGCACCCAGATACCCGCTGTCACCATAAACATAGCACGGATAGAACAAGCAGTCAGCATGGCGCCATGAACGCTCGGTGGGTTCATACCCGTAACGTTTTGTCGGACCACCACAGCGAGGGCAGGCAATGACTGCATTCTCCCGGATTCCGACATGGACATCAATCTCGTTCTTCACAGGATTGAACTCCGCTCCTGTGATGTACCACGGCTCCTCCAGATCGAGTGAGCCAGCCAACATACTTTCGAATCCTTTAACCATCTTCATCACCCGTGGATGATTATACCATAATTATCGGTTTTCCACTAACTTTGGAGTAGAGCCAAATTGATTGAATACGGTCTCAAAGCAGCTCGTCGCGCTCCGCAGTTCAGCAAGCGCTGAGTTTATTCGAAATATGCTGCAAAACCCCGAAATCCGCACGGATTCCGGGGCTTTTTCTCGTACCGCTTTAGCAGCCAATTCCACTGCGCGATAGGCGGATTGAAAACAAACAGAGTCTTGTGTAAGTTCCTGATGGTCTTCCTGTCGTCATTCTCCTACAACTGTCCATGGTGAACTGACTTTTTTGGTTATGAAATTACGACTATTATATTATCGCAACCATTTTCATTTCATGATTAGCGATATGAAATATGCCGTGAACAAACGAAAAAATCAATTCACGACGAAAAAAATGATGCGAACACACATGTTCGAAATGGTCAATAAATGGCCAAAATGATTGACAAAAGGTGCAGAACCTGATATAGTGCAGATAACGAGGTGAACGAACCTCAAAAGGAGGATGTTACCATGAAGAAAGTCATCAGTCTGCTGCTGACGACAATGCTGCTGCTGTCGATGCTGCCCGCCACGATGGCGGAGGGCGTGGAGTACATTCCCGCGCCTTACGCGCTTGACGCGGAGAGGGCGGGACCGAAGGCGTATGTCGAGCCTGTGTTCTATGCCAACGGCGAGGGTGAACCGACCATCGGCGTCACCTATGTCGGCGTAATCAAGGCGGACGGAAAGTACTTCAAGGACTCGAACAACAACCACGAGCTGGATCCCTTTGAGGACTGGCGTCTGGATCCCGAAACCCGCGCAGCCGATCTGGTTGCCAAGATGAGCGTAGAGCAGAAGATTGGTCTGTCGCTGGCGCAGATGGTTCTGATGCCCGGCGCGACCACCTACGAAGCGGCGCTGGATGCAGACGGAAACGTGGACTTCAGCAAGCTGATGGTTGTCAGCGAAAAGGTGTTTGACGTTGCGATGGACGATCCGACGCGTGTCAACAACTCAACAGCGGAAATCATCGCCTTCAACAATCGCATGGGCGTTGTCCGCGTGATGTCGGACGTGGGCGCGGGCGTGCTGTACAACAACGCCACGAACCTGACGACCGAATACGCCGCTGCGGCGACGGGCGAACCCTGCATTCCGTTCACCCTCATTTCCAACCCCCAGAAGTTCCCCGGCGAACCCGGCACCATGGGTCTGGCGGCGGCGGTGATGGGCGACGTTGCCAACGGCGGCGACTACAGCCTGATTGAACGCTTCGCGGATCTGGATCGCCAGATTTGGGACGCGAAGGGGCTGGATCGTATGTATGGCCGTCAGATCGACCTGATTACCGACCCGCGCTGGGGACGCAACGTGACAACGTTCACCGAGGATCCCGCGGTGATGGCGAACATCACGGCGGCGCTGGTCAAAGGCTATCAGGGCGGCACCGACGGCTTGCAGCCGAACGGCGTTGGCCTGATCGTCAAGCACTTCCCCGGCGACAGCGCTTCCTATAACGGCTTCAAGTCGCACTACAAGACGGGTCAGTGGCGCATGTACCGCACGGAAAACGCCATGGAAAAGTACTTCCTGCCCGGCTTCCAGGCGGCGGTTGACTGCAAGACGGCGGGCATCATGTCCTGCTACAGCCGTCCAATGCCCATCAATGCCAACCAGACCTACCGCGGCGTGGACATCAATTCGGATTCTGTCGCGACCTCCTATAATGCGACCCTCCTGCAAACCCTGCTGCGCGATACGATGGGCTTTGAGGGCTTCGTCAACACGGACAGCAACATCCTGTTCGATATTCCGTGGGGTGTGGAAGAGCTGACGCCCCTTGAGCGTATCGCTCTGATGTATAACGCTGGTTCCGACATCATCGGCGACTGGTGGGGCAAGCCGATTGATTATTCTCTGGCGCTTGAGGCGTACAGCAAGGGCATGATTCAGGAAGAAGCCCTGACCCGTGCAACGACCAAGAACGTGGTGTCTTTGCTGGAATCCGACCGCTTTGAGAATCCCTATAAGGATTTGCAGACTAGTCTGGCTGCCGAAGCGGCTTATGCGCCCAAGGTGGAAACGCTGGCGCTCGAAATGTCCACGAAGTCGCTGGTTCTGCTGAAGAACCACAATAACGTTCTGCCGCTGAAGGAAACCGGCAAGAAGGTTTTCGTCGCTTCCTTTACCCGCAACGGCGAGGACGACAACAAGCTGGCGAACTGGAACAGAACCCTCACGGAAGCCGGCTATGTGATCGTTGAGAAGGCGGGCGAGGCGGATATCGTTCTGCTGGACGTGAAGCCGGACTTCCCCGCGAATAATGGCTGCATGAACACCCTTGACCTTGTTGAGGATCTTGAGGTCGCGGAGTATGACACCAACACCGGCATGAAGACGGGCGGCATGACGGATCTGACCACCCTGATGGACGTGAAGAAGATTAAGAAATACGCCAAGGCAGTTCATGCAAACGGCGGCGTCGTCATCTGCTCCCTGACCCTCAGCGCACCGTGGATTCTGACCAAGCTGGAACCCTACTGCGACGCGATTCTTGTGAACTTTGCCTCCGTGACCGAGCTGGCGGGGCTGAGCGAGCTTGTGACCATCACGGATCTGCAGCTTCAGGTGCTTTCCGGCGCTATCATGCCGACCGGTAAGCTGCCCGTGACGCTGCCCTCCTGCACCGCGGTTCTCGAGGTCACGGATACCGAGATCGACGGCGTGGTGTATGAGCTGTGCGCTTCTCCCAACGACGTGCCCGGTTATGACAAGGATCAGTACATTGCGCCCGAAGTGCTGGCGCAGTCGCCTTCCGGCAGCTATGCGTATCAGGATGAGGACGGCAATACCTACAAGGTATGGTTTGGTCTGACCTACTGACGCGATTCCCAAATTCCCAAAAGCAATCTGCCTGCGCGTTCTTATCGCGAACTTGTATGATATGCTATTTCGCAGGCAAATGCTGACAAGGGGGGCAATCTCCCCTCGCGGACTCCTTTTCCTCGGTCGCTGCTGATGCGCGACTTGGGCAGCGACCCGTTCTGCGCACCGCCCCCTCCGAATTCATCGGAGGGGGCGGCGTTTTGAGTGCGCCCGGCATGAGCAACAACTAAGTGGTGAAAGACCACAACGCGCTCGGCAGTGGGAAGCGTTAGCCGAAGGCAAGGG
>OIPH01000282.1_pt1 | contig 14418 bp, 17 predicted proteins | sample 1585761 | NCBI WGS metagenome assembly OIPH01 (sample SAMN02674699, study PRJEB24791) | human gut metagenome, SKBSTL042 | isolation source: stool | host: Homo sapiens | place: USA
CACTGCCGCCAAAGCCTGCGGTGCCAAACAGGAATACCCGCTTGCTGCGCAGCTGCTGCAAGAAATCCAGCGTGTCGGCATCCGCCTTGCCCTTGTCCGTCCAGAAACCCACATACAGGGTATCTGCTGCCAGCGCGGCAGCGTCCGGTGCGCCGAAATAGCAGCAGTCTGCCTGCGGCAGCTGCTCCCGCAGGGTCTGTGCCAGCAGTGCGGTGTTGCCGGTTTTGCTGCTGAATACGATAGCGTAACTCATTTTTACCTCCCTCAGAGCAGCGGCAAAGCTGCCGGCTGCTCTTGTGCATACGTTATTTTACGGCAGTTCCTTTGCCGGGAGAGCCTGAAATCATGGAACAGTATAGTACAGCGCCCTGCCAAAATCAAGAGTTGACGAGATTCTCGCCTTTCCCGGCCAGAAAGCTGCGCAGATTGCCGGTGGTGATGTCCATCAGCCGCTGCAAGGCTTCCTTGGTGGTCCACGCGATATGCGGGGTGAGCACCGCGCCCGGCAGACTGCGCAAACGGCTTTGGGGCGGCAGCGGCTCAGTGGCAAAGGCATCGGTGCCGTAAAAGGCAAGCTTCCCGCTTTCCAGCGCATCGGCTACGGCTTCCTCGTCCACCAGTGCGCCCCGGGCAGTGTTCAGCAGAATGGCACCGGGCTTCATTTTTGCAAGGGCTTCCCGGCTGACCAACCCGCGGGTGGCAGGGGTGGCCGGGCAGTGCAGGCTGAGCACATCGCTGCGGGCAAGCAGGGTGTCAAAGTCCACGAACTCCACCCCATCGGCGGCGTACTCCGGGCGCACCGTGCGGGTACACACCAGCACCTCCATGCCAAAGGCCTTTGCAATGCGGGCGGTCTGGCGGCCGATGCTGCCGTAGCCGTAGATGCCAAAGGTCTTGCCCAGCAGCTCCACCTGCGGCAGCAGACCGTATTCTGCCGGGATGCCCAGCTGCCAGTACCCGTCCTTTACCGCCCGGTCGTACCGCTGGGCGCACTGGCAGATGGCCAGCAGCAGGCTGAAGGTCATCTGCGCCACGCTGTAAGTAGAATAGCCCGGCACATTGGCCACTGCCACCCCATGACGGCGGCAGGCTTCAAGGTCGATATTATCCGTGCCGGTGGCGATGATGCCCACCCATTTAAGGTTCGGGCACTGCGCCAATACTGCCTCGTCAATGCGGCACTTGTTGATGAGCACCAGCTCTGCATCCCCGATGCGGGGCGCAATGTCCGCGTAGTCGGTGCGCACATAGCTGGTGGTGTCCGGCACCAGTGCCTTTACCCCGGACCAGTCCAAGTCCCCTTCTTCCATCACATAGCTTTCAAGGATCACTGCCTTCATAGCTTTCTCATTCCCTCTCTGGTTTACGTTATTCCGTTTCTTTCAGCGGATAAAGTGCCAGCGCAAGGCTGCCGCCGTAGGGGCGGCTGTCCAGCGCGGCATAGCCTTTTGCCAGCAGCAATGCCAGCTGTACCCTATCTTCCAGCGGCACCCACACCGGCGCAGTGCGGGCGGGCACGCAGCCGGTGCGCAGCAAAAAACAGGGCGCAAGGCTTTCCAGCGGGCGCAGCGCCCGCAGTCCGAAGCCCTGCCGGAAATACAGCGGCAACAGCGCTGCCGCCGTTTCGGTGCACTCCACCACCGCCCATGCCGTGCCCTTGCGGCGCAGCCGGTCTGCCCGGGCGGCGGCAATTTCCACCAGCTGGGCGGGCAGCTCCGTGCCGGTACACACCGGCGGTGTAAGCAGACAACCGCCTTCCAGCTGCCTGCGTCCCAGCCAGCTGCGCAGTGCCGCTGCGGCGGCGGTATCGGCGGTGAGGGGCAGCACCAGCAGCGCCGCCCCGGATGTACCCCACGCCTCGCCTGCGGTCAGCATCCGCAGCACCTCGGAGCAGGGACGGTAAAACCCCGCCCCGCCGCAGCGCACCAATGTAAAAAATTCTTCGGCGGAAAGCCGCCGCACCTGCCGCTGACGCGGCGGGTCGCATACCTGGATCATTTGCAGTTCCTCCGTTCTGTTGTTCTGTCAAACAGCATACGGAAAACTGCGTGCGAACCGGCGCGAAACAGCGCGCCTGAAGCGCAAAAATCAGTCCAGCGAGATGTCCTCGCTCAGCACCTGCCCGATGGGCTTTGCAATGCACAGGTCGGCAGAGGCATCGGCTCCGGTGGGCTGCATATTGATGACCACCAAATTGTCGCCCCGGAAGTACCGGATGAGCCCGGCAGCGGGGTACACCACCAGACTGGTGCCGCCTATGATAAGGGTATCGGCATGGCGGATGGCATCCACCGCGCCGGACAGCACCTCCTCGTCCAAGCCCTCCTCGTAGAGCACCACGTCCGGCTTTACGATGCCGCCGCACTCGGTGCAGCGGGGCACGCCGGTGCTGTTTGCGATAAAATCCACATCATAGAACTTGCCGCAGCGGGTGCAGTAGTTGCGCAGGGTGCTGCCGTGCAGTTCGTACACGGTTTTGCTGCCCGCCGCCTGATGCAGACCGTCGATGTTCTGGGTGACCACCGCCCGCAGCTTACCCTGCTGCTCCAGCTTTGCCAGCCGCAGATGGGCGGCATTGGGCTTTGCACCCTTTACGATCAGCTTATCGCGGTAAAAACGGTAGAACTCCTCCGGGTTTTCCTCCCAGAAGGTATGGCTGAGGATGGTTTCGGGCGGGTAGTCGTATTTCTGGTGGTACAGCCCGTCCACGCTGCGGAAATCCGGGATGCCGCTTTCTGTAGAAACACCCGCGCCGCCGAAAAAGACAATGCTGCTGCTTTTTGCAATGATGTCTTCCAGTGCCTTGACCATAGTTGAAACGCCCCTTTCCTCACGGAAGCTTTTGTGTTAAGATAATACCAGTATAGCACATTCTTGCAGGAAAGGAAGAGGCCGGTTTTGAACGTCTGGTACATCAACAGCATCCTTGGAGCTATCTGCTTGGAGGAGGAAAACGACGCGCTGTGCGGGGTACATTTCTGCCCGGACGGTGCGCCGGAGCTGGAACCGCTGCCCCGCAGGGTGGTGGAAACGCCCCTGTTACAAGAAGCTGAGGAGCAGCTGAACGAATATTTTGCCGGGGTGCGCCGGGAGTTCGACCTGCCGCTGGCAGCAAAGGGCACGCCCTTTCAGCAGACGGTATGGGCGCAGCTGCGCAAGATCCCCTACGGGGAGGTACGCACCTACGGTCAGCTGGCGGCGGCGCTGGGCAACCCCAAGGCAAGCCGCGCCGTGGGCAGCGCCTGTCACCGCAACCCGCTGTGCATCGTGGTGCCCTGCCACCGGGTCATTGGCGCAGATGGCAGCCTGACCGGCTACGCCGAGGGGCTGGATATCAAGGAATATCTGCTGGAACTGGAAAGGTTTTGAAAAATTTATTTCGGGATGACGGAACGCCTGCGGGCGTTCCATTATCCCATTTTCACAGAAAGAGACGCATATTTTCCCGGCCTGCAAGTTATAAAGTCAGTCAAAAAAGGCTGCTACGCATCGTTTGCGCAGCAGCCTTTGGTGTTTTATGCAGTTTTAAAAGCCCGTGGGCGGGACGTAATAGCTTGGGATAGACCCGCTTTTGGGCGTAGCTGCGGCCTGCTGGCGCAGCGCCGAACGGGTGACCTCTGCCCAGGAATACTGGGTCATATACTCGCCACGGTAGGAATTGAACGCCGAGCGGTCTCCCCGCAGGAAATTATAATAATCGCAGTCCACCTTGCTGGTATCCAGCGCCAATGTGCTGCGGCCGCGTACCAGCAGCCCGTTGACCCCTGCATCCTCCAGCGTATGGCTGAGGTCGAAGATCAAATTGCGCAGGTGGCTGTGCAGCGAAGCGGTATCGGGCTTATCCTCCCACAGGACAGCCAGCATCTCGCCATTGGTGCAGGTGGCACCGTTGCGGTCCACAAGATAAGCCAGCAGCTCCTTGCTCTTGCTGCGCTTGAAGGAGAGCGGACGTCCGCCCACAAAGATCTCGAAGTTGCCGAAGCACTGGATCTTGATGCCCACAGGCGCCGTTTCCGGCGGGTAGCGCAGATTTTCCAGCACATTGCGCACATCGGACTCGTTGGCGGGCTTGAGCAGAAAGCCGCTGACAAAGATCTGCAATGCTTCCAGCGCATACTCCGGGTGCTCGGTGACCACGATGAGGTTGCAGCGCGGCTGCAATTTCTGGATCATACGGGCAAGGGCAAGGCCGTTCATCCCCGGCATTTCCAAGTTCAGGAAGGCTGCATCCATCGGTCCCTGCCGCATCCACGTCAAAGCATCGTCGGTCGTCATGGCACTGATATAGTCACAGTCCGGCGCGACCCGGCACAGGATGCGGATCAGCGAATTGATCGCAAGCTGACCGTCATCCACGACCAGTATTTTCATAGCTTCACCCCCTGTCTGCTTACGTAAAGCATTTCCCCGCTGTTAGTTTAGCACGCCGCAAACTTTTAGGCAAGTTATTTTCTGGAAAAATCCAAAAAAGAAGCGTTTTCGCCAAAATTCCAGTTCATCGATTGCTTTTTCGACGAAATACCGGAGCATTATGCAACAAATTGGTATATCAATTCTCTCTTCGTTTGTCCTCTCTGCTCTTTGGAAAGCGCAGCTTTCTCATAACAAACAAAAGGCCGCTGCACCGGTCTTGTGCAGCAGCCTGTTTTAATAATTTGCGTTTGTCACGGGTACTTCAATGGAGATCCAGCTCCGGCGGGACGTCCAGCTGGTCGGAGACATATTTCCCGTTCTTTTTGCGCTGACGCACGCACTCGGTAAGCAGATATTCGATCTGCCCGTTCACCGAGCGGAAGTCATCCTCTGCCCAAGCGGCAAGGGCATCGTAGAGCTTGGCGTTCAGGCGCAGGGGCACCTGTTTTTTCGGCTCGGCCATTAGTACAGGCTGCCGCTGTTCACGATGGGCTGGGCATCCCGGTTGCCGCACAGCACCACCAGCAGGTTGGAGACCATTGCCGCCTTGCGCTCGTCGTCCAGCTCCACCACCTTATTCTCATTCAGGCGTTCAAGGGCCATTTCCACCATGCCCACAGCACCGTCCACGATCATCTTGCGGGCATCGATGATGGCGCTTGCCTGCTGGCGCTGCAGCATCACGGCTGCGATCTCCGGCGCATAGGCCAGATAGGTGATGCGGGCTTCCACTACCTCGATGCCGGCCTCGGCTACATTCTTCTGGATCTCGTCCCGGATGCGGGCGGCTACCACCTCCGAGGAGCCGCGCAGACTGCCCTCATCGGCTACGCCGTCGCCGGTGGTGTCCACATTGGGAGCCACATCATAGGGGTAAATGCGCACCACATTGCGCAGAGCGCTGTCGCACTGCAGGGAGAGGTACTCCTTGTAGTTGTCCACATTGAATACGGCCTTTGCGGTATCGGTCACGCGCCAGATGACCGCAATGCCGATCTCCACCGGGTTGCCCAGACAATCGTTGATCTTCTGGCGGGAGTTGTTGAGGGTCATCATTTTGAGCGAGATCTTCTTGCTGGTCGATTCTGCGGTCTGGGAACTGCTGTTACCTGCCTTAAGCAGGGCCGCCATGCCGGTTTCGCCGCTGTTCACATCGCCGCTCTGGCTCAGTTTGGTGCCAGCTGCCGGGTTCACCGCGGTGCAGAAGGGGTTTACCCAGTAAAAGCCCTGTCCCTTCAGGGTGCCGATGTAATCGCCGAACAGGGTGAGCACCAGTGCTTCCTGAGGCTTTAACACCTTCAGGCCGCAGAGCAGGAAGATGCCCGCCACCCAGTATGCGATGGACAGGATCGTGAGCAGGATGCCCGGAAACAGGCTTTCGTCCAGCAGAATGATGCTGTAGAAAAACAGCAGGACGGTAACAGCATAGCCCAGCAGGGTGAGCAGCAGCATGACCATGCCGTTCTTTTTGGTCTGCAGAATTTTCTCTTCCATAACAGTTCCCTCCTTCACAGGGTGCGGAAGCGTTTCTTTGTGATATCAAAATCATATCACTTTATATCATTCTTGTCAAGTCCTCCGCAGGCAAAAAAAGAGCCGCCGCACAAACACTGTGCAGCAGCTCCTTTTTGTTTCTCTTTTTATAATGTAAGGGCACTTGCTCTCAGGCGAAGGTCAGCACCACCTTGCCAGCGCCGCTGTTGCGGTCTGCAAGGGTATCGAATGCCTTCTGGAAGTCCTCTGCCTTGAACACATTTGCTATCCTGTCCGCCAATCTCAAACACGGTATCGACTTCCGGCACCCAATGAGCAGCTCCCTTGGCTTGCGCAGTGATCTCATCCCGGACAGCATCTGCTCCGATGCGTTTGCCGACGCGCTCTCGTCCTGAACCGGTCACACCGACTGCGGTGAACCGGATATCACCAAACCGCTGACGAATACTTGCAAGGCCTTTGCGGACAGCTCCTTCCGGGTCACCTGCGGTGCGCAGATATTGAAAGTCTACCAGTTCACCGTCAGCACCGACCAGAACAAGATCGGTACTGGTAGAACCGATGTCGATGCCCAATGCGCAGCCGCTTTCTGGAATGATCTTGGTAGCGTTTGGCTCCGCAAGGCTCGTGCCGGGGCGCAGTTCCAGTTTGGGCAATGTTCCGACCATGTGGTGTGTTGTTAGTGTACGGTCCAGAGAATCATTCAGTTGACGTAACGTGAACGAGCCGGATGCTTTGAGTGCAGCACCAAGAGCCGCTTCATATCGGGCAAACTCCGGAACGATGAGTTCTTTCTCACTCAACCCGAATACATCCCGGATGGCTCGGATCACGCCTGCATTGCAGGTAACACCACCGCAGAATACCACAGGTTTACAGATCGGCAGCCGCCGCACGATGGTCGCCTTATAGTTCCGGATCATGGCATAACACAACCCCAACAGGATATCCGGCGTGGAAACGCCTTCCTGCTGGCGGTGGATGATGTCGGTCTTGGCAAAGACGGCACACCGACCGGAAAGGCGGGGGACACTTTGTGCCTGCTCGACCAGTGAAGAATAATCTTCTAGTTTGCAGCCTACGCGGGACATCTGATCTTCAAAGAACGAGCCCGTGCCGCCTGCACAGTGTTCGTTGACTGCGAACTGCGGTGCACGGCTCTGCAAGTCCGTGATGAATCGCGCGCCCTGACTGCCAATTTCAATGACCGAACCCACCTGCGGAATGATCCAGCGCACACCCTCGACGATAGCTGGGATATCGCCTAAAGAGGGAATGGCTGAATCTTGCTCCAGCAGAGCCTCCGTGTTGCTTCCGGTCACACAGAGTGAAAACGGAGTATCCATCGCCAGTTCCAACGTGGAAAGACCCTTTTTCAGGCAGACAAAAGGGTTGCCGTGATGCACCGCCATCCACTGCTTTTCAATTTCTTGATTTTTCAACAGCACCAACTTGACCGTTGATGTACCGATATCCATTCCCAACGAAAGCATTGTGTCACTCCTTCGATATCAACCCTGAACGTTATAGGGTTTGACATTTCAAACTTTATACCGTATAATAATGATGCCTTTTAATTAGACATCTCTAACCAAGAGTTTAACACAACTACCTCGGAGTGTCCGTTGTTATGGCAACGGCAAAGCAAATTTTAAGATGGAGCAATATGATTCAATTTTACAGCAATGCGGCATGTTCAACGGCATCCAGCCGCGAAAATATAGGGAAGTCCTTCGTTGCTTGAATGCGACGGTCCGTGAATATCCTCGTGGTGCGCACATCGTCGAGCTGGGTGAGCAGAGCCACAATACGGGTGTTCTGCTGGATGGCACGATGGAAGAATTTTTGTATGATGAAAATGGCAATCAAATCAGCATCTGCCGTTTTTGTCCCGGAGAAGTATTTGGTGCAGAACTGGCCTGTACTGGCTGGACGGCAAGTCCGGTCTGTCTGCGTGCCAGTTCGGACTGTACCGTAATGCAGCTGGATTTCAGCGCATTGATGTCACAGAAGACGCTGACCTGTCCCTGCCGGATGCAAGTCACAGCAAATCTTATGCAGGATATGGCGCAGCAGCTTCTCTTTTTTAACACCAAAGTGCGTATTTTAGCACAAAAACGGCTTCGAGATCGTCTGAAGATTTATCTTCAAACCTTGACACCCGATGAAAAAGGCTGTTACAGTCTGCCCTACACCCGGACAGAACTGGCAGATTTTCTCTGTGTGGACCGCAGTGCTCTTTCCCGTGAGCTGTGCCGGATGCGCGATGAGAGGATCCTTGATTTTTCCGGTGCAAAGATTCACCTGTTGAATCCAACGTTTTTGTATGGTTGGAACTGACAGTACTTCTAAATCTATGAAAAAAATTGTCTGCCGAATGTTTTTGTTCGACAGACAATTACTTTTTAATCTTCTAGTGTACGACTACCGGACACATTCTTCAAATATTCCTTCGGGTCGCCGTTCAGAATCAAATCCGCATAGCCCAGTGGGTCATTGTAGATAAGGTAGTCCAGTTCCGTCTGCTGCGCCATGGTCACATCCAGTGCATCCTCAACCCCGGTACAGTCAATGGAAATTTTTCTCCCATCCCGGAGCAGCAGTTCCACGCAGCCGGTGTCCATGTTGAATTTGCAAGCTCTTTCATCGTACTTCACATTCATGTCCTCCTGAAATCATATTGTGGCTTATGTCGGTCAATCTATGATTTCGGATTTCATCTTCCACGGACACCTGCATGGAACTTGTCGGGGCAAAGCCCCTCCATCTGCTAACGCAGACCGTTCCGTCGCTTAAAAGCCCCACTGGGGCTTTCATTGCTTCGCAAACGCTAATTTTCCGAAGAAAACAAATAATCCGAACCCATCTCCTATCGGAAACAAGTTCGGATTATTTTTGTTTGGTCCGAGTGGCGAGAATCGAACTCACGGCCTCTTGAACCCCATTGTGCTTCTCTCAAAAACGCAATGGACACTCCGATACCACTTGTACGCAGTATCATCAAATTTCAAAATTATTTTATCATTCTGTTTCGTTAGATGTCAAGATGTTTCGTTTCTTTTGTGGTCAAATTGTGGTCAACCGACCCTGACAAATGACCATTCTCCCCTACTAAGTTACATGGCGCAATTCCGATTTTCAAAAATCGAGATTGCGCTTTTTTGTTTGCACGAATTATTCATAAGGAGGATTTGTCAACCATGTCAATGAAACATCGTCATTTTTTCATCCTTGACAGAACTGTATGACGCTCGACTACTTCTATGGACAGGCCGGAAAACTTTTTTCGTTCTATCGCATCCCCAAAGCACTGTTTCAGGAGCAGCGGTTTCAAAATCTGTCAACCGATGCCAAAACACTCTACGGCATCCTGCTTGACCGCATGAGCCTTTCTGTTAAAAATGAATGGTTCGACAAGCAAGGCCGGGTGTTCATCATTTTCACGATCGAGGATGTCAAGAGGGCTTTGTGTTGCGCAGACAACAAAGCGACCAAGCTACTCCGGGAACTTGAAAATTTTGGTTTAATTGAACGAAAACGCCGTGGACTGGGCAAACCGAGTTTGGTGTATGTGAAAAACTTTTCGTCAGACCTTTCAAATGAGCGTGTCCAGAATCGTGAAAATCACGAATCTGGAAGTCCTAAAAACGCTTGTCAAGACTCGCCCAAATCACGATGTAATAAGAATAAAAAGAGTAAGACAGAGCGGAATAATACGAATCCTATCCTTTCCGATGAATTGGAGAAAATGAAGAATCGTAAACTGCTCGAAGAATATTTTTCACGTTCTTTGGAGATAGAACTTCTTCTCCGGCTTTACCCGGATGATGAAGATACCATCTATCAGATCGTAGATTTGCTGGTGGACACCTGTGACAGCAAGCGTAAACTCATAAGAATCGCTGGCGATGATAAGCCCGCCGAAGTTGTGCTTAGTCGGCTAAAAAAGTTGAATGCAGACCACATCCGCTTCGTACTGGACTGTCTGGCAGCGAACACTTCCCCGATACGGAATATGAAGCAGTACCTTCTGGCCGCACTATTCAATGCTCCAACCACAATACAGCTCTATTATCAAAACAAAGTCAACCATGATTTAGCAGCTCGGAGGTGATGAAAATTTCCAAAAAGGCAACAACGATAGCCGTTATCAACCAGAAAGGCGGCACGGGCAAAACCACCACCTGTGAAAATTTGGGCGTAGGGCTTGCAATGGAGGGCAAGAAAGTTCTGCTTGTGGACGCTGACCCACAGGGTTCGCTTACTGTCAGTATGGGCTGGCAAGACCCGGATGCACTGCCCACTACACTCTCCACTCTTATGCAGAAAGCCATGAACGACCAGTGTATTCCACCCGGCGAAGGAATTCTGCACCATGCGGAGGGCGTTGACCTTATCCCGGCCAACATCGAACTGGCCGGACTGGAAGTGGCTCTGGTGAATACCATGAGCCGGGAGAAAGTGATGAAACAGGTGTTGGAAAGCGCAAAACGCGAGTACGACTATATTCTGATTGACTGCACTCCCTCTCTCGGTATGCTGACGGTCAATGCGCTGGCAGCGGCAGATTCCGCACTGATTCCGGTGCAAGCACAATATCTTTCGGCAAAAGGGCTGGAGCAGTTGCTTCAAACCGTGCAGAAAGTAAGGCGGCAGATAAACTCGAAACTGAAAATTGAGGGCATCCTGCTCACCATGACGGACAGCCGCACCATCTATGGGCAGCAAATCAGCAATCTGATTCGGCAAGCCTACGGAAAGCATTTGAAAGTGTTCGACCAGACAATTCCCCGTTCTGTCCGCGCTGCCGAAACCAGCACGACCGGAAAAAGCATTTTCCAGTATGACCCGAAAGGCAAAGTGGCAGAAGCCTATCATTCCATCGCAAAGGGGGTGTTGGCCGATGCCGAAAAACGGCTTAAACGTCAGTTTGAACAGCTACGATGATATTTTTTCCACCGAAGAAACGCGGCAGGAAGAACAGCGCGAACAGGTACAGCAAATTCCCATTGATGAGCTGTATCCGTTCAAAGACCATCCCTTTAAGGTGCTTGATGATGAAGCTATGCAGCGCACAGTAGAAAGCATAAAGCAGTTGGGTGTCACAAATCCGCTGATTGCTCGTCCGCGCCCGGATGGTGGCTACGAAATCATTTCCGGCCATCGCCGCCAACACGCTGCACAGCTTGCTAGACTGAAAACCCTGCCGGTTATCGTCCGTGATATGTCGGACGATGCCGCTGTTCTGCTCATGGTTGATTCCAATCTTCAGCGCGAACAGATTTTGCCGAGTGAGCGGGCATTTGCCTATAAGATGAAACTGGATGCACTGAAAAGGCAAGGTGCTAGGTCAGATTTAACTTCATCCCAAGTTGGGATGAAGTTGCAAGCTCTTGATATTGTTGGACAAGAAGCTGGTGATAGCCGCAACCAAGTACACCGTTTTATCCGCTTAACCAATCTTATCCCGGAACTGCTGGACATGGTAGACGAAAAGAAAATCTCATTTAACCCTGCGGTGGAACTCTCTTATCTTGATGAAAGCCAGCAGCGAGATTTTCTTGAAGCTATGGCTGACACGCAAAACGCCCCATCGCTTTCACAGGCGCAACGGCTCAAAAAGCTGGCGCAGGAAGGTCATTTCTCGTATGACGTTGCCTTTGCCGTGATGGGTGAACCGAAAAAGGACGAATTGGACAAAGTTGTTATCAAAAACGATACCCTGCGGAAATATTTTCCCGAAAGCTCTACTCCGAGAGAGATGGAAGAAAAAATCATTGGGCTTTTGGAAGAAAGTAAAACCGAAAAAGTTGTATTCAGGAGCGATTCTATCAAAAAATATTTTCCGAGCAACTATTCGTCAGAACAAATCGAAAATTCAATTCTCAAGATGCTCGACCAGCGCATGAAAAAGCGCAAGCATGAAGCTGAACGCTGACGATCAGATAAAACGCAAGACCCACTTTGGGTCTTTTTCTTTTGCAAACATGGAGGAAAAAGCCTATGAACAACACCGCTACTCGTATGATTCGTTCCGAGGAGATCACCATTGATATGCGCATCTGCACCATTCTGGCAGGTGGCAAGAAGCCCGGTGAAGTCTACTTTGCCGCCATTGCGCCGGATATGGAACTGACGGTTATTACTCTGGATGAAGCCCCTGACATTCTGCCCTGCTTCGATGAAAGCGATGCCAGCATCCATCTTCCCGACACTTCGCTGCTGTTCTGCTACAATCCGGCACAGGTTCTAAAGATGGCGGGCAAGCGTTACCTGACTGGCCCGGTCATTCTGGTACGCACCAACATGGACGGGAACTTCATTTCGCTTACCATTGATGACGTGTACCGTTTCCAGAAGTTTCTGGCGAGCCACAGCGTTACACTCATGGCAGACGATCAGAAGCTGCCCTGCATTTGCATCGTCTGAGGTGTGTTATGCTGAATTTTTTCATCGGTTTCGCATTTTTTGAGTTCGGCGCACTCTGCGGCTTCTTCGTGGCTGCGCTGATGCAGGCGGCAAGGGATGGTGGTGAAATTGCAGGAAGAAATCGAACAAAAGACATTCAACATTATGATCTCCACCACGAAGCTGTCTGCCCGGACTGTCCTGCGGGCAGTTAAAGCGGCGTTTCGGCTGTACCAGTCCAAGGCATCCCAAGGTAAGCAGAGCGTCCGCACTCTTCTGCGGCAGAACCGGGGCGTGTCCAGCGTGGAGATCAGCAAGACCGGCATCCGTGGTCTGGAACGCTATGCCAAAAAGTACGGCATCGACTACGCTATCCGCAAGGACAACTCTGAAATGCCGCCCCGGTATCTGGTCTTTTTCAAAGCCCCAGATGTGGAGGCATTTAATGCGGCTTTCAAAGAATATTCCGTATCCCTTCTGAGTAAAACCAAGCGACCCTCTGTACTGGAAAAGCTGCATGAGCTGGTGCAAGCCGCAGCAGAACTTCCCGGCAGGGTGCGCCGTAAGGAACAGGAGCGTGGGCTGTGACAACAAAAAAGCTAACGAAGCTGCTTGCGCTGTATCTTCCCTATATCCTGCTTGGACTGGTGGCAACAAACTTCGGTGAAGCATGGCGGCTGGCCGAGGGCAAAGAACTGGGCGATAAAATTATGGCGATGATGGGAACTATTCCGCTGGCCTTTGCAAACCCTCTGCCCAGTCTGCATCCGCTGGATTTGCTTATTGGCTTTTCCTGCGGCGCAGGGTTACGGCTTGCCGTATATTTGCGAAGCAAAAATGCAAAGAAATATCGGCACGGCATGGAATATGGCTCTGCCCGATGGGGTACACCCAAGGACATTGAACCTTTTCAAGCTCCGAAGTTTGCCGACAACATTATTTTAACCAAAACAGAGCGGTTGATGATGAGCAACCGCCCACCTGACCCCAAGAACGCGAGAAACAAAAACGTGCTGGTGGTCGGCGGCTCTGGCAGCGGTAAAACAAGGTACTTTATCAAGCCGAACTTGCTTCAATGTACGTCTAAAAGCCATCCAGTTTCATTCGTGGTGACTGACCCAAAAGGCGGTCTCATTCAAGAATGCGGCCTTGCCTTGCTGAAGAACGGATATAAAATCAGGACGATGAACACCATAAATTTTCACAAGTCCATGCGCTACAATCCGTTCGCATATATCCACGAGGAAAAGGATATTTTGAAGCTGGTCAATGTCATCATTGCCAACACCAAAGGTGACGGGGAAAAATCTTCCGAGGATTTTTGGGTGAAGGCCGAGCGCCTTTGATACTGTGCCCTGATCGGCTACATCTGGTACGAGGCGGAGCCGGAAGAAAAGAACTTCCTCACGCTGCTGGAGCTCATCAACACATCCGAGGCCAGAGAGGACGACGAGGAATTTCAGTCGCCCGTGGATATTCTGTTCGCCAAGCTGGAGAAGGAGCACCCGGACCACTTCGCCGTGAAGCAATACCGCAAATTCAAGCTGGCCGCCGGTGTGACATACTATAGGCGACTTCTCGAAAATCCCTATTTTTCGAGAAAAACAGCCTTAGTTGTCACCTAAGGGCACGCGAGGAGGAACACAATGGTAACTAAATCCAACATCTTGCAAATCGTCGCCTTATACGAACGTCTCAGCCGTGATGATGAGCTGCAGGGCGAATCGAACTCCAGCACAAACCAGAAGAAACTCCTCTCTGAGTATGCCGCCGGCCATGGACTGACAAACACGATGCACTTCACAGACGATGGTATCTCGGGAACAAACTTTGACAGACCTGGATTTATGAGCCTGATGGATCAAGTTATGGCCGGTCGAGTATCGACTATCGTCGTTAAGGACATGAGCCGAATCGGTCGCGACCATCTGAAGGTCGGTGAGATCCAGGAGCTTCTCAGGCAGAAGGGCGTTCGTCTGATTGCTGTGAATGACGGCGTTGATACCGAAAACGGTGATGATGAGTTCGTACCTTTCCGCAACCTGATGAACGAGTGGTACGCAAAGGATACCAGCAAGAAGATTCGTTCAACCTTCGCCAACA
>OIPH01000298.1_pt1 | contig 13822 bp, 5 predicted proteins | sample 1585761 | NCBI WGS metagenome assembly OIPH01 (sample SAMN02674699, study PRJEB24791) | human gut metagenome, SKBSTL042 | isolation source: stool | host: Homo sapiens | place: USA
GGGCATCCTCGGCGGTGGCAATGCCGTTTTCGGTGACGATGAGATTGCCCTTGAATGCTTCTGCCACTTTACGGATGACGTGCTCCAGTGCCTGCGGGTAGACCTCGTAATCCATCTGGGTCAGCTCTGCGCCCTCCGGTGCCGGAAGCTGCCCCTGCGGGCCATAAAGAGTGCGGGTGTAGTTCTGCACCCCAAGGAAATCGTCCTTTTTAATGTAGGGCAGGTAGTGGGTAAACTCCTCCTGCCATGCGGCCTCGGCAAAGGCTTCGCCGCCGGGCTGTGCCTGCAAGTCGTGGAGCGAGAGGGTCAGGCCCACCTTGACTTCCGGGCAGATGGCCTTGATGGCATCCCGTGCGGCGGCATGGGCGCGCAGCACCAGCAGGTCACCCTCCGGGGTGCGCTCGCTGACAAAGATCTGGGGCTGGGGTGTGCCGAACACCTGTGCGTTTTCCATGGCGGCAAACTTCATGTTTTCCATCATCTTCTGGAAGTTCATGCCCACCTGCACCGTGCCCTCCGCAGACTTTCCGGCTGCTGCGGCATTTTTCGCAGCCTGTTCTGCCATCAGGCGGAACCGCTTGGAGATGGCGGCCAGCTGCAGGCCCATATTGGCTTCGTTGATGGTGCAGACATAGCGCAGCTCGCTGCCCAGCTGCTCCATCACATAGGTCACATATTTTTTGAAGTCCTCGACCGTGGATTCTGCTTCCCAGCCGCCCTTGCAGATGAGCCATTTCGGGCTGGTAAAGTGCAGCAGGGTGGCGATGGGCTCTACGCCCTGCGCCTTGCAGCAGGCGATGACCTTGCGGTAATGTTCGATGGCTTCCGGATCAAATTTGCCTTCCTCCGGCTCCACCCGTGCCCACTCGATGGAAAAGCGGTAGGCGTTCAGCCCGGCATCGGCCAGGAGTTTGATGTCCTCTTCGTACCGATGATAATGGTCGCAGGCAATGCCGCTGGGCTCTGTAAAGCTGGAATGGGGCAGCTGCTCCTGTGCCCAGTAGTCGCTGTTGGTATTGTTACCCTCTACCTGATGGGCTGCTGTTGCAGCACCGATGAAAAAGCCTTTTTCAAATTTCTGCATGATGGTTCTCCTTTTATCCAGAAGCAGTGTTTTCTCTTGTGCCTATTGTAACAGGTCTGTGCGGCGCAAAAAGGATAATTTTTCACGTTATTGGTAGATTTTTCGTTGAGCGAGTATAACTGCACGAATTTTTATCCTCAATCCAAGTTTTTCATCCTGCAGTATCTGTTGCATTCTGTTATTCTGGTGTCAGGAAAAGCGGAAACCGGTTCACACAAAAAGGAGGAAAATCATTATGTTCCAAAAGAAACCCAGCGCCAGTGAGGTAGACGGTGTCCAGTACCGCCGTGCAAAGCTCTGGCAGATCATCTGTTATGCCTGCAACGCCTTTGTGGGTATGAGCGTCTACTCTCTGATCGGTATGGCCAGTTATTCGGCCAGCATCGGCTACGGCATCACCACCGCAACCGTGGGTCTCATCCTGATGCTGGCCCGCATTCTGGACGGCTTTACCGACCCGATGCTGGCCTTTGTTTACGACCGCGTCAACACCCGTTTCGGCAAGCTGCGCGTTCTGCTGATCAGCGGCTACCTGATCGAAGCAGTCGGCCTGCTGTGCATGTTCAACCTGTGCTCCAGCAAGGGCTTCGGCCTGCCGGTGTTTGCCCTGACCTACATTATTTACATCATCGGCTACACCGTCACCAACATGACCGCCCAGACCCTGCCTGCCATCATGACCAACGATCCCCGGCAGCGTCCCACCATCGGGGTCTGGTCCACTGCCCTGAACTACGCCGTGCCCATGGGCATGAGCATGCTGATCTACACCGTCATCCTGCCCAAGTGCGGCGGCACCTTCAATCAGGACTTCCTCAGCACCGTCTGCACCATCGTCCTGATCATTGCCGGCATCGGCACCCTGATCGTCTGCGCCGGTATCTCTGCCTACGATAAGCCCGAAAACTTTGAGGGCACCAACAAAAAACACGAGCCGCTGAAAACTGCGGATATTCTTGAGGTGCTCAAGCACAACAAGCCCCTGCAGTGCTACATCGCCTCCAACGCTTCCGACAAGCTGGCACAGCAGGTGGGCAGCCAGGCCATCATCAACACCATGCTGAACGGCATCCTGATCGGCAACATGGGTCTTGCCACCACCCTTGGCGTGATCAGCATGGTGCCTTCTATCTTCTTTGCAGCCTTCGGCGCAAAATATGTGGGCAAAAAGGGCAGCAAGAAGGGCATCGTGACCTGGACCTGCATCAGCATGGCCATCACCTCTGTGCTGATCCTGTTCTTCATCTTCACAGATACCCGTCAGATCGGCGTGATGGGCAGTTGGAACATGATCGTTTACGTGCTGCTGACCCTGCTGCAAAACGGCTCCAATATGTGCATCACCACCTCCAACACCTCTTATATGGCTGACACCATCGACTACGAGCTGGACCGCAGCGGCCGTTACATCCCGGCTGTGGTCTCCGGCACTTACAGCCTGATCGACAAACTCATCACCTCGGTGGCTGCTGTCATCGCCACCGGTGCCGTGGCTATTCTGGGCTACACCACCACGATGCCCCAGCCCACGGATGCCTACACCTCCGGCATCTTCTGGATGACCCTTGCCATCAAGTACGGTCTGCCGATGCTGGGCTGGCTCATTACCCTGATGGCCATGCTGGGCTGTCCCCTGACCAAGGAGGAAATGGTCAACGTCCAGAAGCGCATCGCAGATAAGAAAGACGCCCTTCGTCATGAAGTGATTGCAGAACACATGCAGTAACACCCCGCAAAAACCGAAAGGGCTCATACGCTCTTTCGGTTTTTGCTGATTCTATCCATTTTTCATAAAGGAGTTTTTACCATGAGCAAGACCATCCTGCTGAATCATAGCAATTGGCATTTTACCAAGGAGAACCCCGGCATCCCCACTGCCGTGATGGGCGAGGCCATCACCCTGCCCCACACATGGAACGCCGTGGACGGTCAGGACGGCGGCAACGATTACTACCGCGGCACCTGCTGGTATACGCTGGCTCTGGCAAAGCCCGCCATCCCGGCAGGCGGCAAAGCAATTTTGCAGTTGGACGGTGCCGCTATGACCGCTGTAGTCTACCTGAACGGGGAAAAGCTGGCCGAGCACAAGGGCGGCTATTCTACCTTTCGGGTTGACCTGACCGAACATCTCAAAGAGGAAAATCTGCTGGCGATCAGCGTGGACAACAGCGACAACGACACCGTGTACCCCCAGAAGGCAGACTTCACCTTCTACGGCGGCATTTACCGCGATGTAACTCTGCACATCGTTCCGGCAGAGCATTTCGCTTTGCCCGCAAACGGCGCACCGGCTCTGAAGGTGACCCCCATCGTCACCGACCTTGCCGCTAAGACCGCCGAAGTCACTGTGGAAGCCGCCGTGGTGGGTGCACAGAGCGTTACCTTTGCGCTGGAAGGCCAGAGCATCACCGCTCCGGCGGAAAACGGCACTGCAAAGGCTGTTTTCACCCTGGACAATGCCCGCCTGTGGGATGGCGTGGACGATCCCTTCCTTTACACCGTCTCTGCCAAGCTGGACAACGGTGAAGAGACTTCTGCCCGCTTCGGCTGCCGGAAGTTTGAGTTTGACCCCCAGAAGGGCTTCATCCTGAACGGCCGCAGCTATCCGCTGCGCGGTGTTTCCCGCCATCAGGACCGCAAGGGGGCCGGCATTGCCCTGACAAACGAAATGATGGAGGAGGACATTTCCATCATTCTGGAAATGGGTGCCAACACCATCCGGCTGGCGCACTACCAGCACGCACAGTATTTCTACGACCTGTGCGATGAAAAGGGCCTTGTCATCTGGGCAGAGATTCCCTACATCACCATGCACATGACCAACGGCCGTGCCAACACCCTGACCCAGATGGAAGAGCTGATCGTCCAGAACTACAACCACCCCTGCATTGCCGTTTGGGGCCTGTCCAACGAGATTACCGCCGCATCCGCTGTCAATGAAGATCTGCTGGAAAACCACCGTCTGCTGAACGAGCTGGCCCACAAGCTGGACCCCACCCGGAAGACCACCATGGCAAATGTGTTCATGCTGGAGACCACCAGCCCCATTCTGGAGATCCCGGACGTGAACAGCTACAACCTCTATTTTGGCTGGTATCTGGGCGAACTGGAGCAGAACGACGAGTTCTTTGACAAATACCACGCCGATTACCCTGACCGCTGCATCGGCTTTTCGGAGTATGGCGCAGATGCTAACCCCCAGTATCAGAGCAGCCACCCGGAAAAGGGCGACTACACCGAAAGCTATCAGTGCGTTTACCACGAGCATATTGCAAAGATGATCGCCGACCGTCCTTGGCTGTGGGCGACCCATGTGTGGAATATGTTCGACTTTGCCGCCGATGGCCGGGACGAGGGCGGCAAGCACGGCGAAAACCAGAAGGGTCTTGTCACCTTTGACCGCAAGCTGAAAAAAGACCCCTTCTATCTCTACAAGGCCTATTGGAGCAAGGAGCCGTTCGTGCACCTGTGCGGCAGCCGCTATGTGGACCGCGCCGAGGATGTGACCGAGATCAAGGTCTACTCCAATCTGCCAGAGGTCTCGCTGTACAAGGACGGTCAGCTGGTGGAGACCAAGCAGGGCGACAAGGTGTTCACCTTCCAGCTGCCCATCACCGGCAAGCACAGCATTGAGGCACGCTCCGGCGAGCACAGCAGCGTGATCCTGGTGAACAAGGTGGACGCCCCCAACCCGGATTACGCCATGGACAACCGCAAGAATGTGACCAACTGGTTTGACGGGGAGCTGGATGCCAGCTGCTGGTCGGTGAAGGACAACATGGCCAAAGCCATGGCAGACCCCAAGGCTGGCCCCATCCTGAAGCAGATCTCCGATAAGGCCGCCGCTGCCCGCGGCGATGTGGCCGCCGCCGTGAAGGATAACCCGGCTCTGGTGGCCATGATGGAGCGCGCCATGCAGCGGATGACCATTGAATCCATGCTGATGCAGGCGGGTGCTTCGGAGGAGGACATCAAGCAGCTGAACCGTGTATTGCAGGGTATTTCCAAGGAGTGAGTTTCGATGAGACAGACTTATTGCAACCCCCTTGATCTGGGCTACCGCTATCAGCACATGAAGGAAGGCCCGCGCGTGGCGGGTTTCCGGGAGGGTGCAGACCCGACGCTGGTTTATTTCAAGGGCAAATATTATCTCTTTGTTTCCATGTCGGCAGGCTTCTGGTATTCGGAGGATCTGCTGAACTGGGACTTCCATGCAGACCCCGGCCTGCTGATCTACGACTACGCACCGGATGTGCGGCAGGTGGGCAATTACCTCTATTTCTGCGCCAGCCGCAAGGGACGCAACTGCCCCATTTTGCGCACCGCTGACCCCCTGACTGAGCCGTTTACCGAAGTGTCTGCCCCCTTTGCCTTCTGGGACCCGGATCTGTTCTGCGATGACGATGGCCGGGTGTACTTCTACTGGGGCTGCTCCAACATCTCCCCCATCTACGGGGTGGAGCTGAACCCGGACACCATGACCCCCATCGGTGAAAAGCAGGAGCTGATCTTCGGCAATGAAACCGTACTGGGCTACGAGCGCCCCGGCAACAACGGCATCGTGGACCGGGAAGCCAGCGTGCTGTACCAGTCCATGAAGCAGTTCTATGATCCCAAGACCGGCAAGCTGAATCTGCCGCCGCAGATGGCAAATATCCCCGGTCTGAGTGCCGAAAGTCTGACTGCCATGTTCAACGCCATCGGCAAACCCTACATTGAGGGTGCCTTTATGACAAAGCATAACGGCCTCTATTACCTGCAATATGCCTGCCCTGGCACCCAGTACAACACTTACGCCGATGGTGTATACACCTCCCGTTCTCCGCTGGGCCCCTTTGTGCGGCAGGCATCCAATCCGTTCTCCGCAAAGCCCGGTGGCTTCATTACCGGTGCAGGCCACGGCAGTACCATTGCCGACACCTACGGCAACTGGTGGCACGCTTCCACCATGCGCATTTCCGTCAACTATGACTTTGAGCGCCGGGTGGGGCTGTTCCCTGCCGGGTTCGACAAGGACGGCGTGCTTTACTGCAACCAGAACTTTGCCGATTACCCACACTGCATCCCGTCTGGAAAATTCGATGCCGCCAGCCAGCAGCCGGAATGGATGCTGCTGAGCTACAAAAAGCCGGTCACGGCTTCCAGCACCGCAGAAAACAGCAGTCCGGAGCTGGCAGTCAACGAGGACTGCCGCAGCTGGTGGAGTGCCGCCAGCGCAGAACCGGGCCAATGGCTGTGTGTTGATTTGGGAAAGGACAGCGATGTCCGCGCCATTCAGGTAAACATGGCGGACGAGAAGCTGGTAGTGGATTTCCCGGCGGACAGCTACGGCGACGACCGCAAGACCCGCCACATCGAGACCCGCCCGCAGATCTCTCATTACACGGTGGAGACCAGTGTGAACGGCGCAGACTGGACGACCCGCGAAACGGTTGCCCGGGAATGCTCCAACGGCTACTACGAATATGCCGACGGCATCCGCGCCCGGTACGTCCGGGTCACCGGCGGCGAACTGCCCTACGGACAGGCGCTGCGCATCAGCGGCCTGCGGGTGTTCGGCAACGGCGAGGGCCCGAAGCCCGCACAGGCCGAAGCCGCCGGGACCCGTGTGGATGCACTGGATGCAAAGATCACTTGGAAGCATATCGAAAATGCACAGGGCTGCAACGTCCGCTACGGCGTTGCGCCTGATAAGCTCTATCTGAGCTGGCTGGTGTACGATGCAGACGAAGTGACCCTTTCCACCCTGACCGCCGGGCAGGAATACTACGTCTGCGTGGACAGCTTTAACGAAAACGGCATCATGCCGGGTAAGACTTTCAAACTGGAGGGGTAAACCATGCCCATCAAAGCCGTGCAGCAATTTATGCTGGGCACTGTACTGAGCAACGAGCAGCAGGCCAAAGAGACCCTTGCTGCCATGAAAGCCGCCGGGTACGACGGCATTGAACTGTGTGGATTTATGATCCACCCCATTGGCTTTGTGGTAAAGCTGCTGACCAAGGCCGCCGGTATGCCGGTGGGCAAGGGCGGTAATCTGGACTGGCACAAGCTGGTGCAGGAGGCAGGCCTTCAGGTGGTCAGCCTGCACACCGACCTTGGCTCTCTGGAACGGGACGCCCACGCAGTGGCCGAGGAAGCCAAGAGCTTCGGCACACAGTATGTGGTCATTACCGGAATGTACCGGTTTGATTACGGCGATGAAGCCGCCATGCACGAACTTGCACAGCGGCTGAACAAAGCCGGGGAAGCTCTGGCAGCCGAGGGCATCCATCTGCTCTACCACAACCACAACTGCGAGCTGCGGCATGTGAACGCAGAAAAGCGCGCCTACGACATCCTCTTAGAAGAGACCGACCCTGCCTTTGTCAACTTTGAGTTTGACAGCTACTGGTTCACCGAGGGCGGTGCAAATGCGCTGGCATGGATGCAGCGGCTTGGTCCCCGCATGAAGCTGTGGCACATCAACGACCGGGGCACCCGCATCACCGGCAGTGCCATCACGCCTATCCTGAAAACCGACAGCATGGAGCTGGGCACCGGCAACATGGACTTGGACAGTCTGATGGCGCAGGCCCTTGCCGTGGAGGTGGATGCCGTTATTCTGGAAAGCCACCGCAATTGGGTGAACAATTCCCCCATCAAGAGCTTCCAGCTCAGTGCAAAATACCTTGCGCAAAAATTCTGACCTGCCATTCTCTCATTATTTTCTTCTTCATTATCCCCATAAAAGCAATGCCCCGCACCGGTTACTCCTTCCGGTGCGGGGCGTTGTGTTTTGCGGGGAATCTTTTTGCGTTACAGGGTGTGGGTGCCCGGCTGCAAGGTCAGGCTTCTGCCATCCGGGAGGGTGACTTCTGCGGTTCTGTTGCAGGGCACGGTGATGGTGTAGGTCACGGCATCGCCTGCATACTGCCAGCCGCTTTCAATGCGCCCCACCGGGGAATCGTACACTGCTTTTGCCCAGCCCAGAGCCGGGTTCGGGGTGGGGGCGATGGTCAGGGTCTCCCCTGCCAGATGGATGCCGCACACGCCACCGAACAGCCAGCCGCAGATGGCACCGTAGGAGTAATGGTTCAGGGATTCGCTGGGGTGGCCGTTTGCGTCAATGCCCGTCCATGTCTCCCAGACGGTGGTAGCGCCCTGCTTGACCTCATAGAGCCAGCTGGGAGCGGTGTCCTGTAACAGCAGCTTATAGGCGGTGTCGGCATAGCCGTACTTTGCCAGCACCTCGCAGAGGAAGGGCGTAGAAAGGAAGCCGGTGTTCAGGTGGTAGCCGTTTTCCGCCACCATCCGGTTCAGGGTATCCGCAGCGGCTTGGCTCTCCTCCTCGCCCAGCAGTGCAAAGGCAATAGCGCGGACGTATTCGCACTGGCGGTCAGAAGTAATTTTCCCGTTGTCCGTAAAGGCAGCACGGTATGCCTTGACCGCCTTTTCTACCGTGTCGCGGTACTGCGCTGCGTCCTCTGCCTTGCCCAGCGCCTGTGCAATTTCTGCCAGAAGCCGCCCGGAATAAGCCAGATACGCCGTACCCACGCTTTTGCGCGGGTTCATCATCGCCTGCATGGGAGTAATGCTAGGCTCACACCACTCGCCGTAGTCCAGACCGTTCAGCACCGTGTACTTGGCGTATGCCCCGGTCTGCTGTTCCTCGGTGGTCTGCTGTGCACGGCCAAGCAGGAACGCATACCACTTCTGCATCATCTCGTAGTTGTCCGCAAGGATCTTGCGGTCGCCGGTGCGCTTATAAAGGGCGTAGGGCACCAGAATGGCGGCATCGCCCCAGCCCGCCGACATACAGAGCATGGGGGTCATGTAGCCGGGGCGGCTGGTGGGCGGCGCAATGTTCGCCATGCGTCCATCCGGGTACTGGTTCAGGCGGCATTCTGCCAGCCATTTTTCCACCACTGGGTAGCAATCCATCAGGGTCAGACCGGTCTCGATGAACACTCCCATGTCCCCCGTCCAGCCGGCACGCTCCCGGGTGGGGCAGTCGGTGGGGATATCGCAGAAGTTGCCCTTCTGGCTCCACACACTGTTTTTCACCAGCTGGTTCACATCGGCGTTGCCGCACGCAAAGTTGCCGGTGACCGGCATCTCCGAATAGACGGCGTGGGCAGTAAACTCTGCGCCGGTCAGGTCGATGTCCGTTTCCACCTTTGCGTACCGGAAGCCCATGATGGTAAAGCTGGGCTTGTAGTGGTTCTCGCCCTCTTTGCAGACGAGTTCCAGCATCTGCGCCGTGCCACCCTCCTTGTGGCGGTTGCGGTCCTGAAAGTTCTCCTGCGTAAAGTTGCCGTTCTCGTCCAGTGCTTCGCCGCACAGCAGCTTGATTTTCTGCCCGGCGTGGGCGGTCAGCTTCATCTCCACATAGCCAGCCATGTTCTGGCCAAAGTCCAGCACGGTCTCGCCGTTGGGGGTGCGCAGCAGCCTGCCCGCAAAGGCTTCCTGCTCCCGGATGGGCACGGTGTTCATACCGGTGATGGGCAGGGAGTTCGGCTCGGTCTTTACGCCATGCCAGCCGGAAAGCTCCTCTTCCAGCCGGGCATCGTACACTTCGCCCTGCTGCAGATCATTTTGGCGAATCGGGCCGCACTGGGTGGTCTCCATGTCGTCATCCGAAACGCAGACCGCCTTGCCGTTCACTTCCAGCTGGAACAGGACAGCCAGTTCGCTGCCGAACAGGTCACGGTCACCATCCACGCCGGAGGTGCTGCGGTACCAGCCGTCGCCCAATGCAATGAGCAGCTTGTTTTCCCCCTCACGGACAAGTGCTGTCACATCGTAGGTCTGTGCCCCAAGGTGCTTGTCTGCGGTAAAGCTGCCGGGGGCAAGCACCTTGTCGCCGACACGCTTGCCGTTCAGCCATGCCGCATACAACCCCCTGGCGGTAATGTACAGCCGCTTGCTTTCTCCCGCCGGAGCAGTGAACGTTTTGCGCAGATAACTTGCCGGGCGGTGGGGCTGATAAGGCTGCGCCTGCCCTTTGCCGGAGGCTTCCAGCGCCGCCTGCTTCTGCTCCCAGTTGGGCTTTGCAAAGGCGTTGATGGCATCAGCGCAGTCGATGTCCGGCTCTTCTGTCTCCGGGCAGACCCACACGCCCTGCCAGTCTGCCTGTGCAAGCCCGGTCTCGAAGGAAGCGGTGCTCCATGCACCGGGCTGGTCATTTTCATCCCACAGGCGGATGCGCCACCGTCCCTGCGTCTTGGGCGGTACAGCGCTGGGCGTTTCGGTGTGCATCACACTGCCCAAAGCCTTTCCGCTCGCCCACAGCGTTTCGGCTCCGGCAGTTACTTCAATTTCGTAGGCGGTCTGGCGCACGCCTTCGGCGCACTGCCACGATAAAAACAGCGTCCCGGCATCTATGCCGAGAGGCTGGGTCAGATGATTCGTTTTCAGGTTTGTTGCTTGCATCATCCGCATCTCCTTTTTCCGTTTGATTTCTGTTCTTATTATAAAGAGAATCCCACGGAATAAGGGTGCAAAATTTTGTGTTATCGGTCAAAAAGTCGTGCTATTTATGACAATCCAAAAAATTCATCTTGCTTCACGACTTTTCATCCGTACTGTCTGCGGTTTTCCTGTTATACTTTGGGCAAGAAAATCAGAGGGCTGCGGACTGCCCTCAAACGAAAGGAAGGCATTACAGAATGGACATTGAAAAGATCCTCCAGCAGATGACACCGGAGGAAAAAGCAGACTTCTGCTCCGGTTCGGATTTCTGGCATACACAGCCGGTGGAGCGGCTCGGTGTGCCCGCCGTGATGATGAGCGACGGCCCCAGCGGTCTGCGCAAACAGGACGAGCAGGGCGACCATCTGGGCATCAACGAAAGCATCCCGGCGGTCTGTTTCCCGTCCAGTGCGGCGGTGGCTTCCAGCTTTGACACCGCTCTGGCAGAAAAGCTGGGCGAAACGCTGGGCAACGAGTGCCGCGCCGAGAATCTGGCCCTGCTGCTTGGCCCCGGTCTGAACATCAAGCGCAGCCCGCTGTGCGGACGTAACTTTGAGTATTTCAGCGAAGACCCCTATCTCAGCGGTGAGATGGGCGCGGCACTGGTCAACGGCATCCAGAGCAATGGTGTGGGCAGCTGCATCAAGCATTTTGCCGCCAACAATCAGGAGACCGACCGCATGGTCAGCGACAGCGTGATGGACGAGCGCACCCTGCACGAGATCTATCTTCCCGCCTTTGAAACGGTGGTCAAAAAGGCAAAGCCGCTGGGCGTGATGGCCGCCTACAACAAGCTCAACGGCACCCACTGCTCGGAGAACAAGGAACTGCTGACCGACATCCTGCGCAAACGCTGGGGCTATGAGGGCATGGTGGTGACCGACTGGGGCGCAGTAAAAGACCGCGCCAAGGGCATCGCCGCCGGACAGGATCTGGAAATGCCCGGCGGAAGCGGCCGCGGCACAAACTCGATCCTTTCTGCCATCAAGGCAGGAACGCTCTCGGAGGAGGAGTTGAACGCTGCCGTCCGCAACCTGCTGCGGTTCGTGGATTCTGTGACCAAAACTGAAAACGCGAGCGCCGTATTTGACCGGGACGCAGACTACCGGATGGCAGTTTCTGTTGCAGAGAACTCTGCGGTTCTGCTGAAGAACGAAAAGGGCGTACTTCCTCTGGCAAAGGGCTGCAAGGCGGTGTTCCTTGGCGAATTTGCGCAGCACCCCCGGTATCAGGGCGGCGGCAGCAGCCATGTCAACAGTGCGAAGGTCAGCTGTGCGCTGGAGCACGCTCCCGGTGTAGCCTATGCACAGGGCTACCGCACCGATGAGGATACCGTTGATCCTGCGCTGGAACAGGCCGCCGTGGCTGCTGCTGCAGACGCAGAGGTCGCCGTGATCTTTGCCGGACTCCCGGAGCGGTACGAGAGCGAAGGCTACGACCGCACCACCCTTGCCATGCCGGAAAATCAGAATCATCTGATCGCCGCAGTCGCTGCGGTACAGCCGAATACCGTGGTCGTCCTGCACAACGGCTCTGCCATCGAAATGCCGTGGGTCAACGATGTCCCGGCTGTTCTGGAACTGTACCTTGCCGGTGACGGTGCCGGAGAAGCCGCCGTGAATCTGTTGTACGGCGCTGTCAACCCCAGCGGCAAGCTGGCAGAGACCTTCCCCCGGAGGCTGAGCGACACCCCGGCTTATCTTTCCTTCCCCGGCGAGCGGGAGACCAGCGTTTACTCTGAGGGCGTATTTGTCGGCTACCGCTACTACGACACCACGGAAGCAGATGTTCTGTTCCCCTTCGGTCATGGCCTTTCCTACACGACCTTTGAATACAGCGTACTCCGGCTGAGCCGCAGCACCGTCCGTGAGGGTGAAGAAGTGCAGGTCACCGTCACGGTAAAAAATACCGGCGCAGTCGCCGGCAAGGAAACGGTGCAGCTCTATGTAGCACCGCCCAAGGGTGAGCGTCACCGTCCGGTCCGGGAACTGAAAGGTTTTGCCAAGGTGTCCCTGCAGCCCGGTGAGAGCAAGGAGGTGCAGTTCACACTGGACAAGCGCAGCCTTGCCTATTATGAGCCGGAACTGCATGATTTCTATGCAGAAAGCGGCACTTACCAGATCTGCGTTGGTGCATCCAGCCGGGATCTGCGCCTGACCGGCTTGCTGGAATGGCAGGCAGCGCAGCCGCTGCCGGTACACTTTACCGCAGCCTCCACTCTGAAGCAGGTCATGACCCACCCGGTGGGTGCTGCCATCATCGGACCGATCCTGCAGCATATGGCCGCAGCCGCAGGCAGCGCCACCGGAAAAAAGGACGATGATGATTCTTCTCTGTCCATGATGATGGGAATCCAGCTCAACACGCTGATTGATTTCCACGTCCTGACCGAGGAGCAGCTGAACGGCATCCTGAGCCAGATCAATCAGGCGTAAGGCAGGGATTGCGCGATAAAATAAGTCCTACTCTCTCCACTTTATTGCCATAAATTTTCCAAAAACCTCTTGACGCATTCTACATACAGTGGTATTTTTCTTGTAAATCCCACTGCTTTTGTGGATTGGCCCAAAACCATCCACAAGATGTGGTCGTGTTCATTTTGAACACAGCCACAGAAAGTGGTTGGTTATCACCGTGAGACCCACCACTTCCGTGAGGAAAAGTCCACGAAAGAATTTACCGCCCCGCAACACACCCGATTCATTTTGCCGCTTACTTCACCCGACAAAATCCATCGCTATGCTGCATGGGCGGTATTTTTCTTTTACGGGAAACGCACCTTGACAATTTCATGAGCTGTCCGAACGTGATACCGACTTTTCGTCAACGCTGCTGCACAAACAGGGGCAGGAACTTCGTTCGGAGCAAACGGTGATTCACATACATGAGCAGAATCCCTCTACTTATTTTTTGCACCTTAACAATTCGGAAACATTTGTTGATAGAGCGTTTTGAGCGCAGCGGTGGAGGGCAAGAACCGTCCCGTGGCCACAAATTTTCAATTCTTGAAAATTTCCTGTCCATTCGGGACTTCACTTCTCAAACTCTTGCGAGTTTTCCAAGTGATCTTGTTGGGGTAGCGCTTGTCGGGGCAACGCCCCTCCATCTGCTGTCGCAGACCGCGCTGCCGCTTAAAAGCCCCACTGGGGCTTTCATTGCTGCGCTGCGCTTCGCAAACGCGGTCCCACCCCAAACCCTGCTCATGGTTCGCACCTGACGGTGCGAACAGCAACGGCGTGTCGTGCTTACATAACTTCACCGAGGAGTTATCGAACAGACAGGAGG
>OIPH01000329.1_pt1 | contig 12770 bp, 5 predicted proteins | sample 1585761 | NCBI WGS metagenome assembly OIPH01 (sample SAMN02674699, study PRJEB24791) | human gut metagenome, SKBSTL042 | isolation source: stool | host: Homo sapiens | place: USA
GGTATGCAGATGGCCCAAAGCACAGAGCCGATGGCTTGCACGGCAAACAGTACGCCTACCCAGTCGGCGGCATTCTGATATTGCAGGCTCTTGGTGTCGAGTACCACTTTGGTCACACCATCTACCAGGTGCTCTACTGTAGGAGCGTCAAAAGCATTGGCAGCGATGCTGCCGTTGGTATAGGTCCACATGAACATAAAGGCAAACCAGCAGAAGAACTGTACCAGTCCGATAGTCCAGAATGCTTTCGGAGCCTTGATGAGCAGCTTCAGCATGTTGGTCTTTTCATGTTCCTCTTCTTCGGTGATGCCGTGATACTCTGCATATTCGGCAGGCGGCATCTCTTTTACTTTGACCGAAGTGTAGATAACGCAGAAGATAAGGATGGCTGCTCCGATGTAGAATGAGTAAATCACCGAGTCGGGGATTACTCCTTGGGGAGCTGTATTGCTGATGCCAATCCATGCAAAGATGAACGGGAAGAGATAGCCTACCAGGCTGCCTGCATTGCAGAGAAAACTCTGGATGGAGTAGGCGAGCCCTTTTTGTTTCTCATTCACCATGTCACCCACCATCATTTTGAAGGGTTGCATGGCCATATTGATGGAGGTGTCGAGGAACATCAGCGATACCAGTCCGAAAATCATGGCTGTACTTACTGCCATGCCGAAGCTTCCGGCATTGGGTAGCAGGCACATGACGAGTACGGCCACCAACGAACCTATAAACAGATAAGGGATGCGCCGTCCGAAGCGTGTCCAGGTCTTGTCACTGGCGGCTCCCACAATGGGTTGTACAATGATACCTGCCAACGGCGGTAATATCCAGAAATAACTCAAATTATGCGGGTCTGCACCCAAAGTGGAAAAGATACGGCTGATGTTTGCACTCTGCAAAGCATATGCAATCTGTACGCCGAAAAAACCAAAGCTGATGTTCCACAGCTTCCAGAAACTTAAATCGGGTTTTACTTTCATGATGGTTTAATATGTTTTATTATTTCGTAGTTCCTCTTATCACCAGATTGGTACGTACTATCTTGTTGTTGCTTTTCTCTTCTCCCTCCAGCTTTCCGGTCAGAATGCTGAAAGCGCTTTTACCTACTTCCTCGCCATGCTGCTCCACGGTAGTCAGCTTCGGGTCGGTGCTTTGCGCAATGGCTCCGTCGGTGAATCCGCAGATGGATACTTCATCGGGAACTTTTACGCCGACCAGTTTGCAGGCATACAGTATGCCCGAAGCTGTCTCGTCGTTGATGGCAAAGAAACCGTCAGGGCGGTCTTCGCTTTCCAGCAGGTCGGGAGTGATGGAGATGGCACGTTCACGGGTGTCGCACAACAGAATCATGCTGTCGTCCACCGGAATTTTATACTTCTTCATGGCATCCAGGTAGCCGTTCCGGCGATTTTTGGTAATCTCCAGGTGGGGAGCCGCACCATAGAAAAGGATACGCTTGCATCCGGTCTGTATCATGTATTCCACGGCGGCAAAGGAGCCGGCATAATCGTCTACCACCACTCGCTCGGTTTTCAGCCCCGTGCAGATACGATCGTAAAAGACGATGGGAATATCGTTGTTCAGTAGCTCCTGGTAATGGTCGTATTGGGAAGTGTCCTTGGCAAGTGAAGCGATGACTCCGCAGACACGGGCGGCAAGGAAAGAATGCACAATCTTCACTTCCTGCTCGTACGATTCGCTGCTCTGCGCCACTATGATATTATATCCGGCATTTGCCGCCGCTTTCTCAATTCCGCTCAATACGCAGGAAAAGAAGTGGTGTACCAGTTGGGGGACAATGACGCCGATGGTATTGCTGCGGCTTGCGCGGAGATTTACGGCCAGTACATTGGGCTTGTAGTTATGTTCGCGCGCATAGGCATGGACAAGGTCACGAGTTTCCTTGCTGATGTCCGGATTGTCTTTCAGCGCTCTTGACACGGTGGAAGGGGAGACATTCAGCGCCCGGGCAATATCCTTGATGGTAATCTGCGGTTTATTCATGGTATAGTTTTGAGGACAAAGATAAGGTAAACTTCCCTAATCCGATTGCAAAAATAACGTAATATGGTAAATTGTGCTTATTCGTTGAGGTTTATCGGGTTGTAAGTTTGTGCAAACGATTGCGGACACCCGTATTTTGACAAATTAAGGTGATATGTAGTTCTATATTTCCTAAATGCTTATATTTGCAGTACGCAATTAATGATGATAACGCCATGAAACACATGAAGTTTTTGACTTTCTTTTTTTGTATTGCCTTTGCCGTATTTGCATGCAGCAGCAATAATGAGACAGACCCCAACGCCGGTGGAATTCCCGATAAGGAGGAACCTCTGGCTACGGACTTTGCTAAAGGTGCCGACATCAGTTGGGTAACGGAGATGGAACATAAGGGTATGAAATTCTACAATGCTTCCGGTGTGGAGACCGATTGTTTCCAGCTGATGAAGGATTTGGGCTTGAATGCAGTTCGACTCAGAGTATGGGTCAATCCCAAAGAACACGATAACTGGTGCAATACGGCCGATTTGGTGACGAAAGCCAAGCGTGCCGCAGAGCTGGGCATGGACGTAATGGTAGACTTCCATTACAGTGACTGGTGGGCCGACCCTGGACAGCAGCATAAGCCTGCTGCATGGAAAGGACTGAACTTGGCCGACTTGAAGAAAGCCGTCGCCGACCATACTGCCGATGTACTTAATGCGCTGAAAACGGCAGGAGTTACTCCTAAGTGGATTCAGGTAGGCAATGAAATCCGTCCGGGGATGCTCTGGGATGAAGATGCTGCATTGAGTGGTGCGTCCTATGATGTGAGGGAATGTGATGTAAAGGGTTCCAACAGCACTTCCGAGAAAGTGAAATACCGTAAGAACTTTGCCAACCTGGCTGCTTTTATCAATGTAGGATACGATGCGGTAAAGTCCGTCTTCGACGATGCCATTGTCATCGTCCATCTGGACAATGGATATGACAACGAATTGTATACCTGGTTCTTTAATGGACTGAAAGCCAATGGCGGTAAGTGGGATATGATAGGCATGTCGCTCTATCCTTACTGGACGATGCTCGAGCACAAGGAATATACAGCTGATAGAACTATCACCGAGTGTATTGCCAATATTAATAGTGTAGCCCGGAAATACAACTGTGACGTGATGGTGGTGGAAACCGGTATGGAGTGTGCCGACGACAAAGGGAATCTGTCAAGTGCTTCCGTGCTGGCAGAAGGGAAACGCCAACTGGCACGTATCCTGAAAGAGTGCAAGGAGAATACCGGCGGACGCTGCAAGGGCGTGTTCTACTGGGAACCGGAATGCAGGCCGAACCAATATCGGCTGGGGGCATTCACTGAAGACGGCCGCCCCACTGTGATAATGGATGCTTTTAAATAATTATATTAACAAAATCTTTTAAAGAAGAATGAGAAAGACAATACTTATCTTTTCCTGCTGCGCTTTTTTTGCCTTGGCGGCAATGGCGCAGCGTACAGAAGCATTGTTGGAAAAGAACTGGAAGTTCACCAAGGGAGATGTTCCCGAAGCAACACAAACAAATTTCGACGACAGTAAGTGGGAAACAGTGACCATTCCTCATGATTGGGCCATCTTTGGTCCGTTCGACCGCAACAACGATTTGCAGGAGGTAGCGGTTACGCAAGACCTTGAAAAACAAGCTTCCGTAAAGACCGGGCGTACCGGAGGGTTGCCTTATGTGGGTGTCGGTTGGTATCGTACGGCTTTTGATGCTTCTGCAGACAAGCAGGTCACTCTGGTTTTCGATGGTGCTATGAGTGAGGCTCGGGTCTATGTCAATGGGAAAGAAGCTTGTTTCTGGCCTTTCGGATATAACTCTTTTCATTGCGATGTTACCGGTTTGCTGAATGCCGACGGTAAAAACAATGTGCTGGCTGTCCGTCTGGAAAACAGACCCCAGTCCTCCCGTTGGTATCCGGGGGCGGGATTGTATCGCAATGTCCGCCTAGTTACTACGGAACGTGTCCATGTTCCAGTTTGGGGTACACAGCTCACCACACCGCATGTTTCTGCTGAATACGCTTCCGTGCGTCTGCGTACTACAATACGGAATGCCGGTGATGCGGATGTTCGTATTTCTACTGATATTATTGCGCCGGACGGTAAGATAGTAGCCCGTAAGGATAATAGCCGGAAAATTAATCACGGACAGCCATTTGAGCAGAATTTTCTGATAAATGCTCCGTCTCTGTGGTCCCCTGAGACACCTTATTTATATAAGGCAGTATCTAAGATTTATGTAGATGGCAAACAGACTGACGAATATACCACGCGTTTTGGTATCCGCAGCATTGAGATTATAGCTGATAAGGGATTCTTCCTGAATGGTAAGCACCGTAAATTCCAGGGGGTATGCAATCACCACGATTTGGGCCCGTTGGGTGCGGCTGTCAATGTGGCTGCTCTTCGCCGTCAGTTGACATTATTGAAGGATATGGGATGTGATGCAGTCCGTACCTCCCACAATATGCCTACACCCGAATTGGTGGAACTCTGTGACGAGATGGGCTTTATGATGATGTTGGAACCTTTCGATGAATGGGATATTGCCAAATGTGAGAATGGTTATCACCGCTATTTCAACGAATGGGCAGAAAAGGATATGGTAAATATGCTGCATCAGTATCGGAACAATCCTTGTGTGGTAATGTGGAGTATAGGAAATGAGGTTCCTACCCAATGTAGTCCCGAGGGCTACAAAGTGGCTTCTTTCCTGCAGGATATTTGCCATCGCGAAGACCCTACACGCCCCGTTACTTGCGGTATGGACCAGGTGACTTGTGTGCTTGCCAACGGGTTTGCGGCAATGATTGATGTACCCGGTCTTAATTATCGGGCTCACCGCTATGTGGAGTCTTATGAGACTCTTCCACAGAATATTGTGCTCGGTTCGGAGACGGCTTCCACTGTAAGTTCCCGTGGTGTCTATAAATTTCCCGTACAGAAGGGAGCCAGTGTGATGTACGATGACCATCAGTGCTCCGGTTATGATGTGGAGTGTTGTTCCTGGTCGAATCTTCCCGATGAGGATTTTGCTTTGTCTGATGATTATGACTGGACAATCGGACAGTTCGTCTGGACGGGCTTTGATTATTTGGGTGAGCCTTCTCCTTATAGTACGGATTCCTGGCCCAGCCACAGCTCCGTTTTCGGTATCATAGACTTGGCAAGCCTCCCCAAAGACCGTTTCTATCTGTACCGCAGCCTATGGAACAAGCAGGCAAATACCTTGCATGTCCTTCCGCACTGGACGTGGCCGGGCAGGGAAGGGGAGAATACTCCGGTTTTTGTTTACACCAGCTATCCCAGTGCCGAACTGTTCGTCAACGGAAAGAGTTATGGCAAACAGCGGAAACTTACTGCTGATGAAAGCCGTGCTTTGGAAGGTCAGGACTCCCTTGCTTTGCAGCGTCGCTATCGCTTGATGTGGATGGATGTTCCTTATGAACCGGGCGAAGTGAAAGTGGTAGCTTATGATGCTTCCGGTAAGCCTGCAGAAGAAAAGGTGATTCGTACCGCTGGCAAGCCCCATCATCTGGAGCTGGTTGCCGACCGCACCCGCTTGTCTGCCGATGGCAAAGACCTGGCATATATCACAGTCCGTGTCGTGGATAAGGACGGTAACCTTTGTCCGGCAGACAGCCGCATGGTAAACTTCTCGGTGAAGGGTGCCGGAAAATATCGCGCTGCTGCCAATGGAGATGCTACCAGCCTCGATTTGTTCCATCTGCCCAAGATGCCGGCTTTCAGCGGTCAGCTGACGGCTATTGTGCAGAGTGGCGAGCAAGCCGGTGAGATCGTGTTTGAGGCAAGGGCTAAAGGATTGAAGTCCGGAAAGCTGGTACTTTATACTTCAGAGAAATAAATAGCACTATTTGCTTCCACTCTACCACACCTGCTCTGTAACCCTTTGTTCATCGGTGTTTGAGGTGCGGTGGAAGCAACAGAAAAAGGTGGAAGCAAATTTTGCTTCCACCTCTGTTTTTAGGGCCGACATGATGTTAACTTGTTGTAATGTAACAAGTTAATATCATGTCGGCCATTTTGTTAATATCGTGTTAATGGCATATTAATATTGTGCAGACACGTTATTCATATCCTGAAAGTATGTTGCTTGGTTTATACATGCATGGCATTTCTTCAGTAAAAGCTTTGTGTTTCTTTTGTTTTGTCTTGATGTTGTGTAGTACTTAACGGTCGTAAAGCGATTTGTTGACGGCCGTAAAGCGATCTGTCAACGGCCATCGACAAATCGCCTAACGGCCGTTAGGCGGTGAAAATCTCTGTACTTTAGCAGAATAAACATATATGTTATGTGCAAGAATGCCACATGTAGAGTGGAGAGAAGCGCTGTATTATGATATATCAAGTGATTTTTCTATCTTGTGCAACCGCATGCAATCGTTTGCACTGTTCGTTTCCCACATTTTACACTCTCTTTATACTTTACTAAGGTAATAAAGCATATTTTTGTTGCGTCATGCTTTGGGTACTTGAAAGACGTTAGAAAGCGAAAGTACGAAAATTATTTTTCGAATAATATATATAGGTAATTAATATTGTTAACTTTAATTTATTAAATGCATGAAGCAAGTTAATCTTAGAATCTGTCAAACGATTCTTACCCTAATCTTAGGGCTATTCTTGTCTGTAGGCGCTTATGCACAGAACATCACTGTGAAAGGGCATGTAAAAGATGCTTTGGGAGGAGTGATAGGCGCAAATGTAGTGGAAAAAGGAAATTCCACGAATGGTATAATCACTGACCTTGATGGTAATTTTACATTGACAGTTCCTCAGGGAGCTACGTTGGTCGTGTCTTTTATCGGATACAAGACGCAAGAAGTAGCTGCTGCTCCTTCAGTAATTATTACATTACAAGATGATGCGGAATTGTTGGGCGAGGTGGTCGTAATTGGTTACGGTACAGCCAAAAAGAATGATTTGACTGGGTCTGTTACGGCTATTAGTGCAGATAAAATGGTAAAAGGTGCTGTTACATCTGCTACTGATATGTTGGTTGGTAAAGCTGCCGGTGTAAGTGTGATTACTGACGGTGGTGCTCCGGGAGCTGGTGCTACAATTCGTGTGCGTGGCGGTTCTTCTATGTCTGCATCCAATAATCCGTTGATTGTTATTGACGGTGTGCCTGTAGATGACGGTGGTATTAATGGTATGTCAAATCCTTTGGCTACTGTCCATCCCAATGATATTGAGACTTTTACTATTTTGAAAGATGCTTCTGCAACAGCCATTTATGGTTCTCGTGCATCTAACGGTGTTATTATTATTAATACTAAAAAAGGAAAGTCTGGACGTGTACAAGTTGGTTATAGCGGTACATTCTCTATTAATACAAGACCCAATAAAGTAGATGTAATGTCTGCAAATGAATTTAGAGAATTTGTGACTTCTAAATTCGGTGAATCAAGTGCTCAGTTTAAAGCATTAGGTCAGGCAAATACTGATTGGCAGGATGAAATATTCAAAACCTCTTTCAGTACAGACCACAATGTTAATGTTTCTGGTGCTATACCACACATGCCCTATCGTGTATCAGTTTCTTATACCAATGAAAATGGTATATTGAAGACTTCTAATATGGAGCGTTTGACTGGTGCTATTAGCTTGAATCCTAATTTCTTTGATAAGAAATTGAATATTCAGTTGAATGTGAAAGGTATTTATAATACAAACCGTTTTGCAGATACTGGTGCAATAGGTATGGCGACGCAATATGATCCGACACAGCCTATTTACATGGATGGAAATCCCTATGGTAACGGCTACTTTATGTATATGAAAAGTGGCAATAATCCTACACCGGTTGATATTGGTTTGGCTAATCCCGTTTCTATTTTAGATTCAAAGCATGACGAATCAACTGTTTATAGAAGTATTGGTAATGCACAAATTGACTATAAGTTTCATTTCCTGCCCGAATTGAGAGCAAACTTGAATTTAGGTTACGACGTGTCTAAGAGTGAAGGTGATGTTATTATAGAAGATAATGCTCCTATGACTTGGTGCCAAGGTAACTATAAAACTGGGTTTGGGGAAAATAGCAGCTATTATCAATTGAAGCGGAATACATTGCTGGATTTCTATTTGAATTATGCTAAAGAGTTTGGTGCACATCATGTCGATGTTATGGGCGGTTATTCTTGGCAGCATTTCTATAATTCTACATGGACCAAATATCCTTATTCTACAGTAAAAGCTGAAGAAACTGGTAAGGAATTCTATAAGGATATGGAAGATTATTCAACTGAAAACTATCTTGTTTCTTTCTTTGGGCGTTTGAATTATACATTATTGAATCGTTATTTGGTGACATTTACCTTGCGTAATGATGGTTCTTCACGTTTCAATAAAGACAATCGTTGGGGATTATTTCCTTCAGTTGCTTTGGCATGGAAGATGAAAGAAGAGAATTTCTTGAAGGGAGTGGATTGGCTTTCTGATTTGAAGTTGCGTTTGGGCTATGGTATTACTGGTCAGCAAAACCTGAATAATGGTGACTATCCTTATATGGCTCGCTATATGTATTCCAAAGCTGGAGCAAATTATTATTTTGGTAATAACAAGTATTCATTGATTGCTCCTCAAGCTTATGATGAAAACTTGAAATGGGAAGAAACTACAACTTACAATATTGGATTGGATTTCGGTGTATTGAACAACAAATTGACAGGTACTCTTGATTTGTATTATCGTAAAACTGATGATTTGCTGAATACGGTTACAGCTCCTGCCGGTACAAACTTTAGTAACCAGTTGTTGACGAATGTAGGTACATTGGAGAATAAAGGTATTGAACTTACTTTGACGGCTCATCCTATCACGACAAAAGATTGGGACTGGACATTGAGTTATAACATCTCTTATAATAAAAATGAAATTACCAAATTGACATTTAATGATGACCCGGCTTATAAAGGTGTGATTCATACTGGTATTGATGGAGCAACCGGTTATAATATCATGATAAATGCTGTTGATCATCCTTATAATTCATTCTATGTATGGGAACAACTTTATGATAAGGCTGGAAATCCGATAGAAGGTGCTTATGTTGATCAAAATGGGGATAATAAAATAGACGAAGAAGATTTGGTCGCTTACAAAAAGTCTGCTCCTGACGTATTTATGGGATTAACTTCTCAATTGTCTTATAAGAATTGGGATTTGTCATTTGCTTTGCGTGCAAGTATTGGAAACTATGCTTATAACAATGTACAATCCAATCGTGAGGCTTGGGATGGTTCACAAGTGTATGACCAAACTGGTTTCTTGAAAAATCGTTTGACTTCTGCATGGAAAACAAATTTCAAGACAGGGCAATATCGTTCTAGTTACTATGTTCAGAATGCTTCTTTTGTACGGATGGACAATATTTCATTAGGATACACTTTTAACAAGCTGTTCAATGATAAACAAAGTGCACGTGTTTATGTCACGGTACAGAATCCGTTTGTTATTACCAAATATGATGGTTTGGATCCTGAAATTAGCGGTAGTGGAGTTGATAATAATATCTATCCTCGCCCTCGTGTATTTATGTTAGGCTTGAATCTTAATTTTTAATCAATGAAGTTATGAAAATATTAAAATATAAATATATATTGTCGGCAGCCCTTTTGAGTACGATGTTAGGGGTTACCTCTTGTGTGAACGATCTGGATACGGTTCCATTGGATAAGGATGAATTGGTTTCGGATGTCGTTTTTGGAAAGGAGATAGGAGCTTATGAACAAAGTTTGGCTAAAATATATGCAGGTTTGGTAATAGGTGGTAATGCAGGTGGAGACTCAGACCAGGATGTTGTCGGCATTGACGGTGGTTCTCAGGCTTCATTTATTCGCGTATTGTGGAATATGCAGGAATTGGCTTCTGATATCGCTCATTGTTGCTGGAATGATCCTGGTATTCCAGACTTCAATCATATTTCTTGGGCTGCTTCAAGTCCATGGATCAAAGGATCATATTATCGTTTGTATTATCAGATTAACTTGTCAAATGCGTTTTTACGTGAAACAACTGATGATAAACTTGCCTCACGAGGTTGTTCAGAGCAAGTAAAGGCTTCTATTAAAACTTTCCGTGCAGAAGCTCGTTTTATGCGTGCTTTGATGTATCTGTATGCTTTGGATTTGTATCGTAATGTTCCGTTTGTAGATGAAAACAGCCCTATTGGTAGCGTTCGTCCACAACAAATTATGAAAGATCAATTATTTGAATACATTGAAAGTGAAATGTTGGCATGTGAAAGTGATATGCTTGATCCTGTAGTTGGATTTAATGATAATTATGGACATGCTAATAAAGCTGCTCTGTGGGCTGCATTGTCTCGCTTGTATTTGAATGCAGACACGTATGTAGGTGTAAATAAATATACTGAATGTGTGACTTATTCTAAAAAGATTATTTCAGCAGGTTACCAATTGGAACCGGTTTATGGCGATATGTTCAAAGCTGATAATGACCAATCCAAAGAGATGATTTTCCCATTGAGATATGAAGGTGAAGATACAATGACCTGGGGAGGTATGACAGCTTTGTTATGCTGGGGTTCTGCTGATTTTCAAGAAGAAACGAATGCAAAGGGAGGTTGGCAAGGTGTTAGAGCTAAGTCGTCTTTATATAATATCTTTGAAAAAGAGGATAGCAGTGATAAGGATACTCGTAAAGCAATGTTGCGTACAGAAGCTACCACAAATATTGAGATCACAAATGAAGCTGATTTTGTCAATAATGGCATTCCCGTTACCAAGTTTTATAATGTGAATAAAGATGGAAGTAAACCTGCATCTGCGGAAGCTTGGACAGATTATCCATTATTCCGTTTAGGTGAAATCTATTTGAATTTAGCAGAAGCTGTTCTTCGTGGCGGACAAGGAGCAACAAAAACAGAGGCTTTGGGATATGTAAATGATTTGCGTAAACGTGCATATTCAGACAAGGCGTCCGCACCTATTTCCGATAGTGATTTTACTTTGGACTTTATGATGGATGAACGCGCACGTGAGCTATTCTACGAAGCTCAAAGACGTACAGATTTGATTCGCTTCGGTAAATATACTTCTGCTGATTATGTTTGGCCATGGAAGGGTGGAGTTGCGGCAGGAAAATCTGTTGAAAGCTTTTATCAAGTGTTCCCCTTGCCTTCAGACGATGTTGGTTCTAATCAGAACCTGGTACAGAATGAAGGATACTAATATTAATGATTAAACATGAATGATATGAAGACAAAATATATTTATTTACTTTTGGCTGGAATCTTCGCATTGATGTCTTGTGAGGAGGATGCTACCCCCATATTGGAATTGAAGACTGCTGCTGCATTGCATGCGCTTTCCCAAACAGACATTACTATTACTAAAGACAATAAGGATGCGCAATTTCCGGAAATAGCTTGGGATAAGGCAGATTATGGAGTTTCTGCAGTAGTTAATTATGTTGTAACTCTAACAAATACTTCTACCAATAAGAGTATTGTAATAGGAGAAACAGGGGATGCAAAACTGGCATTTACAAATAGTGAAATGAATTCTTTATTGGCTAAGGTAGGAGCATATCCGGGGCAAACGTATGATTTTACTGTTTCTTTGGTTTCTGAGGCATATGATGCTTATACTGATGCAGCTAGTAACTCAATAACTTTTAAGGCTACACCTTATGACCCTAATGTAGATAATATTACATGGAAGTATGCTTATGTAGCTGTTGGCTATCCTGATTGGGACTACACTACTGCCTATTTGATAGGTGACCCTGACGGTGATGGCATTTATAGTGGTTATGCCAATTTTGATGGTGCTGCTTCTTATGCAATCATTGATGGTGCAGACCTTACGAAAGTATTGGCTAAAGACCAGCAAGTTACTGCTGATGGTAAAGGTTTCATTGAAATTACTTTAGATGCAGAAGGTAAGGTAACCCAATCAGAGAAAGGGCTGGTTTGGGGAGTAATTGGAGATGCTACGTCTAGTGGTTGGGACAAAGATACCCAGATGGAATACGATACCACTACTCGTCTTTGGACAGTGGTTACTCCGTTGCTCGATAAGGAATTCAAATTTAGAGCCAATAATGACTGGGGATTCAATTATGGAGCAGAAGAAGGTAAACTTTCTGAGTTGGCCGGTAACTTGGTTGCTGGAGGTCAAAATTTCAAAGTGGTAAAGGCAAGTCCCTATATTATTACTTTAAATTTGACTAATGCAGGAAAATATACTTATAGTATGGAAGAAACAACGATTGAGCTTTCTAGCTCTGCAATGACATTGCCTGGTAGCTATCAGAGTGGTGATGGTTGGAAGCCGGAAGCTGATGATTGCTATAAGGTAGAATCTGCAGCTCGTGATTTCAAATATACTGGCACTCACTATTTCCCTGCCGATACAGAATTCAAGTTCTATGATTCTGGTACGTGGATTGGTGTTGTTGGAGATATTACTTGGAATGAGGCTAAGACATCAACTACGTTTGTTATCGGTGATGGCGGTAATGTTAAGATTGAGGCTGCCGGTTATTATCGAGTAGGTGCCGATACTAAGAAGATGGTTGCTACTTTGGATAAGACAGGTTGGGAGATTATTGGTGATGCTACTCCTGGTGGATGGGATAAAGGCACTTTAATGGATTATGATGCTGAAACGCAAAAGTGGTCGGTGACTGTTACATTAGGTGATGGTGAAATGAAATTCAGATGGGATGCAGCTTGGACTATAAACT
>OIPH01000342.1_pt1 | contig 12414 bp, 7 predicted proteins | sample 1585761 | NCBI WGS metagenome assembly OIPH01 (sample SAMN02674699, study PRJEB24791) | human gut metagenome, SKBSTL042 | isolation source: stool | host: Homo sapiens | place: USA
CGATCTCTGAATCGCCTCCAGATCCTCCTTCAATCCTACGACCAGATTGTCGTACTCCCGCATACCGGTACCGCCGGGAATCAGGTGGCCGCAAATCACGTTCTCCTTCAGGTTCTCCAACGGATCGACCTTGCCCTGGATCGCAGCTTCGTTCAGCACTTTGGTCGTCTCCTGGAAGGAAGCGGCCGAAATGAAGCTCGAAGTCTGCAATGCGGCACGGGTGATACCCTGCAGAATCTGCGTGGAAGTCGCAGGAACGATATCACGCACCTTGACGAGATTCAGGTCACGACGCTTGAGGCTCGAATTCTCGTCACGCAACTTGCGCATCGAGATAATCTGCCCCGGCTGTACGGCCGTAGAGTCGCCGGCATCCGTTACGACCACCTTGTCATAAAGCTCGTCGTTCACGTCCATAAACTCCCACTTATCGACGATCTGATCCTCGAAGAAGCGGGTATCACCCGGATCTTCGATCTTGACTTTCGACATCATCTGGCGTACGATCACCTCGAAATGCTTGTCGTTGATCTTCACGCCCTGCATACGGTACACCTCCTGCACCTCATTGACGATGTACTCCTGCACCTTCGTCAGACCCAGGATATTGAGAATATCGCTCGGGGTAATGGCACCGTCCGAAAGCGCACCGCCGGCCTTCACGTAGTCGTTCTCCTGAACGATGATCTGACGCGACAGCGGCACCAGGTAACGGCGTACGTCACCTTCTTTTGACGTGATGATGATCTCACGGTTACCGCGCTTGATCTTGCCGAAGGTCACCTCGCCGTCGATCTCCGAAACGATGGCCGGATTGGACGGGTTGCGGGCCTCGAACAACTCCGTAACACGCGGCAGACCACCGGTGATATCGCCGCCCGACTTGCCGACGGCACGCGGGATCTTGATCAGGATATCGCCGGCCTTGATCTTCGCATTGTCCTTGACAACCACGTGGGCCGACACCGGCAAGTTGTAGGATTTGACCTCTTCGCCCTCCTTGTTGATCACCTTGATCACGGGGTTCTTGGTCTTATCCTTGGATTCGATGATTACCTTCTCCGAAAGACCGGTCTGCTCATCGCGCTCGTCACGGTAAGTAACACCCTCGATAACACTGTCATAAACAGCTTTACCCTCATGCTCGGAGATGATTACCGCGTTGTACGGATCCCACTCGCAGATCATGTCGCCCTTCTTGACTTCGGCACCGTCGCTCATATAGAGCATCGAACCGTAAGGCAGGTTGTGCGTATAAAGCACGATTTCGGTCTTGGGATCCACGATGCGGAACTCCGACTGACGCGAAATGACGATGTCCACGGCTTCGCCCTGCGGGTTCTTGCCCTTCACGGTGCGAAGCTCGTCGATCTCCAGACGACCTTCGTATTTCGAAACCACATTGGTCTCGACAGCCGTACCGGCCGCCACACCGCCGACGTGGAACGTACGGAGGGTCAGCTGCGTACCCGGCTCACCGATGGACTGTGCCGCGATGACGCCAACCACTTCGCCACGCTGTACCATGCGGGCCGTAGCCAGGTTGCGTCCGTAGCACTTCGCACAAACGCCGCGACGCGATTCGCAGGTAAGCACCGAACGGATTTCGACGGACTCCAGCGGCGATTTCTCGATGGCCTCGGCAATCGACTCCGTGATCTCCTCACCGGCCTTGCAGAGCACCTCGCCCGTGAGCGGGTGAATCACATCGTTCAGAGCCGTGCGGCCCAGGATGCGATCGTAGAGCGTCTGCACCACGTCGTCGTTGCGCTTGATGGCCGTAGCCGTCAAACCGCGCAGCGTACCGCAATCCTCCTCGTTGATGATTACATCCTGCGCAACGTCCACCAGACGGCGCGTCAGGTAACCGGCATCGGCCGTTTTCAGCGCCGTATCGGCCAAACCCTTACGGGCACCGTGCGTAGAGATGAAGTATTCGAGCACCGAAAGACCCTCCTTGAAGTTCGAGAGAATCGGGTTTTCGATGACCTGCTGACCGCCCTCGACACCTGACTTCTGCGGCTTGGCCATCAGACCGCGCATACCCGAAAGCTGACGGATCTGCTCCTTCGAACCGCGGGCTCCGGAGTCCAGCATCATATAGACCGGGTTGAAACCGTCGTCATCCTTGATCAGGGTGTCGATCACCGTCTTGGTGAGTTTCGTATTGATATTGGTCCAGATGTCGATGATCTGGTTGTAGCGTTCGTTGTTGGTGATAAGACCCATGTTGTAGGATTCGATCACCTCGTCGGCACGCTCGTATCCCTCCTGGACCAGTTTCTCCTTCTCCTCGGGAATAATAACGGCATCGAGGTTGAACGACAGACCGCCCTGGAAGGCCATCTGGTACCCCATCGCCTTGATATCGTCGAGGAATGCAGCCACCTTGTCGGCACCCGCCTTCTTCATCACCACGGCGATAATGTCGCGCAGCGAACGCTTGGTAAGCACCTCATTGATATAACCGACCTCTTCGGGCACCACCTGGTTGAACAGGATGCGGCCGATAGTCGTTTCCTTCAGTACCCGCACCTTGTTGCCGTTCTCGTCCACGTCGCTGACCATACATTTCACCTGCGCATGCAGATCGGCCCGCTTCTCGTTGTAAGCGATGATCGCCTCCTCGGGACCATAGAAAGTAAGGCCTTCGCCTTTGACGCCCTTGCGGGGCTTGGTGATATAGTACAGACCGAGAACCATGTCCTGCGAAGGCACGGTGATAGGAGCGCCGTTCGCGGGGTTCAGGACGTTGTGCGAACCGAGCATGAGCAGCTGGGCCTCCAGAATGGCGGCATTGCCCAGCGGCAGATGCACGGCCATCTGGTCACCGTCGAAGTCGGCGTTGAACGCCGTACAAGCCAACGGGTGCAGCTGCATGGCCTTGCCCTCGATCAATTTGGGCTGAAAGGCCTGGATACCCAGACGGTGCAACGTCGGGGCACGGTTCATCAGCACCGGATGCCCCTTGATGACGTTCTCCAGAATACCCCAGATAACGGGGTCTTTCCGGTCGATGATCTTCTTGGCCGATTTCACCGTCTTGACGATACCGCGCTCGATGAGCTTGCGGATTACGAACGGCTTATAGAGTTCGGCCGCCATATCCTTCGGAATACCCATCTCGTGCATCTTCAGTTCAGGACCGACGACGATGACCGAACGGGCCGAATAATCGACACGCTTACCCAGCAGGTTCTGACGGAAGCGACCCTGCTTGCCCTTGAGCGAGTCGGACAGCGACTTGAGGGCACGGTTGCTTTCGTTCTTCACGGCGTTGCTCTTGCGCGAGTTGTCGAACAGCGAATCGACCGCCTCCTGCAACATACGTTTCTCGTTGCGCAGAATCACCTCCGGAGCCTTGATCTCGATCAGACGCTTCAGACGGTTGTTACGGATGATGACGCGACGGTAGAGGTCGTTCAGATCCGACGTGGCGAAACGTCCGCCGTCCAGCGGCACCAGCGGGCGCAGCTCGGGAGGAATCACCGGCAGCACCTTCAGCACCATCCACTCGGGTTTGTTCCGGCCTTCCGAAGCACGGAACATCTCGATCACATTCAGGCATTTGAGCGCCTCGCTCTTGCGCTGCTGCGAGGTTTCCGTCGAAGCCTTGTGACGCAGGGCATAGGACATGGAATCCAGATCGACCTGCTGAAGCAACGTATAGATCGCCTCGGCACCCATCTGGGCCACGAACTTGTTGGGATCGCTGTCATCGAGCGACTGGTTGCCCTTCGGCAGCGCGCCCACGATGTCCAGATACTCTTTCTCCGAAAGGGTCTGCAACCGTTCCACACCCTGCTCGGCGGCAGCACCGGCGTTGATTACCACATAGCGCTCGTAATAGATGATCGCCTCCAGCTTCTTGGAAGGGATACCCAGCAGATAGCCGATCTTCGAGGGCAGGGAACGGAAATACCAGATATGCACCACCGGCACCACCAACGAAATGTGGCCCATGCGCTCGCGGCGCACCTTTTTCTCGGTCACCTCCACGCCGCAACGGTCGCAGACGATGCCCTTGTAACGGATACGCTTGTACTTGCCGCAATGGCACTCGTAGTCTTTCACGGGACCGAAGATACGCTCGCAGAAAAGACCGTCGCGTTCAGGCTTGTAGGTACGATAGTTAATGGTTTCGGGCTTCAGCACCTCGCCGCTCGACTGCGCCAGAATCTCTTCCGGCGAAGCCAGTCCGATCGAAATGGAGCTGTAACCGTTATTCACTTTATTGTCTTTATTGAATGACATAATGCAATGCTTTTTTCTTATCCTCTATATACTACTACCTACCTTCCCTTACTCCAGCTTGACCGAAAGGGCCAGACCGCGCAACTCGTGCAACAACACGTTCATTGCCTCGGGAATACCCGGCTTGGGCAGGTTGTCGCCTTTGACGATGGCCTCGTAAGCCTTGGCACGACCCATCACGTCATCCGACTTGATGGTCAGGATCTCCTGCAGGATATTGGCGGCGCCGAAGCCTTCGAGCGCCCAAACCTCCATCTCACCGAAACGCTGACCGCCGAACTGCGCCTTACCGCCGAGCGGCTGCTGCGTGATAAGCGAATAGGGACCGATCGAACGGGCGTGCATCTTGTCGTCGATCATGTGGCCAAGCTTGAGCATGTAGATCACGCCCACCGTAGCCGGCTGGTCGAACTTCTCGCCCGTACCGCCGTCGTACAGGTAAGTACGCCCGCTGCGCGGAATACCCGCCTTCGCCGTATATTCGTTGATCTGGTCGAGCGAAGCACCGTCGAAAATCGGCGTAGCGAACTTCAGTCCCAGCTCCTTGCCGGCCCAGCCGAGCACGGTTTCGTAAATCTGACCGAGGTTCATACGCGAAGGCACACCCAGCGGGTTCAGGCAGATATCGACGATCGTACCGTCCTCGAGGAACGGCATATCCTCGTCGCGCACGACACGGGCCACGATACCCTTGTTGCCGTGGCGTCCCGCCATCTTGTCGCCCACCTTCAGCTTGCGCTTCTTGGCGATATAGACCTTGGCCATCTGGATCACGCCCGTCTGGGGGAGTTCGTCGCCGTTGGTGAGGTTGTATTTCTCACGCTTGATCGCGGCATCGGCCTTCTTCCATTCGATCGTATAGTTGTTGATCGTCTTCTCTACCAGCGCATCGAGGTGGCTGTCGCCCGTCCACTTGCAGGTCCCCAGGTTCAGGTACCCCATCGCAACGCCCGACTTCTCGTCGGTGACTTTGCGGGAGAGCTCATCGAGCAGCTTCTGGGTGAATTTCGTTCCGGCAGGATAGAGTTCCACGCCGAAGTAATCGGTGATACCCGTAGTCGTCTTGCCCTGAAGCAGCGTATAAAGTTTGTTTACGAGCTGCTTGGTCAGGTCGGCGACCTGGGCTGCGAACTTCTCGTCGAGCTTCTCGATCTGCAGCTTCTCCGAGCTCTTTCCCGCACGCTTGTTCTCCTTGCCGGCACGGCTGTAAAGCTTCGTGTCGATCACCACACCGTGCAGCGACGGCTGCGCCTTGAGCGAAGCGTCCTTCACGTCGCCGGCCTTGTCGCCGAAGATCGCACGGAGCAGCTTCTCCTCGGGCGAAGGATCGCTCTCGCCTTTCGGAGTGATCTTACCGATCAGGATATCGCCCGGATGCACGTTGGCGCCTATACGGATAATACCGTTGGCATCCAGATCCTTGGTAGCGTCCTCGCTCACGTTCGGAATATCCGAAGTCAGCTCCTCGACGCCGCGCTTGGTATCGCGGACCTCCATGATGTACTCATCGACATGGACCGAGGTGAAAATGTCCTCGCGCTGAATACGCTCCGAAATCACGATGGCATCCTCGAAGTTGTAACCCTTCCAGGGCATGAAAGCCACCTTCAGGTTACGACCCAACGCCAACTCGCCCTTCTGCGTCGAATAACCTTCGGTCAGGATCTGGCCTTTGGTCACCTTGTCGCCCGTCAGAACGGCCGGTTTCAACGTGATCGACGTATTCTGGTTCGTACGACGGTAGCGAGGCAGTTCATAAGTCGTAATTTCCGGCTCGAACGAGCAGATCACCTCCTCTTCCGTCCGCTGGTATTTGATCTGGATCTTGGTTGCATCCGCAAATACCACCTCACCGTCGCCCTCGGCGATGATCTGGATGCGGCTGTCGGAGATCATATCCTTTTCGATACCCGTACCGACGATCGGCGACTCGCAGGTCACCAGCGGCACGGCCTGGCGCATCATGTTCGATCCCATGAGGGCACGGTTCGCATCGTCGTGCTCCAGGAAGGGGATCAGACTTGCCGCGATCGACGCGATCTGGTTCGGAGCTACGTCCATGAGCGTCACCTCCTGGGCCGTCACAACGGGGAAATCGGCGCCTTCACGGGCCTTGATGCGGTCGGGCTGCAGGAAATGGCCCTCGTCGTCGATCGGAACATTCGACTGGGCGACCACCTGCCCCTCCTCCTCTTCGGCCGAATAATATTTGATATCGGCATTGTTGAGATCCACCTGTCCGTTGGTCACGGTACGGTAAGGAGTCTCGATGAATCCCATGTCGGAGATCTTGGCATAGACGCAGAGCGACGAAATCAGACCGATGTTCGGGCCTTCGGGAGACTCGATCGGGCAAAGACGGCCGTAGTGCGTGTAGTGCACGTCGCGGACTTCGAAACCAGCACGGTCACGCGAAAGACCGCCGGGACCGAGGGCCGACAGACGGCGCTTGTGCGTGATTTCGGCCAGCGGGTTGATCTGGTCCATGAACTGCGAAAGCTGCGAAGTGCCGAAGAACGAATTGATCACCGAAGAGAGCGTCTTGGCGTTGATCAGATCGACCGGCGTGAAGACTTCGTTGTCACGCACGTTCATACGCTCGCGGATGGTACGTGCCATACGCACGAAACCTACCGAAAACTGGTTCGAAAGCTGCTCGCCCACCGTGCGGACACGACGGTTCGAGAGGTGGTCGATATCGTCCACCTCGGTTTTCGAGTTGATGAGCTGGATCAGGTACTTGATGATGGCGATGATATCCTCGCGCGTCAGCGTGCGGATCGCCGGATCGATGTCCAAATCGAGCTTCTTGTTGATCCGGTAACGGCCGACATCGCCCAGGTCGTAACGCTTGTCCGAGAAGAAGAGCTTCTCGATCACGTCGCGGGCCGTAGCCTCGTCGGGCGGCTCCGAAGCACGCAACTGGCGATAGATATACACCACGGCTTCTTTTTCGGAGTTACACGGATCTTTCTGTAAAGTATTGTATATAATAGAGAAATCGATACCCGACAGATTCTCCTTATGCAGCAGAATCGTCTTGGCACCGCTCTCGATAATCTGGTCGATATGCTCTTCCTGGAGCACCGTTTCTCGGTCAACGATCACGTTGTTACGTTCGATCGAAACCACCTCGCCCGTATCTTCGTCCACGAAATCCTCGACCCAGGTCGAAAGAACCCTGGCGGCCAGCTTGCGGCCGACGGCCTTCTTCAGAGCGGCTTTGGTCACTTTCACTTCGTCCGCGAGATCAAAAATCTCGAGGATCTGCTGATCGGCTTCGAAACCGATGGCACGCAGCAGGGTCGTAACGGGCAACTTTTTCTTACGGTCGATGTACGCGTACATCACGTTGTTGATGTCGGTAGCGAACTCGATCCACGATCCCTTGAACGGGATGATACGAGCTGAATAGAGCTTCGTACCGTTGGTGTGCATGCTCTGTCCGAAGAACACGCCCGGCGAGCGGTGGAGCTGCGAAACGATGACGCGCTCGGCACCGTTGATGACGAACGTACCACGTTCGGTCATATAGGGAATCGTACCGAAATAGACATCCTGCACGACCACGCCGAAATCTTCGTGCTCGTCATCGGTACAATATAGTTTCAATTTGGCTTTTAAGGGAACACTATAAGTCAGGCCGCGTTCCAGACACTCTTCGATCGAATAGCGGGGCGGGTCGATATAGTAGTCGATGAACTCCAGAACGAAATTGTTTCTGGTATCGGTAATGGGAAAATTCTCCTGAAACACCTTATACAGCCCCTCGTTCTTACGATTCTCGGCCGTGGTGTCCATCTGGAAAAAATCCCGGAACGATTTAAGCTGTACCTCCAGCAAGTCGGGATAAGGCACCCGGTTCTTGACTGTCGAAAAGCTAACTCTTTGTTGTGTTTTTGTCGTGGACATCGGTAAAATCCAAATTAAAGTTGAAGGTTTAAGTATTCCGGGGGAAGCCCCCGCAGCGGACCTCTTCTAATCCCGCTAATGCCCCCAGTGTAAACAGATTACACCCTGAGAGCATCCAAACTTCCAAAGACCAGACACAGCTCCTGTCGGCACTTCTAATCTTTAGACCAGAAAAGGCATAGAGCTTACAGCAGCGTAAGCCCTATACCCTGAGTTTGTCCTGAAACTTTTAAGTAGAAACTACTTAACCTCAACTTCAGCACCTGCCTCTTCGAGCTGAGCCTTGATCGACTCGGCCTCCTCCTTGGAAACACCCTCCTTGATTGCTTTCGGAGCAGCATCAACCAAAGCCTTGGCATCGCCCAGCGACAGGCCTGCGATATCCTTCACAACTTTGATAACCTGGAGCTTCGACTGGCCAGCGTTCTTCAGAATCACGTCGAATGCGCTCTTCTCAGCGGCAGCAGCCTCTCCGGCGGCGGCAGCAGGCGCTGCAACAGCAACGGCTGCAGCTGCGGGTTCAATGCCGTACTCCTCTTTGAGGATCGTAGCCAACTCGTTTACCTCCTTAACTGTCAAATTTACCAATTCTTCAGCTAATTTTTTTACATCTGCCATAAGTTCAATCTTATTAAATTTTGTTTGAATTCTTGTTTGTTAATTTCTTTCTTCGAGCGTCTTTACGATACCCGCAATCTTTTGGCCTGCATTAGACTGCAATGCAGAGATAACATTCTTCGCAGGAGATTGCAGCAGGGCGATGATATCGCCGATAAGCTCCTCCCGGCTCTTAATGTTGCACAGAGTGTCCAACTGGTTGTCGCCTACATACACGCAGCCTTCCACGTACGCCGCTTTCAGTACCGGCTTGTCGGAAGTCTTGCGGAACTCCTTGATCAGCACCGCAGGCGTCTTGCCCGTGTGGGCGAACATTACCGAGGTCGAACCCTCCAATACTTTCACCAAATCAGCATCCGCTTTCTCCACCCGCTCCAGCGCTTTGGCAAGAAGCGTGTTCTTTACGACCACCAGCTTGATGTCGCTTTCGAAGCACTTGCGACGCAACGACGCAGTCTGCTCGGCATTCAAAGCCTCGATGTTCGTAATGTAAAAGTGAGGATACTCGTTGAGCTGCTCGGCGAGGCTGTCAATGACAACCAATTTTTCTTCCTTCGTCATCTCTTAAATCCTCCCTCTTATTTAGTTTCTACTGATTTAGCATCGATCTGCAAGCCAGGGCTCATAGTCGTCGAGAGGAAAATACTCTTAACATAAGAACCTTTCGCTGCAGCCGGTTTCAATTTCATAATCATGCTGAGCACCGTATTCACGTTATCGGCAATCTGCTCCGCAGAGAACGAAATCTTACCAACTGAAGTGTGGATAATACCGAACTTGTCCACTTTGAAGTCGATCTTACCCGATTTTACCTCACTTACAGCCTTTCCAACTTCCATCGTAACCGTGCCGGTCTTGGGGTTCGGCATCAGGCCGCGGGGACCCAGAATACGACCCAGCGCACCCACCTTACCCATCACGTTCGGCGTACAGATGATCACATCAATATCCGTCCAACCGGACTTGATCTTCTCGACGTATTCATCCAAACCTACGTAGTCGGCACCGGCAGCCTGCGCTTCGGCCTCTTTTTCCGGAGTACAGAGCACGAGAACCCGTACCTGCTTACCCGTACCATGAGGAAGAGTCACAACGCCTCTCACCATCTGGTTGGCCTTACGCGGATCCACGCCCAGACGCACATCAACATCCACCGAAGCATCAAATTTCGTAAAAGTAATCTCCTTCAGAAGAGCTGCGGCCTCCGTAAGCTTGTAAGCCTTTTCGGGCTCGACCTTCGCGTAGGCAATTTTTTGATTTTTTGTCAACTTACTCATTCTTGTAATTGCAATTACTTGTTAGGAAATTCTCCAACGACGTTGATACCCATACTGCGCGCAGTACCAGCGATCATACGCATAGCAGCCTCGATCGTGAAACAGTTCATATCGGACATTTTGTCCTGAGCGATCTCACGCACCTGATCCCACGTCACCTGACCGACCTTGTCGCGGTTGGGCTGTGCGGAACCCGATTTAGCTTTGGCTGCCTCCTTGAGTTGAATGGCTACAGGCGGCTGTTTTACGATGAAGTCAAACGACTTGTCGCTGTAAACCGTGATGATGACCGGAAGAACTTTTCCCGCCTTGTCTTGTGTTCTGGCATTGAACTGCTTGCAGAAGTCCATGATGTTCACGCCATGGGAACCCAGTGCCGGGCCCAGCGGCGGGGCCGGGTTGGCCTTGCCAGCCTGAATCTGGAGCTTGAGAAGCGCCGAGACTTTCTTCTTAGGAGCCATTGTATGGTTCTTCTTTCTGTAGAAGCGGTGGTAGCGGCACCGGAGTAGGTTTCCCGCGTCCGGTTCCTTCCGCAACGTATATTGCTGTGCTGTGCTAGCGGATTCCGTACCCTCATTCAGGCACGCCAAACCCTCCAGACACAAGCCTTCCTATTGTGCCCACTCCCCCAGACAAAAAAGACCCCGCAATGCGCGGGGTCTTTCAAAGACTTATCAGGACAGTTTTTCTACTTGGTTGAAGCCCAACTCCACTGGCGTGTCGCGACCGAAGATGGACACGAGCACCGTGAGCTTCTGGGTGGTGGGCTCAACGTCGGAGACGACAGCTGCCATGGTGGTGAACGGACCGTCGGTGACGGTGACCTGATCGCCAACGGCGTAGGAGACTTCAAGGACGCGCTTCTTGTTGGCGGCCGGCTTGTCACCAGCCTTCTTGAGCGCTTCGGAAGCGATCATCGGAGCCATCATGGAGACGACTTCCTTGCGGCTCAGTGGCGCCGGTTCCTTGGTCGGACCGACGAAGCCGGTGACGCCTTCGGTTTCACGCACAATACGACGGGCGTTCTCATCCGGAAGCATGCGAATCAGCACATAGCCGGGAACACGCACGCGGGTGATGACCTTCTTGCCCTTCTCGGTGTGCTTCTCGACTTCTTCCATCGGCACCTCGACCTGGAAGATCTGGTCTTCCATGCCGAAGGAGGCGACGCGGGACTCGATGTTGGTCTTCACGCGCTTCTCGTAGCCGGAGTAGGTGTGCAGCACGTACCACTTGCCATCAAGGGAACGCAGGGACTTGGAGAATTCGTCAACGGCCTGCTGACCGGCATCGGTCTCCTCGGCCTGCTCGGATTCGTTGACTTCTTCCTCGTCCTCATCCAGAGAAACGGTCTCGGTCTGAGTGGAAGCAACGGGAGCGGATTCAGTCGCCGCCGGAGCGTCGGACTCAACATCTGCATTGTCGACGGATGCGTCAGATTCTGCGGAAAGGTCAGCGACCGGTTCGACCGGGGCAGCTGCCTCATCGGCAGCAGCTTCGGAAGCCTCGACAACAGGCTCCTCAGCCGGGACGGCGTCGAGGTTCTCGAGATTCAGTTCATCACTCATGCGTTGTTATTCACCTTAGGTTGTGCGGATCAGCCGAACACCCACAGCGTGGCCTTGACTAGACCGAAGTCCATGCCAGTCACGAGGGCCATCAGCAGCAGCACGAAGATGAATACGGCCAGAGACCAGAAGAACAGTTCCTTGGCGGTAGGGGTCACGACCTTGCGAAGCTCGTCGATGATCTGCTTGATGAACAGACCGATACGCATGAAGACATTCGGCTTGACTGCCTTTTCACTCTTGCTCGTCTTAGCCATTCCGTACCTCGCGTCAGCTGCTTGATTATTAGAAACTTGGCAGGGAAGGCGGGACTCGAACCCACAACCTACGGTTTTGGAGACCGTTGCGCTACCAATTGCGCCACTTCCCTAGGTGAAAATCCACCTCGGCATGCGTTCCGTAGAGAACGCTTCGCCACGGCGAAACCGCCAAGTCGTTATAGTAACGGCTCCGGTGGATTATCGCAAATCGCGTGTCGCGCGCGTGGCACGCGACTCTTCTCAGTTAGCCCATTCCTTGAATCGACGCATGCCTTCGGCTAGGTCTTCGTCGGCCAGTGCGTAGGAGAAACGCAGGTAACCGGGAGCACCAAAGGCCTCGCCGGGGACGGCGGCCACGTGGGCCTCATCCAACAGTGCAGCGGCAAAGTCAGCGGACGTATCGGACACTGTGCCCTTGGGACCCAGCGGCTTGCCAAGCAAAGCGGTGATGTCCGCAAAAGCGTAGAACGCGCCGGTCGGAGTCGGGCAGTTGACGCCCTCGATATCGTTCAAGGCGGTCACAAT
>OIPH01000348.1_pt1 | contig 12202 bp, 10 predicted proteins | sample 1585761 | NCBI WGS metagenome assembly OIPH01 (sample SAMN02674699, study PRJEB24791) | human gut metagenome, SKBSTL042 | isolation source: stool | host: Homo sapiens | place: USA
TTGTCGCTTTGCAAGCAAAATCCCACTAAACCCTATAGGTTGCGGATTTGAGGAATAAGCTGATGGGAAACAGAAAGCTGATCACTTATGTTCTGGTAACTATCCTGATTCTTATCCTTCCGGCTTTGACCGGATTTTTACAACAGTATTTTATTCCGTACATCTACATAGCCCTACAGCTATTGTATTTATTGCTGGGTTATTATCATCTGAAAGCGATAGACCTGTTTTTGCCTGATTTTATGCAGAAACCTTTCAAATATGAGATTATATTTACTGTAGTGCTCTGTATTATGGGAATGGCATTTTTCTCTTTGGTATTCAACTTATGCAGTGAACTTCAATACGGTTGGTGGGCTTCGACCTGTGTAGTGCCATTCATCTTCATTTCCCTGTTCAGGAAAACATACCGTACGTACCTGGATATACCATTGGAAATTTATAAGATATGGGAATACTCAGATGACAGGAATGTAGCAGATTATAGCAGTATAGATGCATCGGAACTAATATTGGTGAATATCGAATTGTTCAAGCAGATTGGTGACCCTATCCCGTTCCATTTGTCGGTACAGGCTTCCGATACAATGATATTCGGAAACTGGTTCCAACGATGCATAAAGGATCACAGCCGGAAATATCCTATGAGTAGAATTCATTATAATGATAATGAGATACCATACGGATGGATATTTTATACCAAACCATCTTTCTTCATGCCAAGAAAATATATTGATCCTGACCTGTCATTCACAGACAATAAAATAAGAGGAGGATACACCATAATTGCCAAACGAGTAAGAAAAGAAAAGGTATTTAGCTAAAAAGAAAAAAACATTATAATATTATGGAAAATAAAACATTCAACCTGGTTAACTGGGAAGAAGGCATGAGTCTTACTCCCAATTCTTTCAAAATGACTGAGAATTATTTCATCAACGGACAGTGCCTCGGACAAGAGATACACATCACAAACTTTAATTATGGTCTTCTCAAACCATCGAGAAACAATCATCATTCTATGTGTGAGATAGAAGTAAGTCATTCTGTTACAGATACGATAGAAGTCAGACTGGTACGCTGTCACGGGATAACAACAGGCGGATTTATCATCAATTATGAACCTAACCCGATGGAATACCTAAGCTACAAGGTTCCGGCTGGAGAACTGACAAATGGTTCTTTATCCCGCACTTCTTATTTGAATGTCATTTTCTCGGTAAATCCTTATAACCGTATTCCGACAGGTGAACTGGACAATGAAGTTCTTCCCCCACGATATCCGGAAGTTCGCCCGGAATATAAATTGTATACACTTCCAGTAGAACAAATGCAGAATGGAATTGATCCTTATAGTCTGATAGTGGGACGCATACGTAAGGATGGTGACCGCTATGAAATAGATTACAACTATATTCCACCATGTATGACAATGTTAAGCGACCCTGATCTGACACGCTACTACGGGCGCTTTGGTGTCTTCTTCAACAATATAGAAAAAGCTTCTAAGGACATTGTAGCAAAGGTTGTAAACCGTTCCGACTCATCGACAATGGCCCTCAATATAGCTGAAATCTGTAAGAATATCTTGCAATATTCAGCGACTTCGTATTTCGGTTATAGAAATACGGGGGCATATTGGGCTCCCATACAGGTAATCGGATGTTTCTCAAACCTTGCACACCTGTGCTTCAATACACTTAATTTCATGGAGAAAACTGAAAAAGAGGATGTGCTCAAATATTTTTACGAATGGAGCGACACTACTCCTGCCCAATTTGAAAGCATACTTTCCGAAGCGATTGAAATCAAATATGAACATGATGAAATACGCAGTATGATGCTTATAATTGAGGGATTCCTAAGCAATTTCTCTGAATTGTGGATGATGCTAAGTTCTTTGGAATATATCGGTAAGCATAAAGAAAATATTGTAGTCGGTGAACGAATACAACGCCATGAGAGTGCGACCCGGTCAGACTGGAATTTATTAGACTGACCATATAATAATCATTTAAACGAAATAGTATGAAACCTCTAAATAATAATACAGTAAGGAAAGGATACTTGAGATTCTCCGGTTTTCTGATTATCTGTGTGGCTGTCTCGGTATTCTGTTTCTATTCCTATATGAAAACCGCTTCAACGGAGGTCAAAATGATTATGGCCAAAACAGTAGAATACGACAATATTTATTCCGCCGAACTAAATATGGTTGTAGCAGTGGATTCTATCTACCAATACATGTCACTCATGAACAGTTCTCCGAAAATCAATGACCTTCTGCTGCAAAGTGTGGTCAGCAACCGGAAGATGCAGTTGCAGAACCAAATCAATGCGTTAGACGAAAAGGATTTTCTGCTATACAAAAAGCTGGCAGGAAATATCAATGTTTTTCTAGGCGTGAAGGATTCTATCCGGCTGGCAGAAAAAGAGGAAAGTATAGTACGGGAGGATTTGATGAGATGCGTAAAAGAGAACAGGGAGATATCAAGAAAACTAAAAGTTGGAGGAATTACTTATGAGAGAAAATGAACAACTTTCACAGAACAGGGCTACAATAAACCAACGTGAAAAAACAATCGGATTTGCGTATGTTCTGCTATTATTCCTTGCTGTGTCCATCTGCTGCTGTATGATTATCTTCTGGACAAATTCAGATTTTGACACTACCCGGCAAAAAGATATGGTACTGGTAAAAGTTGAGAAAATCAGGAAATTCCAGGAGTTGCAAAAGGAAAACAAACCTATAGTGGATTCCCTATACAATAGAATATCCAAGCTCACACCAGGTATCAACGCACAATATGAAGAGGAAGATATCAAGTATCTGCTAAACGATCTGAAGAACACATACCAAAACAATGGCTGGGACAACCGGTATAAAGTGTTCATGCACGTAGCCGATTTTTATCAAATGTGGCTGACGGACAGAAAGGAGTTGTGGAGTAAACGAGAGAATATCAGTACTTTCAAAAAAAATCTGGAAGAGTGTGAAATCGGTCTGGAAAGCAAAAAACAAGATTGGCGTTCAGTATTAAAAAAATAATTTGTCATGGGAAAAATTAATAACAGGAAATCCTTTATTATAATAGGAGCCGTCGTACTATGTATTGTCATAGCATACTTAATCAGCCTTTCTCTGAGAGAAAAGACGGTAATTGCCTATATCACTCCCTCAGATATAGAGGTGGGAGATGCGATTCAATATACCGACAGTTCCAAGCGGGCGGATATGTGGCTATGGGAATTTGGAAACGGAGATGCTTCGGAAGAACGAACTGGCAGCTACCGGTTCACTCAAAGCGGGAAATATCAAGTACGGTTGACTGTAGACAGAAAATATGAAAAGAAATTCATAGTCAATGTACGGGAGAAAAACAATGATAAGACAGACGAGGAATTGATTAAAATCGAAGCTCCGGACTTTGCCTTGCAGGATGAAATTATCTCCTTTCACGGTATCGGTGATTCTAAGGAATGGAGATGGCAGTTCGGAGAAACAGGAATGGTGGATTCACGGGAGAAAAACCCACTATATGCCTATATGGAACCCGGTGTTTATGAAATTCTGCTGACAACAGAAGAGACCCATTACCCGATACGACATACCATACAAATCGAGCCGAATTATCAAAAGAATGATTCTACCGATGTACTTACTCTCGTAGGAAACGATATCAGGGAAAGATTACAGGCTATCGTAGATGGGAAACCATTTAACCTTAACTATAATTATGTACTCAATACTTATCTGTGCGACAACCCGGATGTTGTCGTAACGGTCAATGGTGACAAACATAATGATTTTTACTCCTATTGCCAAGGCTTAAAAATTATTGGAAGAAAAAAACTGATTATTGAAGAGGTTGTTGTGGATATCGGGAACAGCAATACAGATGAATGTATCAAAAAACTGCTAGTCACGCAATCTGAAAAATATATTTCAAAATAACCTGTATCATGAAGACAACTAAAAGGATGTGGAACGGAACATTTACACTACTTTGCACCGGAATGGCTATCATGACTTCCTGTGCTCCGATAAACCGATTCACAAGAATAAAGCAAGTGCCCCGTGAATATATCATGAACTACTGTGGCGGTGAAATAAAAGCTCCAAGTTCCCTACAGATAAAAAATAACCCGTGGATTGTTTTTTCCGACCAGTTGGGAAATATGAGCTACCAAACCGCCACAGGGAAAAATGAAATGAAAGAACTACAATTTATGGATGCCTTTTTAGTGGTGGGGAAAAAGGGAAACTGGTTGAAAGTCATCAAATACGACCCGACACAAATAAAAAGCCACGGGCGAAGGCTGGGCAACCATAAATCAGCAATCTATTATGGATGGGTTCATAAATCAGACCTGCTGCTAACCAGAAGTTCCGTAACGGATCTTGCTACGGGATTGAAAAATAAACAAATTACCGTATTCTCCGATACTGTTCCGCTGAAAGTTCCAGAGAAATACTTGATAAATGATTCCCTACTGACATTTAAGAATACGGATCTCAGCAAGCCATATACTCAAATACCCATGCACCAGCTTGTTTTCCCACTAAAACAATCAGAAGATAGAAGCAAAACACTGGTTGCCAAAAAGTCTTTTATTTCGCCAGATAGTCTGGATACTGAGATATGTGGCTGGGTAAGTAATGCTGTAATAAAGAATATTGGACAACAACTGCATATTGATGTACGAAGTCTGCCGGACAGTACGTTATGGTTCAAGAATAAGGCCGAAACAGATACGTTAAATTTCAGACGAGCACAACTGGTCCCTAGCCGAGAGCTGGCACGGATAGCACGTCCACTGGCATATAGTCCGGTAACATCCTATTGCCAAATGGATACTGTTATCCGTTTTAAAACAGGAGCATTCATGCCGGTGATAGACAAACAAGAGAATTTTGTAGTGAACGTAAACGGTAATCGTATCTATTACAATCAGTTCAAGGAAATAGAAAAAGATCTGCAAAAAATCAATATCGTATTTGTTGTAGAGGGTAATGAACTGGCTGTAAAACAATTCCCGGAAGTAGTCAATATTATTCAGGGATTACAACCCTTATTTGCCAACCCTGATGACGGTTTCGATTATAAATTCGGTTCCGTACTGGCTTTCAACGAGAAAGGGAATAATGAAAATCCGAAAGTACATCTGACAAAAGACTATATGCAAGTGCTGAACTTTTTGTCTGCCAAAAGCAATAATGCAAAACAACTGGTTGCCACTGGCGGGAGAAGCTGGAGTACTCTGAGAACTGCTGTCAATCTATTTAAAGACCACAAAAAAGAAAGTAACCTAATTATCCTTATCGGTGAAACCGGAAACAATAGTGAATGGGCTGATTCAACTCTGGTTAACCGTATGGCCGAATATAATTGCAGAATATTGGGATTTCAACTTTTTGGTGGAAATCCGGACAAATTCAATAACTTCGTTCTGCAAGTAGAAAATATGATTGATAACTATGCGGTTAAAATCAGTCGCCAGAAAAGAGAAATCATCGTATATGCAGATCAACTGCGTAAATATCATGAATACAGAGAAGTCAATAAAAATGTTTATTGTTTGGACTTTCCCAACAGAAGCATGACACAAGGATGGGTGGTCTTTCCTCAAAAACAGGAGAATTTACCTCTTGAAGGGCTGGCGTCATCAGTAGATACCCTGTTACAACAAGTAAAGGAAGATAACAGATTGCTAACGCAAAGTTTGTATAAGGCATTTAACGAAATAGGCAACTTCCGCAACAGAGAGGATTCGACATTAGTTGACTATTTCCAAATGCAACCATCAAGGATTAAATCTTTGCCAGAAGCATTAAGAAACGCTGAACCGGAATGGTATCTGCCCGCACAACCGGTCGTGTTACATGATTCAGTATCACACTTGCTGGAATACCGATTACTTGTGACGGAAGCTGAATTTAAGAGAATACGCAATTTTATAAATGCCCTCTCTCAATATGAAGTGGATTATAAATATGAAGCACAGAAAAAAGAAAAAGAGAAAAAGAGAAAAATTTGCGACTGTTTGGAAGACGAGGTAGTGCTTAAAGATACAAGGTTATCTGTTACCGAGATGAAAGATAGTCACGAGTATGCTTCTACAAAAAAAGTAAGAGCCAATCTCTTTGCTCTTTATTATACGTATATAAACAATGGTAAACTGTGTAGAATCAAGTATAAGAAACTAAAGAATATGAGTATGGCCGAAGCGCAAAGGCTTATTACTACTTGTCCAACGGACAACCCATTTTTAAAAGCCTTTACGGTAAACGACCTGAAAAGAAAGAAGCACTTGGTGGATGAAACACTAGATATGCTTGTGGAATATTTTAAATCTAAAAAGTCTGCATGGGAAGAGGCTGCCGGAAAGGGATTCACTTCCAACGGACAAACATATTACTGGATCAGCAAAGATATGCTGCCATAAATATAGATATATAAACCTAATACAAAACGATATGAAAGAAGACTTTTTTATCTCCATTATGCAGAAATATGGAATTGAAGATAAAGTAGTTATACAAAAAGCTTATCAAGATATTCTGCATAATATAACACAGGAACAGCAAATAATAAAAGAATGCAAATCCAATCTGGAGAAAATGATTGGTAAACTAAGTAGGGATATTCTAAATTTCCAATATGCTGTCAGTAAGCCTATTTTCTTATACAAAAATTGTCTGGAAAGTAAGTGCAAACAGAATCAGGATATTTATCTATGGCAGTTCATTGATAATATCAATATGTATGCTTCATTTCTGGAAAGCCGGATGAACGGAGTTTTTCGCATAAAAATTGTAGGTAATGATATAAAAATAAGTCTGATTAAAAAAAGAAAGAAAATGGCAAGTATAGCGGCAGATGCTATAAATAACAGTATTTTTTCTGATGTGCAATATGATGCAACTACCGGATATTTTACCATAGCCACCAATATTACAGATGGTAGATTTTTTGAACGGCATAGCATCATCTATTGTCCAAGTGAAGCCGATGCCAGAAGAGCTATCTTTTCAGGCGTGATGAAAGATAAGAAAATTAAATTCAATCTAACAATAGGCAAAGAAGAAATACTGACAGGTTTTGACATATTGATGGAACAAATGAATGAAGGAACAGGTATAAGTCAGATTTTACACACTTCTCTTAATAAGGCTAATAAAATTTATAATGGTAAGCAATAGCCATAGGTTAAATAAAAATATACTTTTGTGACACAACATATAGCTGATTTTTCAAACTGTAAATAAAAAAATGGAACAGATGTCATTAAAATTAAAGATACTAGTGACTAAAAATCATTATTATTAATAATGACACTTCTCTTTATGCGATAAACATCGTATAAAGAGAAGAGAAAAGTTTTTTTACAGTTTTCCCTTTATCAAAGGTAATCCCTCCCTCGTTTGCCAGCCGCATTTGTACTTTTTTTCGGGAGATTTTTCTCTTATGGCTTCGCCATGAAAATTCTTCCGAAAAAGAATGCGGCGTCAAACGTCCGGAGGGATTGTTGTCTGATTACAGGGATAAACTGCGACCGACGTGACGCATAGCCGTTTCAGTACAGGCGGCTGTCCTTATATTTCCCGATACCTCAAAAGAACCGTGAAAGCATCCGTTCCCCACCAGTAAGCTGTGCCTATTTCATCCTATCCCGAGATAAGACAGGGATTTCAGCTCCCTCTGTTCTGCATAGTTCCGCTGCTTCATGTGTTCTGCACATCCTGCTGTCTGCGTCTTTGCCTTCTCTATTTTCCCCTTCACCTCTCTCACACATTATACTTCCAATTCCTCTTTTCTTCGTGCCAGACCATCTATAGATTGCCATCTGATGCCATCTGACGACATCTGATGCCAGCTTTTTGAAAATCAGCGGATTGTAAACAGAAAGCCCTTACATTTGGACTGTGAAACCAATCAAACAGTCACTCAAAACAGAAAATTATGGCACAGAACAACCGTCCAGACAAAGGAAAGCAAAGCCGGAACAAGAAACCGGAAAAGCCTTATGTGGAACAGATTGACGAGCTGCTGCTGGTCCACAACAAGAACGACCCGAAAGAGGGAATCGGTGTGGTCAGCCAGGCGGACGAGAAAGGCAACTATCGGACAGTTCCACCGGAGGAAAAGAACGAAAACTCGTTTCTGAAGTTCGACAAGAATTCGAGCATCCTCGAAAACTTCATCAAAAACTTCTGGAGCCAGCTGAAGGAACCTACCCATTTCCGGCTGATCCGCATGACTTTCCATGACTACAAGCAGAACAGGCAGGCTCTCAAGGACCTGGCTTCGGGAAAAGAAACCGATGCGGTGAAAGAGTTCCTGAAACGGTACGAAATCGTGCCGAAGAACAACCAACAAAGCAATGTCCAAACCAAAGAGGAGGAAAAAGCAATGGCAAAAAAACAAGAACAGGCACCTCAGGTGCAACCGGAACAGGTGACACAGGTGGAAGCGGCTGCGCAGGGACGAGAACAGCAGGTTCCCCAGCAGCAGACTCCAACCTACCGGTACAACGAGAACATGATCAACTGGGAAGAACTGGGCAAGTTCGGAGTATCCAAGGAAATGCTGGAGCAGTCCGGACAGCTGGACAGTATGCTGAAAGGCTACAAGACCAACAAGACCATCCCGCTGACGCTCAACATTCCCGGCGTACTGACCGCCAAACTGGATGCAAGGCTGTCGTTCATGTCCAACGGCGGACAGGTGATGCTGGGCATCCACGGGGTAAGAAAGGAGCCGGAACTGGACCGTCCGTACTTCGGGCACATCTTTACCGAAGAGGACAAGAAGAACCTGCGCGAAAGCGGAAACATGGGTCGGGTGGCTGACCTGAACCTGCGCGGCAACTCGACCGAGCCGTGCCTCATTTCCATCGACAAGAACACCAACGAACTGGTGGCCGTCCGACAGGAACATGTCTACATCCCGAATGAAATCAAGGGAGTGGCCCTGACTGCGGATGAAATCCAGAAGCTGAAAAACGGCGAACAGATTTTCGTGGACGGCATGAAGTCCAACCAGGGAAAGGAATTCAACGCCCATCTGCAGTACAGCGCGGAAAGAAGGGGCATCGAGTTCATCTTTTCCAAGGACCAGGCCTTCAACCAGCAGACGCTGGGCGGCGTGCCGCTTTCCCCCATGCAGCTCAAGGCACTGAACGAAGGGCATACCATCCTGGTGGAGGACATGAAACGCAAGAACGGTGAGGTGTTCTCTTCCTTTGTCACCATGGACAAGGTGACGGGCGGCCTGCAGTACACTCGCCACAACCCGGAAACGGGCGAAATCTACATTCCGAAGGAAATCTGCTCGGTCCAGCTGACACCGGAAGACAAGGAGGCGCTCCGCAAGGGACAGCCTGTCTTTCTGGAAAACATGATCAACCGCAAAGGGGAGGAATTCTCCTCCTTCGTCAGGCTGGACATGGCCAGCGGAAGACCGCTATACTCGCGGACACCGGACGGCTTCAACGAACGGCAGGCCCCGGCCATTCCGGCTGAAGTATACGGACACCTGCTTTCGGCACAGGAAAGGGCCAACCTGCAGGACGGAAAAGCCATTCTGGTCACCGGCATGAAGGGTCCGAACGGCAAACCATTCGATTCCTACCTGAAAGTGAACGCCAATACCGGCCAGCTCCAGTATTTCCAGGAGAATCCCGATATCCGGAGAAACACGGCCCGCCAAGCCGCACAGACGGACAACGGCCAGCAGCAGGAGCAGAAAAGAAATGCCCGCCAGGCTGTCTGAGATTGTCCCTGAATGTACAAAGAAATCTTACTTACCTCAACCGATATGTATATGAATCCGAACAAACCCATCATTTTCAAGGCCGAACAGCTTGACTGGGAAAAGCTGGAAGCTGTCGGCATCCGCCGGAAGGAACTCGAAAAGGACGGCAACCTGGACCTGCTTCTCCAAGGGGCAGAGACCGGAGTGACCACGCTGAACCTGAAGACCCCGGTCTTCTCACTCACCATGGATGCCACCCTCAAGCTGGAGGTGGAACCGGACGGCCGACCGGTCATCGGCATCAACGGCATCCGACCGACGGAAGAATAACCTTTATTACAATGTATCACCGGCTGTCCATACGCTAAAAAGCCGTATGGACAGCTATAAAACTCAACAGATCATGATTGCCATATTGACAGACAAACCCAACGTAGGAAAAGTAATAGGAAAAGTGGTAGGTGCCACCCGAACAAGAAACGGATACCTGGAAGGAAACGGATATCTCGTCACCTGGACATTCGGTAACATGCTTTCGCTGGCCATGCCCAAGGATTACGGAGTCCGGAAGCTGAGCCGCGAGGACTTTCCCTTCATCCCTTCGGACTTCCAGCTGACGGTACAGCATGTCCGCACCGAAAACGGATGGATTCCGGACATTCAGGCGGTCCTGCAGCTGAAGGTCGTGGAAAAGGTGCTCCGCAGCTGTGACACCATCATTGCGGCCACGGATGCCAGCCGTGAGGGGGAAATGACCTTCCGCTATGTGTACGCCTACTTGAAATGCACACAGCCCTGCCTCCGCCTGTGGACAGCCTCCCTGACGGATGAAGCCATCCGCAAGGGAATGGAAAACCTGAAACCGGACAACTACTACGACAGTCTCTTCGCTTCAGCGGATTGCCGGAACAAGGCGGACTGGATCCTGGGCATCAATGCCAGCTATGCCATGTGCATGGCCACGGGGCTCGGCAACAATTCCCTGGGCAGAGTGCAGACACCCATCCTGGCGGCCATCGCCAGACGGTACCGAGAGAAGGAGAACCATATCCCGACGGATTCATGGCCGATCTACATCAGCCTGCACAAGGACGGACAGATCTTCAAGCTGAAACGCAGGGATACGCTCACCGACCCGGAATCGGCCGAACTGTTCTACCAGGACTGCAAGCTGGCTTCCAAGGCACAGATTACGGAAGTGAGCCGCAGCGTGCAGGAAATCCAGCCGCCCGCCCTGTTCAACCTGACACAGCTGCAGAAAGAAGCAAGCCGGTACCTGGGGCTTACCCTGTCGGAAGTGTACGACATCGCGCAGACGCTCTATGAAAAAAAGCTGATTTCCTATCCGCGCACGTCCAGCAGATACCTCACGGAGGATGTGTACCGCACGCTTCCTGCCATCCTCCGGAGACTGGTTTCGTGGAACCTGTTCGAACTGGAAACCGACCTGTCGGAAGGGATGCTTTCCGGTCTGTCACGAAGCGTGGTCGATGAGAAGCAGGTCCACATCCATCCGGCTATCACCGTTACCGGCATCCGTCCGGAAGGTCTCACTCCCAAGGAACAGGAGGTGTACCGGCTGATTGCAGGCCGAATGCTGGAGGCTTTCCTGCCTTCCTGCCGGACAGAGACAACCTTTGTCAAGGCAGTATGTGCCGCACAGGTCTTCCAGACCACCGGTGTCCGTATCCTGGAAGAAGGCTGGCATGCCCTATTCCAGCGCCCCGGTGTCCTGCCCGTACCGGAAACCCCCGATGGACTGCCGATGCTGGAAGAAGGTGAGACACCGGATGTCTGCAGCTGCAACCTGATCCGGAAAAGAGACCTTCCTGTCCATCCGTTCACCGATGCCGAACTGGTGGAGTACATGGAAAACAAGGGACTGGGCACGGTGGCATCCCGTACTTCCATCATCCGGACCTTGCTGAACCGCAACTACATCCGCTATGCGGGGAAATACATTGTACCGACCCCAAAGGGCATGTTCACCTACGAGACCATCCGCGGCAAGAAGATTGCGGATACGGAACTGACAAGGGACTGGGAAGCCCTGCTGGCAGGAGTGGAAACGGGGCAGGAGGAAAAATCCGGCTTCCTGGAACGGGTAAGAAGCCTGGCCACCCTGCTGGTGGACGACATCTTCCAAACCTATGCGCCTTCCGGAGAATAAAGCTCCGAAAAGGAACGGGAATGCAGGCCTGAAAGGGTCTGCATTTTTTTGTGTCTGAAAGCAGCGCTGTTTTTCCGCTTTTAGGCGGCAAAGGTATTGGATTGCCGGATCTTTTGCTGCAAGGCGGCCCTGCGGGCTGGCCGGACGGAAAAAATCATCCTCGCTCTGCTCCGGTATTTTTTCCGTCCGGACCTTGCGCAAAACGGCAATCCAAAAGGCAGGGGCCTATAAAATCGGGAAAACACATAGATCGGAAGAGCACACGTCTGAACTC
>OIPH01000355.1_pt1 | contig 12084 bp, 11 predicted proteins | sample 1585761 | NCBI WGS metagenome assembly OIPH01 (sample SAMN02674699, study PRJEB24791) | human gut metagenome, SKBSTL042 | isolation source: stool | host: Homo sapiens | place: USA
TGGGCAACGTCATCGGTGCAAACGTGTTCAATCTGGTGCTGGTCAGCGGCGTGTCCGTCACGCTGGCACCCTTCACCGTGCCGCAGAGCTCTACTTTGTTCGGCATCAATTCCAGCCTTGTGCTGGAGATCCCGGTCATGCTGGCTGTCATGGCGATCATGACCCTTCCCGCACTGAAGCGCGGCAAGCTGTCCCGTGCGCAGGGCATTATCCTGCTGTGCATCTACGCCGCCTTCTGCGCCATCCAGTTTACCATGTGACATTCCCGGAGATACTTCCTGAAAAAAGGCTGCTGCACGAAAGTGCAGCAGCCTTTTTGTGGTTCTCTGGTTTTCAGCCCTTGCAGCCCTGTTCCTCCCAGTCGCCGAAATCGTTGGCATCGGCGATCTTGGTGGCGTCGAACTTTCCGCTCTCGTCCTTGGGGGCAACGGCGGGGCCGGCCTCCACGGGGTTGGCGTTCGGGGCTTCGGGGTCGTACACTGGGCGCTCGGCGGCGGTCTCCGGCTGGGTCTGGGGTGCGTTCTCAGCAGGGGCGGAAGCCTCCGGTGCAGCTTCCTCAGCGGCAGCTTCTGCGGCGGCATCGGCAGCCTTTGCTTCTTCCTTGGCTTCGGCTTCCGCGTAGGCTTCGGCGGTCTTTTCGGCCTTCTCGGCGTCCTTTTCGGCTTCCTCCGGGAACTCGACCTCCTCCACATGGAGCGGGTCTTTCTGGTTCAGGATCTTGTCCAGCACCACGATGGCAGCGCCGGTGACGGCCACGGCAGCAGCCGTGCCAAGAATACGGAACAGAGTTTTCATACCAGAACCTCCTTGTTATAAAGAAACGTTAAGAGAACGTTACGACCTCTTCCAGGGGCTTTTCGGCGGGCTCCACCGACACGGCGGTCAGCACCGGGCCCTTGCCCCGGTAGATGTTGTGGAATTTGTACCCCACCTTGGCGGTCACCCGCACCCAAGCGCGCTGCTCCAGCGCCTTGTAGCCATCGTAGCTGCAGGGGAAGCCCACGAACTGGATGTCCTGCACGCAGCAGGTCATGGCAAAGCGGCCGGGCACAAAGCTGTTTTTGCCGGCGCGGTTGGTCTGGCAGACCTGTGCCAGAAAACGCACCGTCTTGCCGGTGTACTTCTGGGGCTCGTCCTGACAATCCATGTACCAGATGCCGAAATCGTCATCCGGGATGTCGATGGGGTCGGCGTTGATATCAAAGGGCAGCGGGTCAGGGATATCATCGTAGGCTACGCTGCCGTCCTTGAACTCGTAGGCGATATCGCACTTGCGGGAGGCCTGCCGCACCAGCTTGTGCAGCTCCTGCCGGGCGTCATCGTTGTTCACGGCTTCGGCGCGGTTGAACACGATCAGCTCGCTGCGGGCGATCTTGTCCAGCATCAGACTGCGCATGGAGTTGTCGCGGGCGTAGGTCAGGGCGGTGGTGCCGTCGGCGGTGGCGATGCACTGGTACACCAGCCAGTTCTCGGGCAGGGCATCCGCTAAATCCTGCAGCAGCCACATACCGTTGTACTCGATGACCACGCGGCCTGCGTCTGCTTCCTTGCCCAGCTTTGCAAGGTTCTGGGGGTTCAGCTCGGACTTATCCTCCAGCACCTTCACGGTCACGCCGGGGAAGGCGAACTTCTTCTCGTTGTACTCCTCTTCGCCCTCCTCGCAGATCAGCAGCAGGGTCTTGTCGCCGGAGTCAAAATTGGGGTCTTCAAAGGTCTCCTGAATAAACTTGGTCTTGCCGCTTTCCAGAAAGCCCACAAACAGGTAGACCGGGATCTCTTTTGCCATAATAAATGGTTGCTCCTTTTATCAATGATAGGCGCCCCCTTGGGGGAGCTGGCAATGCCGTCAGGCATTGACTGAAGGGGTCAGCAGCCGAACAGCTGGGCGATGGCGGTCTCGTTCAGCTTGGAGCCGATGACCACCAGCTTGCCGCCCACGTCTGCGCTGCGGCTGCGCACTTCCCACTCGCCGGGCACATAGTCGAACTCCAGCCAGCCGTCTGCGCCGCCGTCCACGATGCCCTTGCTGCGCAGGATCATGCCGTAATTGCCGGTATCCAGCTCGGTGAGGGCGTGCTCCACTTCAGCCTTGGTGAACTTGCGGGCAGTCTCCACGCCCCAGCTGGTGAACACTTCATCGGCGTGGTGGTCGTGATGATGATGACCGCAGCAGCAGTGGTCGCCGTGCTCGTGGTCATGCTCGTCATGGTGATGCTCATGCTCATGCTCGTGTTCGTCATCATCCTCGTCATGGTCATGATCGTGGTGGTGGCCGCAGCAGCAGTGGTCATCGTGATCGTGCTCGTCGTGGTCGTGGTGATGATGCTCGTGCTCATCCTCGTCGTCATCATCGTCATCATGGTCGTGATGATGGCCACAGCTGCACACACCGTTCTCATCGTAGTGATGATGGTGATGCTCGTGCTCTTCTTCCTCGTCCTCGTGGGCGTGCTCCTCGTTGGCCTTGGCAGCCATGGCGATCAGCTCGGCCTTGAAGTCGTCCTTGGTGGACATGGCCTTCAGGATCTGCTCACCGGTCAGGTGATCCCATGCGGTGGTCACGATGGTGGCGGTGGGGTTCTTTTCCCGCAGCATTGCCACGGCGGCGGCGATCTTTTCCTCGCTGGCGGTCTGGGTGCGGCTGAGCAGGATGCAGCTTGCGTGGCTGATCTGGTCGTCGTAGAACTCGCCGAAGTTCTTCATATACATCTTGACCTTGTTCACATCGGCCACGGTGACAAAGCTGTTCAGCTGCACGTCCAGATGCTCCGCCACGCCCTCCACGGCGCGGGTCACATCACTCAGCTTGCCCACGCCGGACGGCTCGATGACGATGCGGTCGGGGTGGTACTGCTCCACCACCTGCTGCAGAGCGGTGCGGAAATCGCCCACCAGAGAGCAGCAGATGCAGCCGGCGTTCAGCTCGTTGATCTGGATGCCGGACTCCTTCAGGAAGCCGCCGTCGATGCCGATCTCACCAAACTCGTTCTCGATCAGGACCACCTTCTGGCCCGCAAAGGATTCCTTGATGAGCTTCTTGATCAGGGTCGTCTTGCCGGCACCCAGGAAGCCGGAGAAAATATCGATATTCGTCATAATGCTGTATGCCTCTTTCTTTTTCCAAAAGCCCGCAAGGGCCGTTCAGCAATCAGAGCCGCAGAGTGCTGGCTCAAAAATCTTACACTCCTATTATAACAAGGCTGTCAATGGGAAAACCGCCTTTTTCAAGAAAAAATTGTAACATTTTTTGCAATTTGGTTGCGTTTTCGCGTTTTGGACGACAAATAAGGGGAACCGGCGGCCCCGGCGGGCAGCGATTCGGCAAGGGGCAGGCTCCGCAACGGACGGTCAACGACCGGCAGGCGGTCAGCCCCCGCAGGATGCAGGCGACACTGCGGCGGCTGTTGACAGCACGGCAACCGTGTGAAGAAAAAACGCCGCAGCGGTCTTTGCGGGCCGCTGCGTGTTTGCGTCCGGAACAGCCGACACTCCCGCATTGCATTCTTTGCGCCGGAATGCTACAATATGCAGTAGCAAACCACCGCCGCCGGACGTTCTTCCGGCAAATAGGAGAAAGAAGGCTTTTCTATGAGCATGAATACAGTTCCCGAACGGCTGGCCGCTCTGCGTGCTGCCATGCAGGCAAACGGTGTGGACGTGTACCTGATCCCGGTGGGCGACCCGCATTCCAGCGAGTATCTGCCCGACCACTACACCTCCCTGACCTACTTTTCCGGCTTCCACGGTGAGAACTCCAACTTTGTGGTCACCATGACCGAGAGCGCCGTCTGGGCAGACGGCCGGTACTTTGTGCAGGCAGAAAAAGAGATCGCCGGCACCGAGATCCAGCTGATGCGCATGGGCGAGCCGGGCGTACCCACCGCCGAGGAATACTGCGGCAAGGTGCTGCCCGAGGGCGGCACGCTGGGTCTGTGCGGTCTGACCGCCAACTGTGCGCTGGTCAACAACCTGAAAAAGGAGCTGGAGTCCAAGCACGGCAGCATCAAGACCCTGTTCCTGGAGGACGAGCTGTGGGTGGAGGGACGCCCTGCCCGCCCGGCTACCCCGGCATGGATCCTGCCCAAGGAGTACGCAGGCTTCTCCCCGGCAGAAAAGCTGGAGCAGCTGCGCGCAAAGCTGAAGGAGCAGGGCTGCACCGCCCAGCTGGTTGGCAAGCTGGATAATCTGGCTTGGCTTCTGAACCTGCGCGCCATGGATATCGAGTGCACCCCCTACGCCATGGCCTACTGCTATGTTACCCCCAGCCGCGCCGTGCTGTTCATCAATCAGGCGCGGGTCACCCCGGAGGCAAAGGCAGAACTGGAAGCCAACGGCGTGACGCTGGCCGACTACGACAGCATTCTGGACGTGATGGCCGCCGAGACTGAGCCGCAGACCGTGCTGGCGGAAAGCGCTACCGTGAACTACGCCGTGTATCAGGTGCTGGAAAACAACCCCGCCCTGACCGTGAAGGACGCCGCCGACCCCCTGCTTGCCATGAAGGGCGTGAAGAACGAGGTGGAGCTGGCGCACCTGCGCGAGTCCCATCTGCGGGACGCCGTTGCCATGGTGCGGTTCCAGATCGAGCTGGAGAACCGTCTGGCTTCCGGCGAACAGCTGACCGAGCTGACCGTGGACGAGATCTTGCACAAGTACCGCAGCGCGGACGACAAGTTCCTTGTGGAAAGCTTTGGTACCATTGCAGCCTACGGCGGCAACGCAGCCATGATGCACTACCACGCCACCCCGGAGGATCACGCCGTTCTGCAGCGCAAGGGCTTTTTGCTGGTGGACAGCGGCGCTACCTACATGGACGGCACCACCGACATCACCCGCACTTACCCGCTGGGCGAGCTGACCGAGGACGAGCGGCTGTTCTATACCTGGACCTTGCAGTGCCACATCGACATCGCCAAGGCCGTCTGGCTGGATTACTGCGACTGCCATATGCTGGACACCATCGCCCGCGAGCCGCTGTGGCGTCACCTCATCAACTATCGCTGCGGCACCGGCCACAGCGTCAGCTTTGTGGGCAACGTCCATGAGGGCCCCCACGCTTTGAACGGCCGCAACACCACCCTGATGCGCCCGGGCATGATCGTCACCGACGAGCCCGGCGTGTACGAGGCCGGAGAAGTGGGCATCCGCATTGAAAACGAGATCGAGTGCTACCACAAGGCCGACAACCAGTACGGCACCTTCCTTGCCTTCCGTCCCATCACCTTTGTGCCCATTGCCACCTCGCCCATCGTGCCCGGCGTGCTGGACAAGGAGCAGATCGCTTGGCTGAACGACTACCACCGCAAGGTGTTCGAGCAGCTGGCACCCCGCCTGACCGAGGACGAGCGCGCATGGCTGGCTGAGAAGTGCGCCGCCATCGGCTGCTGAAAGCAGCTGCCGCTTGTGCGTTGAAGCGTAAACTGCTATAAAAAATCCGAACGGTCTGAATCCTATATGGCACAGGGTTCAGACCGTTTTTTTGTAAAATATCTCTTTACAGCAAAACGTTCCTTGACATTATCGGTTTTATCCGATAAAATATAGATAGAAAGATTCGGTGTGAGGATGTAAAAATGCGGGGATATGATGTTGACTTCTTCATAAGGGAGAATGGCGATTGCCCGGTAAAAGAGTTTTTGCTCTCCCTTGACAAAAAGATGCGGGCAAAGCTTTTGGTGGAACTCGACCTGCTGGAAGAAAACGGTCCCCAGCTCAGAGAGCCCTATTCAAAGCATCTTGAGGACGGGATCTTTGAGCTTCGGGCAAAGCAGGGGTCGGACATCACGCGCGTGCTGTACTTCTTTTTTGTAGGAAAGAAAATCGTCCTTACAAACGGATTCACAAAGAAAACCCAGAAAACACCCCGCGCTGAGATAGCGACCGCGAAAAAATACCGTGCGGAATACATAGAGCGAAAGGAGAGTCTCTTATGAGTGATTTTAGAAAATTCCTTGATGAACAGCTTGAGGACCCGGAGTTCAAGGCTGAATGGGACGCTTTGCAGCCGGAACGCGCACTGGTTCAGGCCATGATCGATGCACGCAAACGCACCGGCATGACGCAGCAGCAGCTGGCAGAAAAAACCGGCATCTCTCAATCCGACATCAGCAAATTCGAAACAGGCGGCGGCAACCCTTCCATCAAGACCTTGCAGCGTCTGGCGGCAGGCATGGGAATGATCCTTCAGGTTGAGTTCAAGCCTGTCACAAGCGCCCACTGAGCTGCGGACACGTTTCCGTTTTGACAGACATTGTTTTTGAAAATTGCGGTAGATCGTCTACCCTGCAAAGGAAACCGAACCATGATCTTTCACATTGCGATCTGCAGCCCGGACGGGGCGCTGCGCAGCAGGCTGGAGCACCAGTGCATGGAGTTCTTTGCCCGGCGGGAGGACGCCTGCATCGTGGAGCAGCTGCAAGGCCCGGATGCGCTTTTGCAGCAGGATGCCGCCGGGCTGCGGTACGAACTGTACCTTATCGAGCTTGCGGCGGTAGCCCGGCCCGAAGGGCTTACGGCGGCGGCAGAGCTGCGCCGCCGGGGCCGCCGCGCCCCACTGGCCTTTGTGGCGCGCACCCCGGCCCACGCATACAGCGCCTACCGGGTGGACGCCATGCAGTATCTGCTGCAGCCGGTGCACCAGACGGAGGTCTCTGCCCTGCTCAAGCGGGCGGTGGAGCCGGAATACGGCCCCACCCTTACCGTGACCACCGCAGACGGCGTGCGGGCGCTGGCCTATGCCGAGCTTGAATATCTGGAGTGCACCCACCATATCGTGCACTTCCACCTGACCACCGGGGAGGATGTGGCTTCCCTCTCGCTGCGGGTGCCCTTTTCCGCCGTGGCGCAGCCGCTATTGGCAGACGGACGCTTTGTGCAGCCGCACCGCTCCTATGTGGTCAATCTGGAAGCAGTGCAGCTGCTTTCCCCCGGCGAGGTACGGATGCGCAGCGGGGCACGCATTCCCATCCCCCGCGGACGGGAAACCGCCGTCCGGGAAGCCTTCTGCGCCCGATTGGGATAAAAGCAAAAGCCGCTGCACAGCGTTTGTGCGGCGGCTTTTTTTGCTTGACGATATAATTGCCTTTTCACGGGAAAGGCCGTAAAGGCAAACGGCATTTGCGGTCGTTCAAAGCGTCCCGGCTGTAAATGGCTTATTCTGTCTTATCCCGGGGCTTTTTGCGGCGGGCGTGCTTTTTGGGCTTTCGCCGGGGCTTTTTGCGGGAGGGCTCGGGCTGGACAGAAGCATCGTTCAGGCGGGACACGGCATCCAGCAAAGCGCCCTGCAGGCTGTCCGAGGGCACACCGCTTTCCGAAAAGGCGAACAGGAATTTGTAGATCTGGGGCTGCAGCTCCTCGTACAGTCCAAGGCGGGTGTACACCTCTTTGAACAGCTGAAAGACCTGCGTTTTGTTCTCCACGATCCCGCGCAGGTCGATCTGGGTGTGGCAGATGCTTTTGGGGTTCTGGATATAGTGATACCCGGCATCGGGGATGGAAACGAACACCTCCGCGTGTTCGAGATACCCCATGTTGAAGAGCAGATCCTCCGCCCAATGGACATCGGGCGCAAAGCCAAGCTGGTTTTCCGCGATGATCTCCCGGCGGTAGAGTTTGTTCCACAGCACGCCGTAGTAAAAGGAGGCGGGCTGCTGCATCAGGCGGCGGGCGTAGTCCTCCCGGCTGTAAACGCCCTGCGGCAGAAAGCCGTACTTGTGCACCTCGGTCTTGGGCGCTTCCGGCTCGATGCCCAGCGATTCCTGCAATGTTTCCAGCGCGTGCCCGGTCTTGCTGGAGTTGGAGGGGATCACCATCCAGTACGGGGCGATCACTAGATCCGCGCTGTGCTGCAAGGCGGCCTGCACAAGGTTCTGGGTGTAATCGGGGTCCAGAACATCATCGCTGTCCGCAAACTGGATATAGTCGCCCTGCGCAAGGGCAAGCCCGGCGTTCCGCGTGCGGGAAACGCCCTCGTTCTCCTTATCCACCACCACGAGACGGGGATCCTTTGCCCGGAACTGCTCGCAGATGGCAAGGCTGTCGTCCGTAGAGCCATCATTCAGCACGATGATCTCCAGCTCCTGATAGGTCTGGCTGCAGATGCTTTCCAGACAGCGGGAAAGCCCCTTCTGGGCGTTGTACACGGGCACGATGATGCTGACGAGCGGATTCGTCATGACAGGGCCTCCTTTTTCACGACAGGATTTGAGTATTATTATTATCATACTCCTGCGCCGCCCGGATTACAAGAGCGCTGCGCTGGGAAATATTACACCTGCGCCCAGTCCAGCGCGGTCCAGTCCGGCAGGAACTGGTCGCATACCCGGCGCAGAGCAGGGGCATCGGCGGCACTGGAGACGTCCTGAATGCCTACCAGATAGAAGCCGGCATCGTGGGCAGTCTGGGCGGCGTAAATGGCGTCCTCGCACACGGCGCACCCGGCAGGGCTTGTGCCGCCAAGGCGGTGCAGCGCCTCCATAAAGGGGGCGGGACTGCTCTTGCTCATCGCGCCCCGTGCTTCGATGTAAAAATCAAAGTATTCGTCGATGCCAAGGCGGGTCAGCACGGCGCGGCACTGGCTGCTCCATGTGTTGGAGCACACGCACATCCGCGCGCCCTCGGCCCGCAGCCGGGCAAGGGTGTCCCGCACGCCGGGCTTCAGCTCCACCTTTTCGTACAACTGAGCGATCACCTCGCGCATCACGTCCAGATAGCCGTTCCTGTCCAGCGGCAGCGCATATTCCCGGATGAGGTACTGTGCGCCGTCCTCCATGCCCATGGTCAGCAGGGTCTCGTGCAGGTCTGCCTTCGGGGTGCGGCCAAAGCGCGCCAGCAGCGCCTCCGGGGCACCCTCCCATACCACCACCATGCTGTCAGTCAGGGTGCCGTCCATATCAAAGATCCATTGTTTGCAGTGCATACTTTCCTCCTGTTGTGCGCCCCTCCGGGCCGCAGTGATACACGTCTCTGGCTAGTATAGCACGAAACTTTCACAGGAAAAAGGCATGATCTCCGAAAATTCGGGAGAATTTTATCCGAAAGTATGGTATAATTATAACAATTTTAGAAAATACCGGGAACGTGCACGGGAGGGTTTGATATGGAACGCAGAGATCCCACGCAAAAGGCGCTGGTGCTGGCAGGCGGCGGCGCGCGCGGCAGCTATCAGGTGGGCGTCTGGCGGGCTTTGATGGAGCTGGACTGGCACCCGCAGATCATTACCGGCACCAGCGTGGGCGGGCTGAACGGTGCCATGTTCGTGCTGGACCTGTACGAGACTGCCCGGGATATGTGGCTGACCATCCGCAGCCGGGATGTGATGGAACTGCCGGAGGAGAACGCAGACCTTTCCGCCCTGCACCAGTTTCTGCGCCGGGTGGTAAAGGAAGGCGGCATGGACGTGACCCCGCTGGAAGAGATCGTGGAGCGGGTGCTGGACGAGGACGCGCTGCGAGCAGCGCCCATCCGGTTCGGCATCGTGACGGTGGAGCAGCGCGGGCTGCGCCCCCGGGAGCTGACGCTGGAGGATATCCCCGCCGGGCAGGTGCGGGACTACCTGATGGCCTCGGCGGCCTGCTTCCCCGCCCTGCGGGCGCGGCAGATCGACGGGATCAAGTTTCTGGACGGCGGGTACAGCGATAATATGCCCACCGGCCTTGCCAAGACCATGGGTGCAGAGGAGCTGGTCTGTGTGGACCTTGAGGGCGTGGGCATCACCCGCCCGAACCTGACCGGTCTGCCCACCACCATGATCCGCAGCTACTGGGAGCTGGGCGATATCCTCCACTTCGACCCTGACACCGCAAAGCGCAACATCGAACTGGGTTACTACGACACCCTGCGCGCCTTTGGCCGCATCCGGGGCTGTGCCTACGCGGTGGACAGCGGTGCGGACAGCAGCGCCGATGCCGAAGCCTTCCGTGCCGCCTTTGACGCGGTGCAGAAGGAGGTGCGGGAGAAGTACCCCGTCACCCTGACCGCAGATGCCGCTTTGCTGCTGGCACGGATGAAGGACGTGCAGCTTGCCCCGCTGGAAGCCGCCGCCGAGGACGCCGGGGTGGACCCCACCCATTTCTACACCACCCGGACGCTGGCCCAGGCGTTTCTGGCGGCGTGCGATAAAGACCGCATGGAAAGCTTTGCCCCGCTGTTCACGGGCAGCAGCACCGCCGGGCAGGCGGCGCTGGCCGCTTTGCTGCCCAATACATTCTTACAGGCGCTGGTGTGGCGCACTTTGACCGCATCGGCTTTGCCGGAGGTGACAGAAGATGAAGGTTTATAAAGGCGTATCCGCTTCCCCGGGGCTGGTGCTGGGACAGGTGAGCCGGCTGGAACATCATGTGGAGACCTTCAGCCACGGCCCTTTCAACCCGGAGCGGGAGCTGCGGCTGCTGGCAAACGCCGTGCACACGGCGCAGAATGAGCTGGACTCCATGGCGGAGCGCGCCGCGCCCACCGAGCAGGCCATCTTTTTGTTCCAGAGCATGATGCTGGACGACGAGGGCATGATGAACGAGGTGCGCTTTTGCATCAATGCGGGCATCAGCGCTTCGGCGGCGATGCATCAGGTGGGGCAGCGCTACGCCGACCAGCTTGCCAACATGAAGGATAACCCCTATATGCAGCTGCGCAGCGTGGATATTCTGGACGCCACCCGCCGGGTGATCAATATCCTGACCAACCGCCCCCGGGTGTGGCTGGCGCTGGATCATCCGGTGATCCTTGCCGCCGACCGGCTGATGCCCACCGACCTGTTCAGCGTGCCCTCCGGCATGATCTTGGGCGTCATCACCGCAGAGGGCAGCGGCCAGAGCCATGCCGCCATCATTGCCCGGGCAATGAACATCCCGGGCATCGTGCAGGTGGGCAAGGATTTTCTGGACGACTGCGACGGCCGCACCGTCATTCTGGATGCAACCAACGGCAACTGCATCCTCGACCCGGACGCCGTCGCCCGCCAGCAGGCAGAAGCCAGCATCTGTCAGCTCCAGCGCGAGGACGCGGAGATGAAGCAGCTGCACAGCCTGCCGGATGAAACGCGGGACGGCGAACCCTTTGAGCTGCTGGCCAACTGCTTCGGCCCGGAGGATATCGACACCGCCATGCAGTCCGGTGCCAAGGGCGTTGGGCTGCTGCGCAGCGGCTACATGATGCTGCCCGGGCGCATTCTGGACGAGCAGGAGCAGTATTTTTTCTATTGCTCCTGTCTGGCGGCGGCAAACGGCTGCCCGGTGACCGTGCGCACCTTCGACTTTGGCTCCGACCGCACCGTGGCCGATGCCAATCAGGGGCCGCAGTCCTCCAAGCTCGGCCTGCGCGGCATCCGCAACAGCCTGCGCCAGCCCCAGCAGTTCCAGACCCAGATCTGCGCCTTGCTGCGCGCCGCCGCGCGCGGGCCGCTGCGGGTGATGTTCCCCATGGTGACCGAGGTGGAGGACTGGGACGCCGCCATGAGCATTGTGGAGCACTGCCGCCAGAGCCTGCGGGAGCGGGGCGTGCCCTTTAACGAAAATACCCAGTTCGGCGTGATGCTGAGCATCCCCGCCGCCTGCCTGACCGTGGAGGACTTTATAGCCCACGGCTGCGATTTTCTGGTCATCGGCACCAACGACCTGACCCAGTACACCCACGCCGCCGACCGGGAGCTTGCCAGCGCGGAGCACTACTACCGCCCCGCCAGCCCAGCCATGAAAAAGCTGATCACCATGGTGATGGATGCCGCGGGTGCGCACCACGTCCCGGTGACCATCTGCGGCCTTGCCGTGGGCAACCCCGCCAACACGGCGCAGTACCTGCACCTTGGTCTGCGCAGCTTCTCGGTAAGCCCCCAGAACCTGCTCAAGGTAAAGCAAGCTCTGCTGGACACCGATGCCCACCCGGACGCAGGGGAAAAGGACTGAGGGCGCTTTACAAAACGTAATATAATGCAAAATAATAAGAGGCTGTTGCACAAACCTTTGTGCAGCAGCCTCTTTGATATTGTGTTTTTAACTTTAGCGGGCTCGCCCTCTCCGTCTGCTCACTTTGTTCGCATCCACCTCTCCCAAAGGGAGAGGCCTTGGCAAAGAGATGAAGTCTGCGTGGACT
>OIPH01000360.1_pt1 | contig 11725 bp, 9 predicted proteins | sample 1585761 | NCBI WGS metagenome assembly OIPH01 (sample SAMN02674699, study PRJEB24791) | human gut metagenome, SKBSTL042 | isolation source: stool | host: Homo sapiens | place: USA
CCGCATCGGCGGCAAGTCCGGCACGTCGGAACAGCTGAACATGCACCGCCGCGCCGACGGTGACTACAAGAAGGTCGCCTCCTTTGCGGCCGTCCTGCCCGCCGACGACCCGGAGATCCTGGTCTATGTGATGCTGGATGACCCCAACAACGCCCGCACCGACTATTCGTCCATTCTGGCTGCCCCTGTGGTGGGCAACATCATCAGTGAGATCGCGCCCTATCTGGGCATCGCCACCGACGGCGTGGACCGCAGCGGCACCACCGTCAAGGTGCCCAACCTGACGGGCAAGGAGTGGAGCAACGCGCAGGTGCAGCTGAACATCAAGGGCTTGAAGCATCACCTGGCCGAGAGCGAATCCGACCAGACCGCCGCCCTTGTTACCTACCAGTACCCCCGCGCGGGGGCAGAGGTGCCCTACGGCACCACCGTTTATCTGTATACCGATACCTATGAGGGCAAACACGCCGAGGTGCCGGACGTGACCGGCAAGAGCGCGGACTTTGCCCGGCAGATGCTGAACGCCGCAGGGCTCAACTGCACAGTCGAAGGCTCCGGCACGGTCCAGAGCCAGAGTGAGGCACCCGGCTCCAGCGTCCAGCAGGGAACCATCGTACATCTGATCTGTGGATAAAGGGGAATGAGAGTATGGAAGCAATTGCAGCAAACATCCTGTTGGAGGGCCTGGCCGTCAACGCGCTGGCCCAGTGCGAGACCCCGGTCACGCTGGTGACCACCGACAGCCGTGAGGTCTGCCCCGGGTGCATCTTTGTGGCGTTCCCGGGCGAAAAATTCGACGGCCATGATTTTGCCGCCAAGGCACTGGAAAACGGCGCGCTCTGCGTGGTGCTGAACCACCCCGTGGAAGGCGTGCCGGAGGAGAAGAGCGTGATCTGCCCGGACAGCTACCACGCCATGATGGTGCTGGGGGCCAACTACCGCAGCCAGTTCCACCCCAAAGTGGTGGGTGTGACCGGCAGCGTGGGCAAGACCACCACCAAGCAGATGACCTACGCCGCCATTGCAGGCTTTGGCAGTACCATCAAGACCGAGGGCAACCAGAACAATGAGCTGGGAATGCCCCGCACCCTGATGCGGCTGGAAAGCAGCACCGAGTACGCGGTCATCGAGATGGGCATGAGCCACGCCGGCGAGATCGACCGTCTGGCGCGGGCGGCACGCCCGGATGTGGGCATCATTACCTGCATCGGTGTGTCCCACATCGGCAATCTGGGTAGTCAGGAGAACATCTGCAAGGCAAAGCTGGAGATCTGCAACGGTCTGCCGGAGGGTGCGCCGCTGGTGCTGAACTACGACGACCCCTTCCTGCGCAAGGCGGTGCTCCCCGCCCATGTGCGCCCGGTGTGGTTCAGCCTGAGCGATGAGAACGCAGACGTCTGCGCCCTGTCCATCCGGCAGGAGACTGACGGCATGAGCTTTGTGCTGGAAGATCAGGAGCACGGCACCTTTGTGGTGAATATCCCCGCCATGGGACGCCATAATGTGGCAAACGCCTTGGCTGCCTACTGCGCCGCCACCCGTCTGGGATGCGACGCCAAGAGGGTCATCCATGGGCTTTCCAACTTTGAGCAGACCGGACGCCGCCAGAAGGTGGTGGACAGCGAGGGCGTGACCGTCATCGAGGACTGCTACAACGCAAACCCGGACAGCATGAAGGCTGCGCTGGCAATGTTTAAAGATTTCCCCTGCAAGCGCCGCTTTGCCCTGCTGGGCGATATGCTGGAGCTGGGCGATCTGAGCCGCGAAGCACACGAGGAGCTGGGACGCCTTGCCGCCGAGAGCGGACTGTACTGCCTGATCACCTACGGCGAGCAGGCCAAGCGCACCGCCGTGGTGGCTGCTGCCAAGGGGGTAAAGACCCTGCACGCGGACAGCTACCGCGAGGCCGCCGATGCCCTGCTGGATCGGGTGCAGCCCGGCGATGCCATTCTGGTAAAGGCCAGCCACGGCATGGCACTGGAAAAAGTGCTGGATATCTTCTACGCAGAGCATAAAGAAGCGGAAGTATAACTATTTGGCGAAATGGAGTGTCTGAGTTATGGAGCGTTTCGCCTTGGCAGCGGCGGTGGTGCTGGGCTTTGCCCTTACGGCAGCTTTGTGCAGCCTGTTTGTGCCGCTGCGGCGGGTGCTGGAACGCCGCGAACAACAGCAGCAGCCGATACAGCCTGAGCAGCCCCGGCCTGCACCCCTGCGCGCCCCGCTGTGGGGCGGGCTGTGTGCGGCGGCGGGCACGGTGGCTGCGGTGGGTGTGGGCTGGCTTGCCGCCTGCGTAGGCCAGCCGGAGCTGCTGGGCAGCGAGGGCCGGTTGATGACGCGGCTGCTCACGGCGTTGGCCGGAAGCCTTGCCTTTGGGGCAGTGGGTCTTGCAGAAGATGTTGCCCGGATGCGCAGCCCGGCGGCGCTGGGCCTGCGGCGGGACGTGCGGCTTTTGCTGGAAGCACTGGCTGCGGCCTTTGTCCTTTTGCTGCTGCGGGCAGCGGGCTGTCTGCCCCGGGGGCTGGGTGTGCCCGGGGCGGGGTATGTGCTGCTGGGCAGTGCCGTACCTTTTTTGTGGGCGGTGCTCATGGTGGCACTGGCCGAGTGTGTCCGCGTAGCCGAGCGGGACGAGGGTACGGTGTGCGGTGCGGCCTTTGTGGCCATGCTGGCGTTGATGATGGTAGAAGCCGGTCTGGGCGTTTCCGGGCTGGCGGTGCTGCCCGCCGCGCTTGCCGGGGCACTGGTGGCACTGGGGCTGTGGGCGTTCCCTCCGGCAAGGCTGGGGGTGGGCTGCTGCGGCAGTCTGCTGGCAGCGGGTGCCATCGGCTGCATCCCGCTCAGTCTGGACATGACCAGCCTGACTGTGCCGCTGGCGCTGCCCTTCTGGGCGGCGGGCGGTCTTTTGGCAGCGCAGCTGCTGCGTGCAAAGCGCACCGGCAAGCCCTTGCGTTGCTGGGTAAAAAAGCATAAAATGAGCCCGGAGACGGTGTTCCTGTGCAGCTTTGCGCTGAGCGCTGTCGGCTATGTGCTGGCGCTGGCGCTGCTGCGCTGGTGCTGACCGGGCACAGAGAGGGAAGGGAGCGCAGATGGCGACTATCCGCAAAAAACACAGAGCGCCGGTGTCGGTGTTCCAGCGAGACCCGGGCCCGTGGTCCCGGCTGCTGATCGACTGGCTGGCTACGCTGGCTGTTATTATGATCTTTGGGCTGGTGATGCTGTTCAGCGCCAGCTACACCACCGGTTACCTGCGCATGGGCGACAGCTTCCACTACATCAAGCAGCAGGCGCTGTGTATGATGCTCGGGCTGGGCTGTATGTTCCTGATGAGTTATATGGATCATCGCTTTTTGCGCAAGATGGTGGTGCCGGGCTACATCATCGTGCTGGCCATGCTGGCCGTCACCCTGACCATGGCACCCCTGAACGGCTGCCGCCGCTGGATCCGCTTCGGCGGGCTTACGCTGCAATCCTCGGAGGTAGCAAAGTTTGAGATGATCCTGTTCAGTTCCCATCTTGCGGCCAAAGCGCCGCAGGTGGAGCGGCTGGACCCGGAGCGCCGCATCCTGCTTACCCCCCGGGAGTGGCTGCGGGTGCGGGTGTGGAAGCAGCTGGTGGTGCCGGTGCTGCCCCTTATACCGGTGGTCATCCTGCTGGCGCTGGAGCCGCATATGTCCGGCATCGTGCTGACGGTGGCGGTGGTGGGCACCATCCTGCTGCTGTCCGGCAGCGGCGGTGTGTTGACATGGGCGGGTGCCGTTACGGCGGGTGCCCTGCTGGAAACGCTGCTCTCCCATGTGGACTCCATCCCTTACCTGCAAAAGCGTCTGGACGGATGGACACAGGATCTGAGCAAGATGACCGACCAGACCGTGCAGAGCCTTTACGCCATCGGCTCCGGCGGGCTGAAAGGGCTGGGGCTGGGCAACAGTGTGGAAAAGCAGCTCTGGCTACCGGAAAGCACCAACGATTTCATCTTCAGCGTGGTGTGCGAGGAGCTGGGCTTCATCGGCGCAGTGCTCATCATCGTGCTGTTCGTGCTGTTTATCGTGCAGGGGCTGCTCATCGCCTATAAGGCGGAGAACCTGTACTGCACCATGGTGGGCATCGGCATTATGGCACAGATCGCGTGGCAGGTGTTCTGCAACATCGCCGTGGTCACCAACACCCTGCCCAACACCGGCATCAGCCTGCCCTTCTTCTCCTCCGGCGGCACAAGCCTGATTTTGCTGCTGGCAGAGATGGGCGTAATGGTGAACATAGGCCGCAACGGCGAGCGGGTGGCGCAGCAGCGGGAGCAGATGCGTGCCCAGCGGGAAGCAGCCCGCGCCGAGCGGGAAGCGGAACTTGCCCGCAAGACCATTGATCTGGCTTCTGCCCGCGCAGCCCGCACAGAACAGTAAAACCGCAAGCCCGCCCGGCCGCAGGCCGGGCGTTTATAAGGAGGAATCACCATGCGTGTTCTCATCGCAGCCGGCGGCACTGCCGGACATATCAATCCCGCACTGGCCATTGCCGGTGCTTTGAAAAAGGCCGACCCTACCGCCGAGATCCACTTTGCAGGCCGTAAGGAGGGCATGGAGTACCGTCTGGTCACACAGGCGGGCTACCCCTTCCACCACATTGAGATCACCGGCTTCCAGCGCAAGCTCAGCCTGCACAACATCAAGCGCAACATCATCACCCTGTGGAATCTGGCCCTCTCCGGCCCCAAGGCCAAGGCCATGATGAAAGAGGTAAAGCCGGATCTCGTCATCGGCTGCGGCGGCTATGTGTCCGGGCCGGTGGTGCGCTGCGCCGCCAAAATGGGCATCCACACCGCCCTGCACGAGCAGAACGCCTTCCCCGGTGTGACCAACAAGCTGCTGGCCCCGGATGTGGATATCGTGTTTGCCGCCGTGCCCGCCGCTGTGGAAAAGCTGGGCGCACCGGACAAGACCCTTGTGGTGGGCAATCCCGTGCGGCCGGAAGTGTTTGCACAGGCCGCGAACCGCGAAGCCATCCGCGCACAGCTGGGCGCGGGCGACCGCACCGTCATCCTGTCCTTCGGCGGCAGCTTGGGCGCACGCCGGGTCAACGAGGTGGTGGCAGACCTCTGCGCTTGGGAGCAGCACGAGCACAAGCCGGTGCTGCACCTGCACGCCACCGGACAGTACGGCGTACAGCTGTTTGAGCAGCTGCAAAAGCAGAAGGATTTTACCCCCGGCGACAGCCTTGTGGTAAAGGAATACATCAACAATATGCCGGAACTGCTGGCTGCGGCAGATCTCGTCATCAGCCGCGCCGGTGCGCTGACGCTGGCAGAGCTGGAAGCCGTGGGACGCGCCGCTGTGCTGATCCCCAGCCCCAATGTGGCGGAGAACCACCAGTACTACAACGCCATGGAGCTGCAAAAGGCCGGGGCAGCTGTGGTCATTGAAGAAAAAGACCTGACCGGCGAAAAGCTGGTGCAGACTGTTTCTACTATGCTGGCACAGCCCGGCAAGCTGGCCGAAATGGGCAAAAACGCCCGCAGCCTGTCGGTGGATGACAGTCTGGACCGCATCACTGCGGCGCTGCTCAAGCTGGTAAAGACCCCGTGATGCAGACCCGGAATAAACAAGAAGGAAGGTGCGAATGATGCAGCAGAACCGTGACCGCAACGGCAGACCCCGGAACACCAGACCCTATGACCTGAACCGGGATGTGGCGCGCACCTCTGCGCCTTCGCAGGATCATACGCCCCGGAGCACCGGCAGCAGCCGCTACGGCTACAACGGCGAGCCGCTCAGCCGCCCGCCCTCCCGCAGCGCCAACGGCAGTGTGCGCTCCTCCCGGGCGGATAACAGCATCCAGTTCCCAACCCAGCCCCAGTCCCAGACCCGCCGTCCGGCGCAAGGGCAGGGGAGCAATACCACCCAGTACCCTGCCGGCAGCCGCCCGGCGGGCAGCAGACCCAAAAACGCGAAGTCCGGCGGCAAACAGCGCCGCCCGGCAAACAATGCCCGCAGCGGGCAGAACAGCCGGAAAAACCAGAATTACCCGAACGCGCAAAACCACCCGAACCGGCAGCAACCGGCAGGCAGCCAGAACCAGCGTCTGCGCCCGGCGCAGACTGCCCCGCAGCAAAGCCCTGCCCGTCGGGAAAAGCGCAAAAAGCGCAAGGTGACCCGCGCTACCCTGCGCCGCCGCCGGATGCTGCGCCGCCTGACCGCCTTTGCCATGCTGCTGTGCGTCATTGGCGCAGGCATCTACCTGACCATGACCATGCTGTTCCGCATCAATTCCATTCAGGTGCAGACCCCGGACGGCAAGCAGGTGACCGAGATCGCGGGCTATTCCGCAGACAGCATTTTGCAGCGGATGGGCGTGCAGCTGGAAGAGAACATTTTCAGCTTTGAGCCCGGCGAAAAGGCCGCTGTGCTGGAGCAGAATTTCCCGCTGCTGGGCTCCATCAAGGTGATCCGGGATTACCCCAACACCGTGGTGGTGCAGGTGACCGAAGCCGTGCCCGCCTACGCGGTGCAAAACGGCAGCAAGTGGCTTGTGATCTCGGACAAATGGAAGATCCTGTCCGAGGAAAGCACCCAGCCCGAGGGGCTTTGCACCCTGTACGGCGGTAAGCTGCAGGATACCGCCCCGGGACAGGTGTTCTGCCTTGTGGAGGATGCGGACGCAGCAAGCGCTTCCGGGTCGGAAGCAGCCGGGAGCGAAAGCACGGCGGACACAGGGGATGCCCGCATGGAAGCTCTGAGCACCTTGGTGAGCAAGCTGGAAGAATACGGCCTGTCGCAGGATGTGACACGGCTGGAAGTGGCGGACACCGAGCAGATCGCGTTTTTGTATCAGGACCGCATCAGCGTGCTGCTGGGTACGCTGAACGATCTGGATTATAAGCTGGACCGCGCCCGCTATGTGCTGACCAACGCCGATGGCAAGGGCTGCGGCCCCACCGATACCGGGCGGCTGGATTTCAGCCATACCAGCGCCAGCAGCACCCGCAAGATCTATTTTGCACAGGGCGAGCCTGCTTTGCCTTCCGGCTATGTGGTGCCGCCCAAGGCAGAGGAACCCGCCCCGGCAGAGGATGCCGCCGACAGCACCGACAGCACGGAAAGCACGGAAAGCGCGGATGCTGCCGACACAACCGAACCGGCAGCTGACGCGGACACCGAGCAGCTGCCCCTGACCCACCCTGACCGCATGACGGCCAACGAAGAAGAAAACCCCATGTAAAGAAGCTCTATGGAGGAGACTGTATGAAGCTGGAACAACTGATGGAAGGCGTGCCCTTTACCCTTGTGCAGGGCAGTCTGGATACTGAAATCGCGGATATCATCTACGACAGCCGCAAGGCTGCCCCGGGGCTTTTGTTCGTGTGCATCGTGGGCACCCAGCGGGACAGCCACGCGTTTGCCGCCGACTGCGCCGCCAAGGGGGTCAGCGCGCTGGTCATCCAGCACGACATCGACCTTTCTGCCATGCCCGGGGTGACCGTGGTCAAGGTGGAGAGCAGCCGCTATGCCATGGCACTGATGAGCGCCAACCTCTTTGGAAACCCTGCCCGCCAGATGACCATGATCGGCGTCACCGGCACCAAGGGCAAGACCACCACCACCCACATGATCAAAAGCGTGCTGGAGGCCGCAGGCCGCAAGGTAGGCATGATCGGCACCAACGGCATCTACTATATGGGACGCCACAAGGACACCGCCAACACCACCCCGGAAAGCTACGAGCTGCAAAAGACCTTCCGGGAGTTTCTGGATGCCGGCTGCGACACCGCACTGATGGAAGTGTCCAGTCAGGGTCTGATGATGGACCGTGTGGCGGGCGTGCACTACGATGTGGGCGTGTTCACCAACCTTTCGCCGGATCATATCGGCCCCGGCGAGCACAAGACCTTTGAGGAGTACCGCAGCTGGAAGGGACAGCTGTTCAAGCGCTGCGATGTGGGCGTGGTGAACATCGACGACGAGAACACCGCCGCCCTGCTGGAGGGTCATACCTGCAAATTGGTCACCTATGGCCGCGATGAAAAGGCCGACTACCGCGAGACCGGATACGAGCTGCTGCGCACCCACGATTTTCTGGGCGTGGCCTTCCACGTTACCGGCAAGGACGAGATGGACGTCAAGGTGAATATGCCCGGCGAGTTCAGCGTGTACAACGCGTTGGCAGCGCTGGCCGTGGGCAAGGTGCTGGGTCTGCCGGATACCGCCATCCACGACGGTCTGGGCAAGTGCGTGGTGAAGGGCCGTGTGGAGCTGGTGCCCATCAGCAAAAAGTTCACCATCCTGCTGGACTACGCCCACAACGAGGTCTCCACCGAGAGCCTGCTCACCACCCTGCGGGCCTATCACCCCCACCGGCTGGTGGTGGTGTTCGGCTGCGGCGGCAACCGCTCCAAGCTGCGCCGCTACGGCATGGGCGAGATCTGCGCCAAGATGGCCGATTTCTCCATCCTCACCGAGGACAACAACCGCTTTGAAAAGGTGGAGGACATCATCGCGGATATCCGCGAGGGCATGAACAAGGGCAACCCGGACGCAAAGTTCGTGGAGATCCCCGACCGTCTGGACGCTTTGCACTACGCAGTGGATCACGCACAGGAGGGCGATTTGATCGCCGTCATCGGCAAGGGGCACGAGACTTACCGCGACCGCGAGGGCGTCAAGACTCCCTTCCTTGAGCGGGAGCTGCTGGAAGAATACGCCCAGCAGATCGGGCTGGAATAAGAAAATAATATTATTATTGCCGGAAAAGCCGCTGCACAAAGCACTGTGCAGCGGCTTTTTTGCGCCCTGTGCAGGGGGCTATATAAAAAGGAAGCAAACTGTGACAAAAATGTAAAAGATAAAAATCTTTAACTAAAACCATTGACTTATCCGACGGTTTGGCTATAATGGTCGTGTTCGATACCTCATAAATTTTAGGTAAATAATTAAACACAAACAGTAAACATAAAGGAGAATACTACCATGACTTTCGAGGAAATGAAGAAGATCGTTGTCGATACCCTGAGCTGCGATGAGGACAAGGTGACCATGGAGGCCAGCCTGACCGAGGATCTGGAGGCCGACAGCCTGGACGCTGTGGAGCTTAACATGGCACTGGAAGAGGCCTGCGGCGTGTCCATCCCCGATGAGGAGCTGGCAAACCTCAAGACCGTGGGCGATATCTTCAACTACATCAATGCCCATGTCTGAGGCTGACCGAGGCGAAACGCGATGAACAGTATCAAAGACCTGCTGCCGGGCAGTATGCGGGAGCGCACCTTCCAGCTGAAAGCCCGGCGGGATGCGGGTGCCGTGTGGAACGACCCGCAGTTCGTGGAATGCAAAAAGTGCGGACGCCGCGCCACCCGCCAGATCTGGAACAAGGCGCAGTATGTCTGCCCCAACTGCGGGGTGCACCTGCCCATCGGCGGGTACTACCGCCTGAACCTCATCCTGGATAAGGGCAGCTTCCGGGAATTGGATGCCGACCTTGCCCCGCAGGATGTGCTGCAGTTTCCCGGCTACCCGGAAAAGCTGGAAGCACAGACCGGCAAGACCGGCTTGAAGGAAGCTGTCATCACCGCCACGGGGCGCATCGAGGGCACCCCGGTGGTGGCTGCGGTGCTGGACAGCCGGTTCTTTATGGGCAGCATGAGCACCACTGTGGGCGAAAAGATCACCCGCGCCGTGGAGCACGCCACCGCAAAGCACCTGCCGCTGATCATCTTTTCGGCCAGCGGCGGTGCCCGGATGCAGGAGGGCATTTTCAGCCTGATGCAGATGGCAAAGACCTCTGCCGCCATCGAGCGGTTCTCTGCCCGGGGCGGGCTGTACATCAGCGTGCTGACCCACCCCACCACCGGCGGTGTGACTGCCAGCTTTGCCAGCCTTGGCGACATTATGCTGGCAGAGCCCGGGGCGCTGATCGGCTTTGCGGGCCCCCGGGTCATTGAACAGACCATCGGCGAAAAGCTGCCCGCAGGCTTCCAGCGCAGCGAGTTCCAGTACGAGCACGGCTTTGTGGACAAGGTAGTGCCCCGTACCGAAATGCGCGAAACACTGGCGCAGCTGCTGCGTCTGCACGCCTGAGGAGGGAGCGCCTTATGATCAAGGACATCTTACAACAGCTCGCACCGCTGGATGAAAAGATCGCCGCCCTGCGCGGCGACCCGGCGGACGAGAACATGACCGATATCACCAACCACGCTGCCGAGCTGGCAGAGCTTTCCGCACAGGAGGACGCTTTGCTGTCCGGCTGCGGGGCGCTGACTGCAGAGGACAGGGTCTTTCTGGCACGCCACCCGGAGCGCCCCCACATCGACGAGATCGTGGATGCACTCTTCACCGACTTCTTTGAGCAGTGCGGCGACCGCCAGTGTAAGGAAGATGCCGCCATTCTGGGCGGTGTGGCACTGTTCCACGGCCAGCCGGTCACGGTCATCGGCCACCGCAAGGGCAGCACGCTGGAAGAAAACCTGCGCTGCAACTTTGGTATGCCCGGGCCGGAGGGCTACCGCAAGGCCCTGCGCCTGATGAAGCAGGCCGAAAAATTTGACCGTCCCATCATCACCTTTATCGACACCCCGGGTGCGTACCCCGGCAAGGATGCCGAGGAGCGCGGACAGGGCGAAGCCATTGCCCGCAACCTGATGGAGATGAGCGGCCTGACCGTGCCGGTGATCGCAGTGGTCACCGGCGAGGGCTCCTCCGGCGGCGCGCTGGCGCTGGGTGTGGCAAACCGCATCCTGATGCTGGAAAACGCCGTTTACTCGGTGCTGAGCCCCGAAGGCTTTGCCAGCATCCTGTGGAAGGATTCCTCCCGCAGCGGCGAAGCCTGCGAGATCATGAAGCTGACCGCGCAGGATCTGTACAAGGACGGCATCGTGGAGGAGATCATCCCGGAGCCGGTGGGCGGCGCACAGCGTGCCCACGGGGTACTGTTCGGCAATCTGGACGAGGCACTGCGGCGTCAGCTGCGCAGCCTTGACCGCATGAACGGCCGTCAGCTGGCCGAGCAGCGCTACCAGAAATTCCGTCAGATCGGAGAAATGAGGAAAGCATGAAGGGTTTGCGTCTGATCGCCACCGGCGGGGCTTTGCCCGGCCGCACGGTCACCAACGAAGAGCTGAGCCGCACCGTGGATACCAGCGACGAGTGGATCACCACCCGCACCGGCATCCGCACCCGGCACTACTGCACCGAGGGCGAAAACGCCGCTACACTGGCCATTGCTGCCGCAAAGCAGGCGCTGCAGCGCAGCGGTCTTGCTCCGGCAGACATTGCCTGCTGCGTCTGCGCCACCCTTTCCGCGCCGGACGCCACCCCAAGCGTGGCCTGTCAGGTGCAGGCGGCGCTGGCACTGCCGGAAAACCGCCCTGCACTGGATGTGAACGCCGCCTGTTCCGGCTTTTTGTACGGCACGGCGGTGGCGCGCGGCCTGCTGGCTACGCTGGGCGGGCGGTACGCGCTGGTCATCGGCACGGAAGCACTTTCCCGCCTGATGGACCCCGCCGACCGCTCCACCTGTGTGCTGTTCGGCGATGGTGCCGGTGCAGCGGTGTTTGAACTGACCGACACCTCCGTGCCTTTTGCCATCACGCTGGGTGCCCGGGGCGATGCCGCCATCCATGCCGGCGGCCCCAGCCGCACAGGCTCGGCACCCATCAGCATGGACGGCAGGGCAGTGTTCCGCTTTGCGGTGGATGCCCTGCCCAAGTGCCTGCACACTGTGCTGGATGAAACACAGCTGACCC
>OIPH01000369.1_pt1 | contig 11465 bp, 10 predicted proteins | sample 1585761 | NCBI WGS metagenome assembly OIPH01 (sample SAMN02674699, study PRJEB24791) | human gut metagenome, SKBSTL042 | isolation source: stool | host: Homo sapiens | place: USA
CCTTGCCGGAAGCATCCTCGGCGGCCTGTGCGCCGCCCTCGGCGTGGTAAACAGGCACCTCGCCGTGCACGATCTTCTTGATGAGCTCCTCCGGCTTGTGGATGCCATCGTCCACCCGGGTGAACAGCACCGGCTTGCCGTCGAAGCGGGCGGTCTCCACCTTCTTTTCTGCTGCCACAATGATGCCGTCGCAGTTTGCGATCTCTTCTCTGGTGAGGATGTTCTTTGCTCCATCCGAGCCATTGGTCTCCACCTTGGTGGGCAGACCCAGCTTGTCACCGGCCTTGGTCAGGGCTTCCGCTGCCATATAGGTGTGGGCGATGCCGTTGACGCAGGCGGTCACAGCCAGAATGCGGTAGCCGTCCTGCGGGATGGCCTGCTGGGTAAAGCTTTCTGTGCCGAACTGCGCTTCCTCCTGTGCGTCGATGCACTCCAAGAACTCCTTGGGGCTCTTTGCAGCTTTAAGCTTTTCCACAAAGTCCTCGTTCATCAGCATCTGCATCATGCGGGCCAGCATATCCACGTGCAGGCTGCCGTTTTCCGGGGCAGCAATGGCAAACAGCAGGTCGGTGGTGCCGTCATCCTCGGCGTTGTACTGCACCGGGGTGCTCAGCCGCAGGGCGGCAAGGCTGGGGCGGGTGACCACATCGGTCTTGGCGTGGGGCACGGTGATGCCGTTGTCCACATAGGTAGAGCCCTCGGCCTCGCGGGCGTAGAGCGCCTTTTTGTAGGCCTCCTTGTCGGTGATGTTGCCGTGGGTAGCCTGCAGCTCCACCAGTCGGCTCAGGATCTGCTCCTGCGTCTGCAGTGCCTCGTCCAGTGCAATGGACTGTGCGGTAAATAACTCGGTAATGCGCATAAACGTTCCTCCTTTGTTCCTTCTATCCTATCAAAGCTGCGCCAGCAGCTCGTCGATCTTCTCTTTTGTGGCAAGCCCAAGGCTAAACGCCGTTGCGCTGCCGCAGGCCGTGCCCAGACGCAGCGCCTGCGCGTAGCTGCGGCTTTGCAGATATCCGGCCACAAAACCGGCCACCATGCTGTCGCCTGCACCCACGCTGTTGACCACCTTGCCCTTGGGGCAGCCGATGCGGTGCACCTGTCCCTGCTCGTCCAGCAGCAGCGCACCGTCCCCTGCCATGCTCACCAGCACGTTGCGGGCGCCCTTTTCCTGCAGAGTGCGGGCAGCGGCCACGATCTCGGCATCAGTGGTCAGCACCTTGCCCACGATCTCGCCCAGCTCATGGTTGTTGGGCTTGATGAGGAAGGGGTGGTAGGGCAGCACGTTCACCAGCAGGTCGCGGGTGGCATCCACCACGGCGCGCACGCCCCTGCCCTGCAGCCGCGCCAGCAGCCGCTCGTAGACGCTTTGCGGCAGGCTTGCCGGGATGCTGCCTGCCAGAATGAGGATATCGCCCTCGGCCAGCTTGTCCAGCTGGGCTTCCAGCTGCTGCAACGCACTTTCCGGGATGGCAGGGCCTGCGCCGTTCAGCTCGGTCTCCTGCCCGGCCTTGATCTTGACATTGATGCGGGTCATGCCCTGTTCCAGATGCACAAAATCGGTTTTCAGTCCCTGCGCCGCCAGACCGCGCTCCAGCCATGCGCCGGTCTCGCCGGCCACAAAGCCCAGCGCCACGCTCTCGCAGCCCAGCTGCGCCAGCACGCCGGACACGTTGATGCCCTTGCCGCCCAGCACGCAGTCCTCACCTTGGGCGCGGTTCACTGCGCCCACCTCCAGCGGTGCGTCCAGACGCACAACATAGTCGATGGCCGGATTAAAAGTAACAGTATAAATCATACTTCTGCCTCCTTTACAAATGTTTGCTGCTTATACTTGGGGTTCGGGCAGCGGTTGGTCAGGATCGCACCGCCGTGCAGGTCCGTGATGACCGCCGGATAAATTTTGGCAAACTTGGCGTCGTCCACAAGGAACCAGCTTTCCCTTGCGCGGCGGACGGCTGCGGCCTTTACGGCTGCTTCCTCGGGGTCCGGGGTGGTAAAGCCCGCTTCCAGCGCTACGCCGTTGGCACCCATAAATGCTTTGGTGAAGTTATACTGCTGGATGCTGCTGACCGCCGGGGCCCCCACGATGGCTTCGGTCTGGGGGCGCAGCAGCCCGCCGGGCAGATACACCCGGCAGCCCTTTTGCGCCAGCAGCCGGGCGTGCGCCACGCCGTTGGTCACATAAGTGGCCTTGAGCGCCGCACCCGTCAACGCCCGCACCAGCTCCAGCGTGGTGGTGCCTGCATCAATGAACACAAAATCCTCAGCGGTGATGAGCGCTGCGGCGGCTGCGGCAATGCTGCGCTTTTCTGCCACTGCCAGCGTCTCCTTGGCTTCCATGGTGGGCTCGTCTGCCAGAAAGCGGCTGTCCGGCAGGGTAGCCCCTCCGTGCACCTTGGTCAGCCTGCCCTGCCGATCCAGCTCGGTCAGATCGCGCCGGATGGTGGATTCGCTGGTGTGCAGCGCTTCGCACAGCTGCTGCACCGTCACGGTGCGCTTTTCGTTCAGCTGTTCTAAGATCAGTGCAAAACGTTCCTCTGCCAGCATGGTGTCTTTCCCCTTCTTTCCTTCCCACGCCTGACCGTTCCTGCGTGGTATTGGCGTGTTTTGGTTGTTCTCATTTTTATTATAGCAAAAATCTTGTCAAAATCAATCAGTTTCGGTCATTTTCGTGCACAAAAATATCTTCGATTTTTGTGCACCGTCGCCAATAGGTTGGATGCAAGCGCTTTTGCACGCAAAAAGACCACCGCACTTCTCGTATGCGGTGGCCTTTTCTGCGTTTATATGACCGGTCGTGACCGGTTTTGGTGCTCAGGCTGGTTTCAATCAGGCGTCCGAACGGGAGTAGGCGTTCTTCATCTGGCTGCTCAGCTCAAACAGGACTTTATCCAGCGTGTCGGCGGCCTTCTCCTGCAGCATGGCGGCGATGGCGGTGTTGGCTTCCTCCCGCAGGGCGGCGCGGCGGGCAGCGTCCGGCTCGGCGGCAAGCTTTGCATCGTACTGGTTCACCAGTGCGCGGCCGGCAGAGAGCACGGCTTCCTCGTAGCGCTCGAGGTGGAACAGGGACTTGTTATAGGAAGCATCTGCCATGGCAGCAATCAGGCGGCTGGTCCAGTAGAAGTTATCGGTGGACACAGTGCCGGTGGTGTTTGCCAGATACTCCGGGGTGCGCTCCACGTTGGCGTAGAAGGGCACCATGGTGTTGAAGGCGTTGGAGGCATAGGCCACCCACTCCACAGCGCGGGACTCCTCCGGCTGGTCGGGGCGCATCTGCAGCAGCGCCATAAAGTCGTTGCGGTTGATGCCGATGGAGCGATACGCGCCCTTTGCGGACTTGTCGCCGTAGCTCAGGTAGGGGTCGTAGGGGGTGCCCTGATAGTGGCTGGACAGCATATACTTGATGTCCTCCGGGGTCACCTTGCGCTCCGGCACCATGCACCACGGCAGGTCGTCGGACATGGGGGTGTAGTCGGCATCGGCACCCTCCCACACCCATGTGCGGGGGTTGAGGTAGCGCAGCATATACCATGCGCGGGGGGTGTTGTAAACGTGGTCGGCGTCATCGTGGCTGCCAAAGGCGTCCCGGGGGTTCAGTGCGCCGTCCAGCGAGAGGTCGAGGTGGTTCTTGGCAATAAACTCCCGCAGGTCGGCGGAGCAGAGGTAGTTTTCCTGTGCGCCGAAGGCATCTTCCAGATCAAAGGTGTCGATGCCCAGTTGGTTGGGCATGACCACATACACATCGTCCGGCACGCGGCGGGCGATCCAGTGGTGACCGCCGATGGTCTCCAGCCACCAGATCTCGTTTACATCCTGAAAAGCGATGCCGTTCATCTCGTAAGTACCGTACTGCTCCAGCAGGCTGCCCAGACGCAGCACGCCCTCGCGGGCAGAGCGGATGTAGGGCAGCACCAGATAGACGATATCTTCCTCGCCGATGCCGCCGGGCACCTCAGGCTTTTCGCCCTTGGCGGGCTGATACTCCACCAGCGGGTCTGCGCCCAGCACGCGGGGGTTGGAGGTGATGGTCTCGGTGGCGGTCATGCCCACGTTGGCGGCGTTGACGCCGGAGGCTGCCCAGATGCCCTTGCCCTCTACGGCGTTGGGCATGGCGGTAAACCGCAGTGCGCCCTCCGGCAGAGGGATCTCCACATGGGAGAGGACGCTGCGGTAGGTCTTGGGAAGCTCCTCCGGGTGGATCACGGTGAATTTTTTAGCGGTGAAATGGCCGGAGCCGGAGTCATCGTTGCGGGCGATCATGGTAGAGCCATCGTACGATGCTGCTTTGCCGACCAGAATGGTAGTGCAAGCCATAGGTTTTCCCTCCATATTCTATAATGTGCTTCTATTGTAGAACTTTTGCAGCGGAATTGCAACCGGGACGAGCTGAAATCCTTATTGTACCCCCTCAGGCTCACTACGTTCGCCAGCTCCCCCAAGGGGACGCCTTTGCGCTATGCCGGAAACTTTCCCGCTACCGCCAAAAGCCGTCCCCTTGGGGAAGGTGGTTTGACGCGAAGCGGCAAGACGGAAGGGGTACATCGTTCCAAAACAAAAACCGCCGCGCTGCGTACCACGGCAGAGCGGCGGGAGATGGAATGCTTTTTTCAGGCTGTTACTGGGCTGTCCAGTAGAAGTCCTCGCCGGGCAGCGCACCGCCCACGGCGGCAGGGTCGGCATCGTAGAGCACCTGCAGGTAACCGGAGACGTCCGCCTTCAGTTCCTCGCCGGTCAGGCAGACGATGTTGCAGTTGGGCAGTGCCTTTTTGGCGATGGCGGCTTTCGCCACCACGCCCTGCTCCTCACACAGGGCGGCGGTGCCGTCCAGATCGGTGTTGGCGGCGTTCACGCTCTGGGCGTAATCTGCCAGAAAAGCAGCTACCACATCCGGGTGCTCCTCGGCGTAGGCCTTGCGCACCACGGTCACACCGGTGATCAACTGGGTGTCTGCCACCTTGTCCCACTCGGCGGTCAGGTCAAGGGCTACCCGCAGGGTGTCGTCCTTCAGCCCGGCGGCAGTCACATAGGGCTGGGGCAGCACTGCAATGGCATCCTGCGTGCTGGCCATCTGGGCGGTCACCTCGGTGGCTTCGCTGTAATACTGGATGTCCACATCCTTGTCCGGGTCAATGCCGTTGGCGGTAAGCAGATAGCGCAGCACATACTCCGGGGTGGTGCCCTTGCCGGTGGACAGGATGGTGCGGCCCTTCAGGTCAGCCATGGACTGCACCGTGTCGCCCTGTTCCACCACATACAGCACGCCCAGCGTGTTCACGGCCATCACCTGGATGCCGCCATTGGTCTTCTGGTAAAGGGTCGCGGCCAGGTTGGCGGGGATGGCGGCCATATCCAGCTCACCCTTGATGAGCTTGGGCACGATCTCGTCCGCTGCACCGTAGAGCTGCAGGTCGTAGTGCTGGCTGGCCTTGCCGCTGCGCTCCATATCCAGCAGATTGACCAGGCCCATGGTGGTGGGGCCCTTCAGGCCAGCAATGCGCACGCCGCTTTTTGTTTTGGCGGCAAAAGCCCCGCAGGCCAGCAGGCTGATCATCAGCGCAGCCGACAGCAGCAGGGAGGTCAGTTTTTTCATCATGGTTCAGATTCCTTCCTCTCTTTGTTGTTCCAACCAGAAACAAAATTTGCAAATTTTGCAAAATCATTTGCTTTACGCGCTCAAGTTTACTATAATGGAGCTAAAAATACCGTTGCCCATGCAACGGAATTGCAGAAGGGCGGTGAGGGCCCGGGGAAAACCTCACGGAACTGACATGGAAAACTATCTGCCGCTGTTACAATCCACCTCTCTTTTTGCCGGGATCTCTGCCGGGGAACTGCGCCCCCTGCTCAGTGAGCTTGGGGCCTGCATCCGCAGTTATGGCCGGGGCGAGGCGCTGGTGCAGGCCGGGGCCCCCAGCCGCCGGGTCGGCGTTGTGCTGACCGGAAGCATCGAAGCCTACCGCCCGGCACCGGGCGGGGCACGGATTCCCATCACCCACATGGGGCCGGGGGGCGTGTTTGGCGACGTGCTGGGTGGTTCCAGCCTGGACAGCCCGGTCACGGTGGTGGCATCCGCCCCCTGCGAGGTCCTGCTCTTCCCCTACGAGAAGCTGCTCCAGCCGGACGGCTCCGCTGCCCGCCAGCGCCTGCTGCAGAATCTGGTACGGACCATCAGCGATAAATATTTCCTGCTCTCCCGCCGGGTGGACCTGCTGGTGCTGAAAAGCCTGCGCGCCAAGGTGTGCGCTTACCTGCTGAACGAGAGCGAGCGGGCCGGGAGCCTGACTTTCAGCATTCCGTTCTCCCGCGTGCAGCTGGCCGACTACCTCAACTGCGACCGCAGTGCCCTGAGCCGGGAGCTGAGCCTGATGCAGAAGGACGGCCTGCTGGATACCTTTAAAAGCAGCTTCAAACTGCTGGACCCGGACGCTCTGAAGCAGATGGTGCAATAAAGGATAAAAAGGAGTTTTTACCATGCCCAAACCGATTCTCTGGATCGTGATTCCCTGTTATAATGAGGAAGCAGTGCTGCCCATCACGGCCCCGCTGTTCCTGCAAAAGATCAACGACCTTGCCGCCCGCGGCCTTGTGAGCGACAGGAGCCGGGTGCTGTTCGTCAACGATGGTTCCCGCGATAAGACCTGGGAGCTCATCTGCAGCTTTGCAAAGCAGGATGCGCATTTCATCGGCATTTCCCAGAGCCGGAACCGGGGCCACCAGAACGCCGTGCTGGCGGGCCTGATGGAGGCCCGCGCCAACAACTGCGACATCACCATCTCCATTGACTGCGATGGTCAGGATGACATCAACGCCATGGACGAGATGGTGCAGAAATATCTGGACGGTGCCGAGGTGGTCTACGGCGTGCGCAGCCGCCGGGACACCGACACCTTCTTCAAGCGGTTCACCGCCGAGGGCTTTTATCATGTGATGAACGCTCTGGGCGCGGATATCGTGTTCAACCACGCAGATTACCGCCTGATCAGCACCCGCGTGCTGGAAAGCTTTGCGGATTACAAGGAGGTCAACATCTTTTTGCGGGGCATGGTGCCGCTGGTGGGCTTTGCCCACGATGTGGTCACCTACGAGCGCCACGAGCGCCTGGCAGGCGAGAGCCACTACCCCCTGAGCAAGATGCTGGCGCTGGCCTTTGACGGCATTACCAGCCTTTCCAACAAGCCCATCCGCATCATCACCGGGGCGGGCATCGTGGTAAGCCTTGTCAGCTTTATCGGGGTCATCTGGGCCATCGTGTGCGCCGCCATGGGCAGCAGCGTGGCAGGCTGGGCGTCCACCGTGTGCATCGTCTGCTTTATGGGCGGTGTACAGCTGGTGTGTCTGGGCGTGATCGGCGAGTATATCGGCAAGATCTATATGGAAACCAAAGCCCGCCCGCGCTATATCATCTCGGAGCGCACATGGGCTCCCTACGAAAGGAAATATCACGGATGAGCAAGCAAAGCTGGAAGGGCAGCACCCTTCTGAACCCGGAGCCGCCGGTACTAGTATCCTGCGGCGGGCTGGATAAGCCCAACCTTATCACCATCGGCTGGACAGGCACCATCTGCACCCAGCCCAGCATGGTATCCATCAGCGTGCGCCCGGAGCGGTACAGCCATCAGCTGCTGTGCGAGAGCGGGCAATTCGCCATCAACCTGCCCACCGAAAAGCTGGTGCGCGCCATTGACTGGTGCGGTGTGAAGAGCGGCCGCGATGTAGATAAATTTGCCGCCTGCGGCCTGCACGCCGCCCCGGGCAGCGTGCTGACCGACTGCCCGGTGCTGGAGGAAAGCCCGGTCAACTTGGAGTGCCGCATCACCCAGCGCATCCCGCTGGGCAGCCACGACCTGTTTTTGGCCGAGGTGGTGGCCTGCGATGTGGACGAGAGCCTGCTGGACGAAAAAGGCAAGCTGTGTCTGGACAAGGCAAACCTCATCGTGTACAGCCACGGCGAGTATCTGGCCCTTGGCAAAAAACTGGGCACCTTTGGCTACAGTGTGCGGAAGAAAAAGCCCGCAAAACGTAAGAAATAACAAAAAGGCGATGCCGTGCGGCATCGCCTTTTTGTTATTTACTTCTCGTGCTTGACCCGCTGGATATCCCCAAGGTCGTAGGGAGTGTTCTGGTAAACATAATAGTTCAGCCAGTTTTCATACAGCAGGTGGGCGTGGGCGCGCCAGCGGAACAGCGGCGGCTTTGCGGGGTCATCGTCCGGGTAGTAGTTGGCAGGCACATGGATGGGCAGACCCTTGGCTACGTCCCGCTTATACTCGGCATCCAGCGTGTACTTATCGTACTCCGGGTGGCCGGTGACAAAGATCTGCCGTCCGTTCTCGGTGCTCATCAGGAAGGGCCCGGCAGCGTCGCTCTCGGCCAGAATGCGCAGGGCGGCGCAGTTGTCCACATCCTCCCGGCAGATGCCGGTGTGGCGGCTGTGGGGAGCGTAGAACACCTCATCAAAGCCGCGCACCAGCGGGTTTGCCGGGCGGGTGACCCGGTGCTCGAACACGCCGAACATCTTTTCCGGCAGCAGCTGCTTGTGCACGCCGTAGTGGTAGTACAGGCCAGCCTGTGCACCCCAACACACATGCAGGGTGGAGTAGACATTCGTCTCGCTGAAGTCCATGATCTCGCACAGCTCCGGCCAGTAATCCACCTGCTCAAAGTCCATGGTCTCCACCGGCGCGCCGGTGATGATCATGCCGTCGTAGCGGTTGTTCTTCACCTCGTTGAAGTTCTTATAGAACGATTCGAGGTGTGCTGCCGAAACGTGGGTCGCCGCATGGCTGGCCGTCTGCAGCAGGGTCATGTGCACCTGCAGCGGGGTGTTTGCCAGCAACCGGGCGATCTGGGTCTCGGTGGCGATCTTGGTGGGCATCAGGTTCAGGATCAGAATTTCCAGCGGGCGGATATGCTGCGCCAGCGCCCGCTCCCGGTGCATGACAAAGACGTTTTCTTCGTACAGGGCATCAAAGGCGGGTAAGGTCTTGGGGATGATCAGCGGCATAGGATGGTTGCTCCTTTGCTAGATGATCCAAAAATGGCTCCGCGTTCGCTTTGCCATCTTCAGAGGAATCATGATTTTTGATTTCACATTTGTCGCTGCCTGTTGGCCGCGACAAATGTATTTTCACGGGAGGGAATCATACCTTATCCAGCGCCTGCGCGATATCGGCGATGAGATCCTCGGCGGACTCCAGACCGCAGCTCATGCGCACCAGCTCGGCGGGCACACCGGCGGCAGCCAGCTGCTCATCGTTCATCTGACGGTGGGTGCTGGAAGCGGGATTCAGGCAGCAGGTGCGGGCATCTGCCACATGGGTCTCGATGGCGGCAAGCTTCAGCTCCTTCATAAAGGTGCTGGCAGCCTGACGTCCGCCAGCCAGACCAAAGCTCACGACGCCGCAGCTGCCGTTTGGCAGGTACTTCTGAGCCAGTGCATGGTAGGGGCTGCTTTCCAACCCGCAGTAGTTCACATAGGCCACCTTGGGGTGGTTCTCCAAGAACTGTGCCACCGCCATACCGTTGGCGCAGTGGCGCTGCATCCGAACGTGCAGGCTTTCCAGACCAAGGTTCAGCATATAGGCGTTCATGGGGGACTGCATGGAGCCGAAATCCCGCATGAGCTGCGCGGTGGCCTTGGTGATGAACGCCCCCTCCTTACCGAAGCGCTCGGCGTAGGTGATGCCGTGGTAGCTGTCGTCCGGGGTGCACAGGCCGGGGAACTTGTCGGCGTGGGCCATCCAGTCGAACTTGCCGCCGTCCACGATGGCACCGCCCAGCACTGCGCCGTGGCCGTCCATGTACTTGGTGGTGGAGTGGGTCACGATGTCCGCGCCCCACTCAAAGGGGCGGCAGTTGACCGGCGTGGGGAAGGTGTTGTCCACCATCAGCGGCACGCCGTGGGCGTGGGCAGCCTTGGCAAACTTTTCAATGTCCAGCACGGTCAGGGCGGGGTTTGCGATGGTCTCACCGAACACCACCTTGGTGTTGGGCTGGAAGGCAGCGTTCAGCTCCTCCTCGGTGCACAGGGGGTCTACAAAGGTGGCAGTGATGCCCATCTTTGCCATGGTGACCGAAATCAGGTTGAAGGTGCCGCCGTAGATGGTGCTGGAGACCACGATGTGGTCCCCTGCTTCGCAGATATTGAACAGGGCAAAGAAGTTTGCGGCCTGTCCGCTGGAGGTAAGCATGGCGGCAGTGCCGCCCTCCAACTCGCAGATCTTTTTGGCTACCATGTCGCAGGTGGGGTTCTGCAGACGGGAATAGAAATAGCCGTCTGCTTCCAAATCGAACAGCTTGCCCATATCCTCGCTGGTGGCGTACTTGAAGGTGGTGGACTGGATGATGGGGATCTGACGGGGCTCGCCATTGCCGGGGGTGTAGCCGCCCTGCACACAGATGGTATCACGGTTCATACAACATACTCCTTTGCTGGTTTTTTGGTCGGGAAGGACGATTCCCCGCAGGAGGGGCTGCCTCCGGCGGGGAATCGAAAATTCAAAGTTTCTTATTTCCGCAGGCGCTTATCGCTCTTGGTGGCCCACAAAGTACCCACAGACTGGAACGCCTGCACCATCAGCACCAGCAGCACCACACAGACGATCATGATGTTGGTCTGGTAGCGGTAGTAGCCGTAGGACAAGGCGATCTTGCCCAGACCGCCGCCGCCGATGACGCCGGACATGGCGGAATAGCCCAGAATGGTGGTCAGTGCAGTGGTCATGCTGGAGATCAGGCCGGGCAGGCACTCCGGGATCATGACCTTGGTGATGATCTGGAAGGGGGTCGCGCCCATGCTCTGGGCAGCTTCCACTACGCCTTCATCCAGCTCCCGCAGGCTGGTCTCCACCAGACGTGCCACAAAGGGGAAGGCGGCGACCACCAGCGGCACTACGGTGGCCTTGGTGCCCACCGTAGTGCCCACGATGGCGCGGGTAAGCGGGAACACGCAGATCATCAAAATCAGGAAGGGCACGCTGCGCAGGATGTTGATGACGATATTGATCAGATGCATCAGCCAACCGGGCAGGGGCAGAATGCCGTCCTTGTCACCGGCTACCAGCAGCACGCCCAGCGGCAGACCCAGCACCAGCGCAAAGGCGGTGGAGAGCACCGTTACATAAAAGGTCTCCCAAATGGCAAAACCGTAATCTGCGATATTCATATACCGGTCACCTCCTCTACCGTTACGCCAGACTGGCTGCGCATATATTCCATAGCCTGCTGTGCAAGCGCAAGCTCTGCGGGCAGCTTGAGCAGCATGGAGCCGTAGCACTGGCCGCTCAGATCGCGGGTATCGGCGCTGAGCACCGACACCAGAATGCCCTTTTCGGCGGCAAGGCTTGCCACCAGCGGTTTTGCGGCGGAAGAACCGTTGAAGGTCACACGCACCACATGATCGTCCGGCGCAAAGCTGGACAGGTCGCGGGCTGCGCTGCCGCCGTTGGGTGCCACCAGACGGATCG
>OIPH01000394.1_pt1 | contig 11022 bp, 10 predicted proteins | sample 1585761 | NCBI WGS metagenome assembly OIPH01 (sample SAMN02674699, study PRJEB24791) | human gut metagenome, SKBSTL042 | isolation source: stool | host: Homo sapiens | place: USA
TACCGTACCGTATAAGGGCGGGCATTTTGCCGCCTATCCCCCGAAGCTCGCGGAAACGTGCATACTGGCGGGCTGTCCGGCAGGCGGCGTTGTCCTTGACCCTTTCTTTGGAAGCGGCACCACCGGGCTTGCAGCGAAAAGCCTTGACCGCCGCTATATCGGCATTGAGTTAAACCCCGACTATTGCGAACTTGCAAAACAGCGGATTGGAGGTGATGAAGATTGAGCAAGGAACTGAAAGCCCCCGACAAGGTAACGCAGAAAATGACCCGCGACGGGGCGGTTGCGGAAAACCTTACAACGGGCGAAACAACGAGTATCAGCGAAAGACCGCCGGAGGAAAACTATTCAGCCCCCGCAGCGGGAGCAGCGGAAAAAGCGACCCAACGTATTGGCACAGAGGTTAGCCGCCATTTAGAAAAGGGCGCGGAGAAAAAGACCCTTGACGCAGCGCAGCTTAAAACCCATACGTCCCGCTTGCAGTTTTCCGAAGCGGAACGGGCAACGCCGGAACTGCAAAAGGCAATCAAAAAATCCGATACGGCGGCTGACCGTTTAGACAAAGCGCGGTCAGCTATCCCCAAACAGACCAAAATCACGAAAGAGCGCGTTTTTGACGAAGCCAAAGGCAAAGCAAAGACGCGCCTTGCTTTTGAAAAGACGGATAAACCCCCAAACGGCAAATTGCGTCATAACCCGTTATCCCGTCCGGCGCAGGAATTGGACGCCGCCGTACATGGAAAAATCTATGAGGTGGAGAAAGAAAACGTCGGTGTGGAAAGCGGGCACCGGGTAGAACTTGCCGGAGAGAAAGCGGGCGGCATGGCGGCGCGGGCAGTTAAGGGCGGCATACGCCGCCATAAGCTGAAACCCTACCGGGCAGCGGCGGCAGCGGAAAAACAAGCGGTAAAGGCAAACGCAGATTTTCTCTATCAAAAGGCGTTGCACGATAACCCCGCGCTTGCGCACTCCAACCCCATTTCCCGTTTTTGGCAGAAGCAGCGCATTAAAAAGCAGTATGCAAAAACGCTGAAAGCGGGCGGCAAAGCGAAAAAAACCGCTGAAGCCACCGCAAAGGCGGCGAAGAAAACCGCGCAGGAAACCAAACGGGCGACGTTCTTTGTTGTCCGGCATTGGAAAGGCTGCTTGATTGTGGGCGGGATTGCCTTTATCGTGCTGCTGCTTTTCGGCGGGCTGTCCTCTTGCTCCCTCTTTGGCGGCAACAGCGGCAGCGGCTTGATTGCGTCGTCCTATCTCTCCGAGGACGCGGATATTACAGGCGCAGAAAGCGCGTATGTCGCTATGGAAGCCGAGTTACAGGATATGCTGAATAACATCGAAAGCGAATACCCCGGCTATGACGAATACCGGGTAACGGCTGACGAGATCGAGCATGACCCGTATGTGCTAATCTCTATTCTCTCCGCGTGGCATGAGGGCGTGTTTACTCTCAATGAAGCGCAAAGCACCCTTGAAATGCTCTTTGATAAACAGTATATCTTGACGGTTACGGAAGAAGTCGAGGTACGCTACCGCACCGAAACGAGGACGGACAGCGAGGGCAACGAATACGACGTTGAAGTACCCTATAACTATTACATTCTCAATGTGGATTTGGAAAACTTCAACCTCTCCCATGTTCCCGTTTACATTATGGGCGAGGAACAGCTATCCATGTACGCTATGTATATGTCGTCGCTTGGGAACAGACCCGATCTTTTCCCACAATCCGGCTATATCTCAAAATACTATGAAAACCCGCCAGCGGATTATGAAATCCCGCCCGCCTATCTGGAAGATGAACAGTTTGCGCGGCTCATTGAGGAAGCGGAAAAGTATGTCGGTTTTCCTTATGTGTGGGGCGGCAGCAGCCCGGAAACCTCTTTTGATTGCAGCGGTTTTGTTAGCTATGTGCTGACGAACAGCGGCTTATACAATACGGGCAGACTTGGGGCGCAAGGGCTTTACAACATCTCAACCCCTGTTTCTAACCCGCAGCCGGGGGATTTGGTGTTCTTTACGGGTACATACGACACCCCCGGCGTTTCCCATGTGGGGATTTATGTGGGCGAGGACGGGGACGGAAGCCCCGTCATGCTGCATTGTGGCGACCCGATACAATACGCAAAACTTGATACAAGCTATTGGCAATCCCATTTTTACGCCTATGGGCGGCTACATTACAACTGACTTTGAAAGGAGTTTATTTCTATGGCAAACACGAAACTTGACCGTATCGAAAGGGATATTGAGAAAACGAGGGCGAAAATCCTTGAATACCAAAAAAGGCTGAAAGACCTTGAAGCGCAGAAAATCGAGGAAGAAAACGCGCAGATCGTTCAAATGGTGAAAGCGGTACACCTTGACGGGGCGCAGCTTGCCGCGTTCCTCTCCGCTTACGCCAGCGGCGAAATTGCCTTGCCGCAGCCGGACGCAGACTATACCGACGAACAGGAGGAAACCGAAGATGAAGCATAAAAAACTGTTCCGCAGCGTTACCGCTTTGCTTGCCGCCCTTGTACTCATGGGCGGCTTTTCTGTTACCGCTTTTGCGGGCGGCGGTGATGTGAGCGACGAGCCGCCTACCCCCGTAACCGAAACCGAGCCGGAAGAAACGACGGGCGGCTATGAGCCGCAGCCCTTAACGCCGGAGGGCAACATGAGCCTTGTGGACGACATAACGGGCGAAGCGTCCGGCGATAAGCAGTTTATTACCGTCGTTACGAAAAACGGAAACTATTTTTACATCATCATTGACCGCGCCGAGGACGGAGAAAACACCGTCCATTTCCTCAATCAAGTTGATGAAAAAGACCTTTTGCAGCTTATGGAGGACGAACAGACCGAAACCCCCGCTTGTAGCTGTACTGAAAAATGCGCCCCCGGAAGCGTCAACACCGATTGCCCCGTTTGCAGCGTCAACATGAGCGAGTGCGCGGGCAAGGAAGCCGAGCCGGAGCCGGAAGAAACCGAGCAGCCGGAGCCGGAGGAAGATAAAGGCGGCGGCATGGGCGGCGCTATTCTGCTTGTGGTGCTGCTTCTTGCCGCAGCGGGCGGCGGCGCGTTCTATTACTTTAAGATTATGAAGCCCAAAAAGGACGCGGCAAAAGGCAGCAGCAACCTTGACGATCTCGATTTTGACGAGGACGACGAGGACGAGGAAGAATTAGAAACCGAGCAGGAGGACGAGAAAGTATGAAACTTGTAATTGCAGAAAAACCGAGCGTCGGGGCGGCGATTGCCGCCGTACTTGGCGCGAATGAAAAGCGCAGAGGATATTTTGAGGGCGGCGGCTACCTTGTGTCCTGGTGTATCGGGCATTTGATTAGCCTTGCGGACGCGGCGACCTACAACGAGCAGTACCGAAAATGGAAGTATGACGATCTCCCCATTGTCCCGCAGGATTGGCAGTTTACCGTTGCCAACGGCAAGGAGCAGCAGTTTTCCGTACTCAAAGACCTTATGCACCGCAGCGACGTTTCCGAGATTGTCAATGCGTGCGACAGCGGGCGCGAGGGAGAACTCATTTTTCGCTTTGTCTATGAACAGGCAAATTGCAAAAAGCCCTTTTCCCGCCTTTGGATTAGCAGTATGGAAGAAAGCGCAATCCGCGAGGGCTTTTCAAACCTTAAAGACGGGCGCAGCTATGACGACCTCTATCAATCCGCGCTTTGCAGAGCAAAGGCAGATTGGCTTGTCGGGATTAACGCGACCCGCCTTTTCTCTATCCTCTATCACAAAACGCTGAATGTCGGCAGAGTGCAAACGCCCACCCTTGCTATGCTGGTAAACCGCGACTATGCAATCAGCAGCTTTAAGAAAGAAAAATATCATGTTGTCCGTCTGGACGCGGGCGGTGTTTCGGCTTTGTCCGAAAGGTTGAACGACGAAGCGGCAGCGCAGCAGATGAAAGCGGCTTGCGAGAAATCGCAAGCCGTTTGTACTTCCCTCAAAAAAGAGAAAAAGACCGTTGCCCCGCCGAAGCTGTTTGACCTTACCGCGTTGCAGCGCGAAGCCAACCGCCTGTATGGATTTACGGCGAAACAGACCCTTGATTATGCGCAAGCCCTCTACGAAAAGCGGCTTTTGACCTATCCCCGCACCGACAGCAAATATATCACTTCCGATATGCAGGACAGCACAAAGAAACTCATTACCGGGCTTTGTTCGCTGCTTCCCTTTATGCGGGACGTGAAGCTGCAAGCCGACCTTACGAGAGTTTGCGACAACAGCAAAGTAACCGACCACCACGCTATTTTGCCGACAGCCGAGTTTTTGAAAGCGGGCTTTTCTTCCCTTGCCGACAGCGAAACAAAACTTATGTCCCTTGTGTGCGCGAAGCTGCTTTGCGCCGCAGCCGCGCCCTATGAATATGAAGCGGTTACGGCGGTTATCTCTTGCGGCGGTTATACCTTTACCGCAAAGGGAAAGACGACGCTTTGCGAGGGGTGGCGTGAGATTGAAAAGCTGTCCCGCGCCGCGTCCGAGGAACAAGACGAGGACGCAGAGCCGGAAACCGTTTTGCCGCCGCTTGCCGAGGGGCAGACCTTTGACAAACCGGCAGCGGAGATCTCCGAGCGTTACACGCAGCCCCCGAAAGCATATACCGAAGATACGCTTCTGTCCGCTATGGAGAACGCGGGCAAGGAAGAAATGCCGGAGGACGCAGAGCGCAAAGGGTTAGGCACTACCGCAACGCGGGCGGGTATCATTGAAAAACTCATTAGCGCGGGCTTTGCCGAGCGCAAGGGCAAAAAGCTAATCCCCACAAAGGACGGGTATAACCTTGCCGCTATTCTGCCCGAAGTCCTTACGTCCCCGCAGCTTACGGCAGAATGGGAAACCCGCCTTACCGGGATTGCCAAAGGCAGCGACAGCCCGGACGACTTCATGCGCAGCATTGAGGAAATGACAGCGGGGCTTATCAAAACCTATTCCGCGATTTCCGAAGATAAAGCGAAGCTGTTTACCCCGCAGCGGGAAGCAATCGGCACTTGTCCCCGTTGCGGCGCGGCGGTTTACGAGGGCAAGAAAAACTATTACTGTTCCGACAGGGCTTGCAGCTTTGTCATGTGGAAAAATGACTTGTTCTTTCAGCAGCGCAAAAAGACTTTCACAAAGGCGATTGCCGCCGCCCTTTTGAAAGACGGAAAGGTAAAAATCAAGGGTATGTACTCCACCAAAACCGGAAAGACCTTTGACGGGGTTGTGCTGCTTGCCGACACAGGCGGCAAGTATGTAAACTTCCGCGTCGAGCAGAACCGAAAATGATTAGGCTTGATGAAAAGCAGTATCGAGCCGTTAAGAAAATGACCCGCGCCGCTTGTGCAAACAACGATTGCGGGAATTGTCTGCTGCTGGACGACGGGGAAACTTGCGTTTGTGTGCAGAGTATCAGCTATTCGCTGTTATGCCGTTATTTCCGCGAAGCGGTTTTACCCGCAGACAGGCAGCTATGCGAACAGATCACCCGCAGCGGGGAAACCGATTTGAAGCGTTGCGCGGTATGCGGCAGCACGTTTGCGGCGGGCAGCAATCGGGCAAAATACTGTCCCGATTGTGCGGCAAAGATACGCCGCAGACAGAAAGCGGAAAGTGAGAGAAACAGGCGTTTACGGATAAAAACAACTACATAGCAAGCACAGCAAACGAGTACCCATTTGCGAGAAATGCCCGCGCTGCTCTTGGAACGGCGCGGGCATTTTGCTTGTTGGGATAGTCCCAAACCCTTAAAAATCGAGAAAGGACGTGATGAAACAATATGCCGTATTCTTCATACGACCATGACAAATTGGAAACCGCCGAAACCATGCGGATAGAACGCCGGATATATTTTGAAGCAAAGGACGGGGATATTGCCCCCTATGTTTCCTTGCCGCCGGAGCAGCTACACGCCATGCGCGAGGAAAGCGCGGCAGCGGAACAGGCGATTTTTAACGATCTCTCAAGCCGCGCCGCCGCATGGGAGGAACAGGCGGGCAAAACGCTTTTGCTTGACAAAGCGATTGAATACATAAGGACAACCGTTGTGCAGCACACTTCTAACGAGTGGCAGAAAGGCGAATATGACCGATACACCCGCAGCAACCGGGTATATCAGATGAACTACCACATTTACGAGAACACCCGTTACGACAGGGAGAAGCAGCAAAGCGTCCCTTACTCTTATTCTCTCACATGGGGCGTTTATACCAACAGCCCGAACAGGAACGGGCAAGCGAAGATTGCCGGACAGGACAGAAAGGTTTTTTCCGACAAGGCGGCTATGGAAAAGTATCTGAATGGACGTATCAAAGCATACGACCGTCTGTTTACGGAAATCTCCCCGCCTATCCCGCAGAAGTACGCCGAGCATTTCAAAGTAAACGGTATGCTCTTACCGGGCTACACCATTGAGGGCGAGGAACCCCCGCAGCAGCAGCCACAGGCGGCAGCTATCCCCGAAACTACCGGGCAGCAAAAGGAGCGTGAACACATGAGCGAACAGTTTTCTATTATGATTGGCAACCGCAGCCGTTTTGAAGCGGGCGACCCCGACGGTTATTGGCTGGATATGCCCGCCACAAAGGAGCAGCTTCACGAAGCTATGCAGAGCGTCGGCATTACCGCCGACGACCCGCAGGATTTTTCCATTCGCGGCTTTTCCGACGACCCGGAAAAACATATTGCCTTGCCTTATGACATGGTATGCGCCGCCAGCGTGGACGAACTCAATTTTCTTGCGGCGCGGATTGAGCAGCTGGACCCCGCCGAGATTGGCAAGCTGAACGCAGCCTTGCAGCAGAAAAACGGCTTTGAGAACATCGGACAGGTAATCGACTTCACCTACAACGTGGATTTCTACGTCCATATTCCCGAAGTACATACCTACCGCGATTTGGGCGACTACTACTTAAATCAATCCGGCATGGTACAAATGCCCGAAGAATGGAAAGGCGGGATTGACCTTACCGCGTTTGGCAGGAACGCCGCCGAGCAGGAAAAGGGCGCGTTTACCGAATACGGCTATATCGTCGAAAGCGGCGACGAGTGGGAGCGTCAGTTTGAGGGGCGCGAAGTGCCGGAGGAATACCGCATTATGAGTTACCCGCAGCCGGAGCGCGTCGAACAGGATAAAGTCTTTATGGACGCAGCCGAAGCGCAGCAGGCAGAAACGCCGCCCGCCGAGCCACAGCAGCCCCGCCCCGTCGTGCCGATTATCCTTTCTTCTGAAAAACCCGGCGACAAGGTAAAGGAGATCACCGCCCGTCTGGAACAGGGCATACAAGCAATTTTTGACAGCGACCGCTACAAAGAGTTTTTAACGGCTATGTCAAAGTTTCACGATTACAGCTTGAATAACACTATCCTAATTGCCATGCAGGGCGGCAATTTGGTAAAGGGCTATTCACAATGGCAGAAAGAGTTTGACCGCCATGTAAAAAGCGGCGAGAAAGGCATTAAAATCTTTGCCCCCGCGCCCTACAAGGTAAAAAAGCTGGTGGATAAAATCGACCCCGACACAAGAAAGCCCATACTTGACAGCGATGGAAAGACGGTTAAGGAAGAAAAGGAAGTTACCGTTCCCGCCTTTAAGGTTGTAACCGTCTTTGACATTTCGCAGACCGAGGGCAAGGAGTTCCCCGATCTTTCGGTTAAGCCGCTGCTTGCCGATGTGGAACAGTACGAGGACTTTTTTGCCGCCCTTGAAAAAGCGTCCCCCGTTCCGATTGCTTTTGAGCAGATCACAAACGGCGCAAACGGATATTTCAGTTTGACCGATAAGCGAATTGCTATCAAAGAGGGCGTGAGTGAGTTACAGGCGGTAAAGACCGCCATTCACGAAATCGCCCATGCGAAGCTGCATGACGTGGACTTAAACGCCCCGCTGGAGGAGCAAAACCGCGTTGACCGCCGCAGCCGCGAGGTACAGGCTGAAAGCGTTGCCTATACGGTGTGTCAGCATTTCGGGCTTGATACGTCGGATTACTCTTTCGGGTATGTGGCGGGCTGGAGCAGCGGCAAGGAAATGACCGAATTAAAAGCGTCCCTTGAAACAATACAGACCACCGCAAAGGAACTCATTACCGAGATTGAGGGGCATTTTACCGAATTGCAGCAGCAGCGGCAAGCCGAGCAGGAGCAGGGCGATACCTTTTCCATTTATCAGTTAAAGCGCGGGGACGAAACAAGGGACTTGCGCTTTGAGCCTTATGACCGTCTGCAAGCGGCTGGACTTACCATTGACCGGGTAAATTATGAACTCGTCTATACTGCACCGCTTACAAAGGATATGACGCTTGGCGGCATTTGGGAAAAGTTTAATATCGACCACCCCGCCGACTTCAAGGGGCATAGCCTTTCCGTTTCCGACATTGTTCTGCTTCATCAGAACGGCGAGAACACCGCCCATTATGTAGACAGCATAGGTTTTCAGCAAGTGCCGGAGTTTTTACAGGAGCAAGCGCAGCAGACCCCCGTATTTGATAAGCTATCTCCCGAACAGCAGCAAGCCCTATCCGATACCGTAAAAGATACGCTGCAACTGCTTGTAGACGCAGACAAGCGGATTTATGGCGACGTTACGGGCAAGACCCTTGAAGCAATCGCGGCGCAAGGGTATTCCTACAAGGACGGGCAGCTTGAAAAGCAACAGCCGGAAGCGACCCCCGAAAGCCTTATGACGGGCGAAACCGTCAGAACGCCGAGGGGCAATTTTCATATTACCGACATGAGCCGCGAACAGATCGAAGCGGCGGGCTTTGGTTTTCATCATGCGTCGGAGGACAGGAAGTATCTCATTATGGGAAACGGCACACAGGCATTTGCCATAGCCGCCGAGCAGCCGCAGCGGGATAATCCCTTAAAGCACGTTGAGGATATTGTAGAGCAGAACGACAACAACTTTGACGGGATTATCAATAACACGCCGCAAACGCCCACCGTCGCAGACTTGGAGCAGCGGGCAAAGGCGGGCGAAGCGATTTCCGTTACCGACCTTGCGAAAGCGGTAAAAGCCGAGAAACGGGAGCAGCCGCAAAAGAAACCGTCCATTTTGAAAAAGCTGGACGAGTACAAGAAACAGGCGGCGCAGCAGCCGAAAGACAAGCAGAAAGAACAGAAAAAGGAATTGGAGGTTTGATAGTATGAATATCCGCTTTACCATTGAGGAAGAAAACATTGTTGCGATCTACGCCGAGGACAGCCGGGAAACAACGCTTGAAAATATCCTTGCCGCCATGCCCTACATGGACGAGGATATGCGCCAGCTTGCCGCCGCAGCGGTAAACAAGCTGCAAGCCATGACGGACAGCGCATTTTCCGAAACTGTCTTTACTCTCACCGACGATGAATGAGCCTTAACGAAACAGGGGCGCGGTTGCCGATTGCCGGCACCGCGCCCCCGTTTTTATCGTTCCAGCAAGATGATCTTTTTTCCCTGTTTTTGCGCGTACCGCAGCGTCGTATATGCCCCGCCAAAGTCGCGCCATACCATAGCTATCAAATAGTCGCTATTATCCACAAGCCACCTGTTGCGGGCGGGTATTGCCCGCTTATAGTGTATCTCCGCTAACTCTGCCGGTATAAGAATATCATCAAAACTCGTTTCGTAATACTCCTTATACTCGTTTAATTTTTGCTGCATATAGGGCAGAACAAGCGTCAGCCGGATTTCTTTGTTTGGGTATTTCCTTTTCAGATTGCGGACAGCAGCAGCGGAAAATCCGTCGAACTCTCCCATACCGCCGACGTAACAGTATAACGTATCTTCGTTTTCGATCAGCGTTTCAAGCGCGTTTTCTATTTTTTGAGTGCAGGAGCCGAAAACTTCTCTATGCCCCGCAAAGGTGCAAGTAATCATTGTATTCCCTCACATATATTAGAAATACAGCTTGTGAGGTGGAATATAAAATATTTTCATCAAAACACAAACTGCATAAAGTAATCATTTATACAGATTATTATAATGATACAGCAAAAAAAATACAATATAGGAAAGTGAGTGATTGCGAGGGATTTTTGAATGGAATTAGATTATAGAGCGATTGGCAAGCGCATAAAGATTGCCCGTATTAAAGCGGATTTGACACAGGAAGCATTGGCAGAAAAAGCGTCGCTTTCCACAACACACATGAGCAATATTGAAACGGGTAACTCCAAATTGAGTTTGCCGACGATTGTATCTTTGGCAAATGCCCTTTCCGTTTCTGTTGACGAGTTTTTATGTGATAGCGTGATACATTCCAAAGATATTTTTTCGCAGGAGATACAAGACCTTGTTTCCGATTGCGACGAATACGAAATCCGTATGATTGCAGACTTTGTAAGGGCAGCAAAGGAAACCATACGCAAAAATGCCAAACTGAAAGAGTGATTAGAATAAAGCAGGGGCGCGGTTGCCGATTGTCGGCACCGCGCCCCGTTCTTTTTTTGCTTATGTGTGTTTATCTTTGCTGCCCGCTATTTTGTATGGCTTTGCTTTTTATCCTGTAATTGCAAACCATGCCAAAAATGCAATTCCTACAAGTAGAAAAAGCACACCAACTATGAAATATAGCTTTTCTTCGTACTGCTTGTATTTATAAAATATCTCAAAGGAAGCTTCAAAAAGCGCCAGAGAGATAAATCCTTTCCATGCTGGATTTCCTTTCAGCAAGCATATAACAGTTAAGATCGTTGTAACAGAAAGTACATATTCCAAAGAACGTGCTTTAGATTGCACCTCTATCTGTTCATCTCGTTCGTCTTTTATGGGGCGTTGTTTAAGTGACTGTTTCATCATTTTACCTCCTACTAATGCTTTAATACTGTTACGAATACGCTCTATGCGTCCAAACCTGTAAAATCAATGCCGGAAAGAAGCCCTTGCTGATTATAAGTTTTCATACTGCCTGTCCTCCTGTTCTCTATTTTCTTTTAAACAACATAATTCCTCAACGCTTACTCCAAAAACCTCTGACATACGATACGCAAGCATAAGAGAGGGATTGTATTGTTCCTTTTCGATTGAAATAATTGTTCGTGACGAAACATGGACTAAAT
>OIPH01000401.1_pt1 | contig 10933 bp, 8 predicted proteins | sample 1585761 | NCBI WGS metagenome assembly OIPH01 (sample SAMN02674699, study PRJEB24791) | human gut metagenome, SKBSTL042 | isolation source: stool | host: Homo sapiens | place: USA
TCGTTCTCGTTCAGGTTTGCGTAGGTGTACACCTTGTTTTCGTAGGCGTCATAGATCAAAAGGCGTGCCATCCCTCATTCCTCCTTCTCGCAGCCGCAGGGGTCGGTGCACTGGGCTTGCAAAGCGTGCCATGTTTCCCGGTACACGATGCCGTTTACCGGGTGCAGCCCCGCCTGCTGCTGGACAGCCCGCACGGCGGCGGCGTCTGACGCGCCAAAGCGGTTGTTGTCGGCCACATAGCCCTCGCCGCAGGAAAGTTGCGCCCGGCGGTTGAGCCAGCGCTCCACCTGTCCCACCTCCTGCCCGGCGCTGCCCTCGGCGATGGCGCGCCCCGGGTAAGCGGTGCCGGGTGGCGTGTCTCTATCGGGGTTCGGGGCATGAGCAGCCAGCTGCAGGCTCAGCGCTTCCACCGCCGTCCATGTGTCGGCATCGGCAATGCCGGTCTGCTCCAGCCCCAGCAGCTGCTGGGCGCTGCGGGTGGCGGCGGCAGTCTCGTCGGTATAACGGTCGGCAAGGGGCGGGGCCTCCACGCTGGAAAAATAATAGGCGATGCGCTGTAAAAGCAGATTGTAGTACAGCACGGTGTCACCGCTGCTGCCCACCGTCAGCGGGGTGCCGGGGTAAGGCAAACGCTTTAAGGTGACCACCGGGCCGGAGGAGCGCAGCTGGCTGGCGCGGCCATAGAGGGAGTTCCATGTGGTGCGCCCCACCACGCCGTCCACGGTAAGCCCCGCAAACCGCTGGTACGCCCGCACCGCCCGCTCGGTATCCGCGCCGAACTTTCCGTCAATGCTTACCGGCGGGATGCTGCTTTCGTAGGCGCTCATGAGGTAGAGGTAAAATTGCAGTTCCCGCACCGCTGTGCCGGTGGAGCCGGTGCGCAGCACGCCCGGGTATTCGCCGGGGCGCAGGGAAGAGGAGAGCAGCCGGTTGGCGATATCGTTGTACACCTCGTACAGCTTTTGCCATGTGGTGCGCCCCACCACCCCGTCTGCCGTCAGCCCGAAGTAGCGCTGGAACCGCCGCACCGCCGATGCCGTGCCCGCGCCGAATTTTCCGTCCACGGTCACGCTTTCAAGGCTTGTGTATACCGTGCGGGCGATCTTCAGCCAGAACTGCACCAGCCGCACATTCTGCCCGGCAGACCCCTCCCGCAGCGGCGTGCCGGGGTAGGCGTTGGGGGTGCCGTTGTCGGACTGGATGCTCAAAAACTCGTCGTACAGCTCCTTCCAAGTGGTCTGCCCCACCACGCCGTCTACGGTAAGGCCGTATTTGCGCTGGAAAGCACGCACCGCATTGGCGGTGGCAGTGCCGTATACGCCGTCTACCTTTACGGCGGGGATGGCGCTGTCGTACTGCGCCAGCGTGTTCAGCCAGAACTGTACCTGCTCCACCGCGCTGCCGGAAGCACCGGTGCTCAGCACCGTACCGTTCCATGTGCCGTTGGACAGGGTGCCGGTGGAAGTCTCGCCCTCGCTGGTCAGCTCGGCGAGATCTTTTACCGATACATAGATATAGCTGATCTTGTACCATGTCTGCCGCCCCACTACGCCGTCGGCGGTCAGGTTGAACTGCTTCTGGAACGCCCGCACCGTGGCGGCCATCCGGCTGCCGAATACGCCGTCTACCGTCAGCTTTCCAAGGAAGGGATAGTCCTTGGTAATGCGGTTCAGCTGCCTTTGCAGGGTGAACACCGCCGCGCCGCGGCTGCCCTGCCGCAGTGGTGTGCCGGGGTAGCTCTGCGGGATGGAGCGGATATTTTTGGTGCGCACGATCTCAATGCTGCTGCCGTAGTAGTAGCGTAAGATCTGCAATGCGCTGCGCCCGTTGTTGGCAAGCGCCACCGTGCCCCACTGCTTGAGCCCAGGGCAGGTGACCGACTTGCCATCGCAGTACTCGGAATAATAGGGGTTCACCGTACCGCTTTTGCGCAGGTAGGTGTTGAAGATATCGTCCGTGATGCGCACCATCACCTCGAACACCGTGCGCCCATGGACGTAGTACTGGTCGTAGCTGGTGGAGTTGGTGATGTTGAAGGTATAGCCCTTGCTGGGGTACCACTCGGTGTAGATACGGTTCAGCGCCAGCGAGATCTGGCAGTGGATGTTTGCCCGCAGTGCCTGCTCCGGCCACGGGGAACACCATAAACCAACGGACGAAATAAATGCTGCATCGTGTATTTTGCAGCATATAAAAAGCGGCTGCTGCACAAAATGCTGTGCAGCAGCCGCTTTTTGGGAGCTGATGAAACGCTTACGCTTCCGTCTTGGGCTCTTCCTCGGACTTTGCTTCGGAATGCCGCCGACGGAACCAGTCGGCGGGGATGCCGCTCTGGGCAGGGGTAAGATCCGGCGCGGGGTGACCGTCCGGCAGGTGTGCGCCGAAGGCCGGAACAAAAAAGAACTTGCGCACGATGAAGATCAGCGCGATCGCGCCAACGCTGAGCAGATTCTCCACGGCGGAATCGTGCCCCACCACCAGATGGCGTGCAATGGCGTAAAGCAGCACCTCAAGGCTGCTGCCGGGGCTGTGCTTGGCCAGCATCTTGATGAACTCGATGCCGATCACGATATCCAGACTGCGCTCCAGAAAGGTGCGGATCTCTGCTTCGTTGCCGTCGGACAGCAGGCCGGGCATCCAGCGGATGAGCGGCACAACACTGAACAGCAGACCGATCAGCACTAAGCCGGACAACAGTACCTCCAGCAGACTGGAAGCCTGAATGATGCGGTTGCGCAGCTGGGTGCGCCAGCGGCTTTCCACATGGGAGGAGGAATTGTCCATATTGAGCCTTCCTTTGCAAAAAAGTTTCAACATTCATGTGTAATATTGTAACAGAAATGCAGAAAGCTGTCAATTGCTAGAAGATCAGACGGCACTGTTCGCTGCAGTGGCGGGTGCCACCGCTACATAGCCGGATTTTTTGATGCAGTCCTGTCCGGCGGCGGTATCCAGCCAGTCGTAAAGCTGGCGTTCCGGGCTGTCGGCGGCAGCGTCCGCATGGAGAACGGCATAGAACTCGTTGCACAGCGGGTAGCTTTCGCTGGCGATGGTGTCGTTGGAAGGGGTCAAGCCGTCCACGGCCAGCAGACGCAGGCCGGGCTGGGAGTACATCTGGTCGATGTAGTAGTAGACCGAGAAACCGATGGCATTGGCGGAGTTGTTATACTCTGCAATGCTGTCCACCAGCTCACCCATGGCGGTGGGAGCCAGCTCGGTAGGGGCCTCCATCAGCGGGCCGCCCTGGATCAATAGCTTCTGGAACAGGGTTTGGCTGCCGGAGTCCGCCCGCCGCTGGAAGGCAATGATCTCCTGATCCTTGCCACCCACATCTTTCCAGTTGGTGATCGTTCCGGCGTAGATGTCCTTGAGCTGCTGCCGGGTCAGGCTCTGCACAGGGTTGTCCTCGTTGACGATGAACACCAGCGCGTCCACCCCGATGGGTTTCTGCTCCAGCTGCACATTGGCCTCTTGCAGCTCTTCCTTTACATAGTCCGGCGCTTCGTACACCACCAGCATCCGGGTGGTGGTGTCGTACAGGCCAAAGTTCTCCCATGCGTAGGCGGTGGTGCTCACCGTGATGCTGCTGCGGGCTTCCTCCAAGTCCATGCCGGTGGTATCGGCCAGTATCTGCGCCATCAGGGGGATGCAGGCGGTGCTGCCGTCCAGCGGGGGAAAATCCTCCACGGTCAGAAACGGCGCTGCCTGCTGCACAGCAGAGGAAGCAGCAGAGGATGCAGGCTGTTCTACCACAGAGGAGGCGGTGCTGCCGGAGGGCGCATCCGTGCCCTTGCAGGCGGTCAGTACCCCGGCAGCGGAGCAGGCAGCCAGCCCCAGCAGAAAGCTGCGGCGGGAAATTTTAGCGTTTTTCATAAGAAAGCCCTCCTAACTCAATAGCCGTAACTCGGTTCATCGTCCGCAGTGGCAGACGAGAAAATACTCTGGCAGTACAGCCAGTTGCCGCTTGTGTCCATCCAGCCCACATAGAAGCCCCGTTGTGCAGCAAACACATGGTCGGGCAGGGCGTTCAGGCTGTTAGAATAGTACCCGGCGCAGCTGGCAAGCCCCTGTAATACTACCTTGCCGTCTGCGTCCAGCACATCGCATACGTTGCCGTAGGCGCTGCCCACAGCGCTGCGGCTGCCGTAGAACATGGGTCTGCCGTCGGGGTCGGTGGTCAGGTAGTTGACGTAACTGTATTTGCCCTGCAGGGCGGTCAGGTCGCTGACAAGCCCCTGCGGGCCGTACAGCCGGGTGGCGGTGGTCTCGTAGCGGTCGTTGTCCTGCAATTTCAGCCAGACGTAGCCGCTGCCGTAGTTGCTCATCCGTACCCGCTGCTGGTGCTCCACCGGCTCTACGGTGGTGTCGGTCAGCAGCTTGCCGTTGTCCTTGCTGTACACCCGCAGGCTGCCGTCCAGCGCGTAGACGGCTATGGTGTTATCAGTGGTGTTCACATCGTACAGCGGGGTCTTGGTGCCGGTTTCCAGATCATAGAGCTCGTAGCCATGATCCTCGCCGCTGTGCCATGTTACCACATAGCCCGGGAAATATTGGCTGGGCTGCTCGTCAAAGGCGGCAATCAGTCCGCGGTCCTCTGTGGTCATATCCCGCAGTTCGTACCGGCCATCGCCGGTGGAAAAGCTGGCAAGACCGCCCGGGTAGACCTGCAAAAAGCCCGTGTACTGCTCGCCGGTCTGGGTGTTATACAAAATCTGGTCGGTGGTCTCGGCTCCGGTGGCAACGTCCAGCTCCACCCAGTCGCTCAGGGTATCGCTGTCGTAGAAAAGGCGGTATGCCGAGGCGGCATCGGCGCGGTAGACGGGGGTGCCGTCCTTTTCCTGCACAACTACCCAGCGGTTCTGTTGGTAATCCATATCCCAGTCGTAATCGTCCAGCCCTTCCGGGCGGGCGTAGCAGCTGAACACCAGCTTATCGCCGCATAGGGTGCAGCTGTATGCGCCCTCCGGCACCGGCAGCGCTGCGCCGGTGGCAAGGTCGATGACCTGACAGGTGCCGTAGCCGGACTCCGGGACGTAGCCGCCATCGACAAGGCGGCTCTCCTGCAGCACCAGCAGGCCGTTTTGCAGGGTAGCGTTCTGCTCGCCCTCAAAGGACATCACCTCAGTGCCGGTCTTGTCGTACAGGGCGGTGCGGCGTCCGCCCCGGCCGGTGGGGTCGGACCAGCTGCGCAGCCAGTAGTCCGCGATGCCGGTGGCACTGTCCTCCACCAGCGAGACGTTCTCGCTGCGGGCAGCCTGATGCAGCGGGGTGCTGCCGCACAGGATGGTGGTGCTGCTCCCCGCGCGGTCATAGCAGTACAATACCCGCAGACGGTCATCGTTCAGCACGGCGGGGTCGTACAGGGGCTTGCCGCTGTCGTCCGTGGGCACGGAAACGGCAGAGCTTGCAGCGCCCGGCACGCCGGTGGCGGGCGGCAGCAGGGCACAGCCGCAGCCCAAGGTAAGGGCAAGGGCTGCGCAGACCGCCCCGCAGCCGATACGCAAGACAACACGCTTCATAAAAACCACTCCTTTGCAAAAAACAGGGAGGAAAATTTTTCCGTTCACTCAGAATACGAAACAGCCGCATTTTTCATTGCAGAGCTTGCAGAAAAATGCGGCTAAAAATGGTTACAATTGCATTACAGCTGCGCCGGGGCATGGGACGCTTCTGCCTTGTCCATCTGCTCCAGCTGCCGCAGAAAGGCCAGCAAAAAGGGCAGCGAGATGAAGAAGGTGAGCGCATCCGCAATGGGCTGGCAGAGCTCCACACCCACAAGACCCAGCACCCGGGGAAGTACAAGGATCAGCGGGATAAAGCACACGCCCTGCCGGCAGCAGGCCAGAAAGGTGGCACGCCCGGCCTTGCCAACGCTCTGGAAGGTCATGTTGGCCACTACGATCACCGGCTGCAAAAGGACGGCAAAGCACTGGTAGCGGAAGGCGGGCAGCGCCACGGCGGTGACCTCCGGGTCATCCCGGAACAGATGGATTAAAGCTTCATCCTTCCACCAGCACACCGCGATCAGCACTACCAGCAGCACAAAGGCGGCTTGCAGGGTAAAGATGGCAGCCTGCCGTACCCGGCGGTACTTGCGGGCACCGTAGTTGAAGGACGCCACCGGCTGCAAGCCCTGTCCCACGCCGATGGCCACCGAGAGGATGAACATAAAAATGCGGGACACGATGCTCATGCCCGCCACGGCGGCATCGCCGTAGCTGCGGGCGGCAATGTTCAGCAGCATCCCGCCGATGCTGTTCAGACCCTGACGGCCAAAGCTGGGCGCGCCGCCTGCAAGGATCTGCAAAAACTCGCGCGGCTCCCGGGTGACGGCGGAAAGCTGGAACTGGCTGACCGTTTTGCCCCGCAGGAACATATACAGCAGAATGCCAAAGCTGATGGTCTGGCTGAGGGCGGTGGCAATGCCGGCACCGGCAGTGCCCAGCCCTAAAGCGAACATGAACAGCGGGTCCAGCGCAATGTTCAGCAGCCCGCCGGTGACAAGCCCGATCATGGCAAGGTTCGCTTTGCCCTCATACCGCAGGATGTTGTTCATCACCAGACTGGAGATCATCAGCGGTGCGGCAAGCAGGATGGGGCGGGCGTAGGCGCAGGCGTGGGGCAGAATGGTCTCGGTGCTGCCCAGCAGCATCATGAAGTCCGGCAGGGTGGCAAGGCCGGCCACCGCCAGCACTACGCCAAAGGCCAGCGCCGTAAAAAAGCTGGTGGAAGCAAAGCGGGTGGCGGCGTGGGTATCCTGACTGCCCAGGCGGCGGCTGATGATGGTGCCGGAGCCGTGCCCCAGCATAAAGCCCAGCGCCTGAATAATGGCCATCAGGCTGGAAACGACGCCCACCGCACCGGAAGCGCTGGTGGAGATGCGCCCTACAAAAAAGGTATCGGCCAGATTGTAGATGCTGGTGATCAGCATACTCAAAATCGTGGGCGCGGCCAGACTGAGGATCAGCCGGGGGATGGGGGTCTCGGTCATTTTATGATATTGCACCGCAGTGCGGTCCTGCTGGGTCATGGAAAAATATCCTCCTTCAAAAACGAGAAAGCCGCCCCTTCCAGAGCGGCAGATAAGCTTTGTAAAAACAGTATAACGCAGTTGTGGCAAAATGTCGAGAGGAAGAAAAAACGGCCCTTTCTCCCCTGCGAAGGGGCGAAAAAGCGGGTGAAAACAGGGTGGTTTCTATATAAAGTGCTAAAGAATTGTCGAATTGCTTGTGAAAAATCACGATATGTGGTATTCTTTATAAGAAGGAATTGGAAAAATCTGTGCATTTTATGATTGGGAGGGATTTGTACATGAAATCCGTAGCACAAACTGTGATCGAAGCCGACCGCTTTTATACCATTGCCGCTCACACCGGCAACGTCATTCAGGCAGTGGAAGGCAGCAAGGATGGCGGCACTGTCCGTCTGGGCAAGTACGACCACAAGCCCGAACAGGAGTGGAGCTTTGTCCGCGAGGGCGATGGCGTGTACCGCATCCGCAACCGTGCTTCCGGCAAGCTGCTGGATCTGACCATGACCGGCACTGCCAACGGCACATGGCTGCATCTGTGGGAGGACGTGGGCGGCACGTCCCAGATGTGGAAGGTAGAGCACACCCCGGAGGGCACTGTGCGTCTGCGTTCTTCCTGGGCAGGCGGCAAGTGCGTGGACACCGTGGGCATGGGTGCCGAGGTGGGCGCTGTGCTGCAGATCTGGCAGGAAGTGCCCGGCGGTGGCGACCAGCTGTGGGTCATCTCTGAGGTAAAGGATCGCGTAAAGCGTGCCGCTAAGGCTGAGCAGGCAGCAGCCGCTGCCGAGACGAAGTCCGCACCGGCCAAGGAAGCCGCTCCCGCCAAAAAGCCCGCAGCCCGCAAGCCCCGCACCACCAAGAAGGTGGAGGAGAAGTCCGCTGCAAAGGCCGCAGAGCCGGTCAAGGCAGAAAAGCCCGCCGTGAAGAAGGCCGCTAAGGCAAAGGCAGAGCCAGCTGCCCCCGCCGCAGAGGTGAAGGCTGCGCCCGTTGTGGAGACCAAGGCTGAGACTGCTGTCCCTGCAACTAAGGCCGCACCCGCCGCCGCAAAGCCCAAGGCAAAGCGTGCACCCTGCAAAAAGACCGTAAAGAAGTAAAAGCAGAATCATTGTTCTGTTTTTTAGAGATTTCCCCCGCAGCGCAAATGTTTCCGAAGGAAACAGGCGCTGCAAATGCCGTTTTTCGTTACGACCCTACCTGTGAACAAAAAAATCGGACAGACCGCAGTCTGTCCGATTTTTTTGCGTTTATATAAGCTTTTTATGCAGCAGGGGCGGCAGCATCGTCGCTCTGGGCGGCGCTCTGCACGAACTGCACGATGCTCTCGATGGTCTTGCGCAGCTGCACAAGGCTTTCCACGTCAGAGTCCTGCATCTGGGAGGTGGGCGCGGTCACCACGGTCTGGGCGGCAGTCACCGTGCCGGTCAGCTCCGCATGGATGTGGTGGGCGGGCACGTCCAGCAGGATATGCACCTTGGGGGACAGGGTCTTGAGCAGACCCTGCTTTTCGATGCCCAGAATCAGCTGCGGCGCGTCCTCCCCGGCGGTGAGGTTCGGCAGCTGAAGGTAGAGGTAGCCTTCCTTCGCGTTGGCGGGCTGTACGGTTTTAAGCTGCTTGAGATCCAGCTGGAAGTCATTCACCTGCTGCAAGCTGGTGGCGGTGGGGTCTACCCCCAGCAGAGTGGCCAGCTGGTCTTGGGAGATGTAGCTGCCCAGCGACCAGCCCGGCAGCAGCAGGCTTGCCAGCGGATATTCGGCAACAACCGTACTGCGCAGCTTGTTGTACAGCTGTCCGGCATCGTACAGAGTCTCTTCCTCGCTGATGTACATCCGGGTCAGAGGGGCATCGTTGACGGTGCTGGTGCCCGTTGGGTACAGCGCCAGCTGCACCGCCCGGGGGGTGTACTGGCCGGTCAGGCTGCCGGTGGTGCCGCCGAACTTGTCCAGCAGGGCGTAAAGGGCAGGGGGCTCGGCCTCGGTGGAGGTGATGGTGTAGTCCAGCGCAAAGCTGGCACCGCTCTGGAATGCCTTGATCTTGCGGCTGACGAAGCTGTACAGCACTGCCGCAGCCACCGCGCACACCAGAACCAGACACAGCAGAACGATCAGCGCCGCCCGCAGACCAGTGCGCTTTTTGTGGGAAGATGCCATGGAAAAACCTCTCCTTCCGGTAAAACGTATTTGTTTCAGCATAACGGAACTGCCCGCAAATGTCAAGCGCAGCAAACTGCGGACAAAACAAAAAACCTGAAACATTTCTGTTTCAGGTTTCTGGCGGAAAGATGGGGATTCGAACCCCAGAACGCTTTTGACACGTTACACGATTTCCAGTCGTGCGCCTTAGACCAACTCAGCCATCTTTCCACATCTTTTGTTCTGCCTTTGGGCGGGTGCCCTTGGCGCTCCACTATAATACCTGAAAGCAGGCTTTTTGTCAAGGATTTTTTTGAAAAAAATCAGACTTTTTTAAAAGTGACGAAAAAACGCGAGAAAGTATTCTGCTGCATGGATGGAAAGCACAAAAAGCCCTTGACGCACCTTTAAAATAGGTCTATATTGAGGGCAAAGAGCGCTGCGGCGGGTCATTTTGTGCCGCAGCGGCGGGAAATATAAGGAGGATGCTTTTATGACTTATCCTGAAGTGCTTGCCAATGCCCGTACCTGCATTGGTCAATACTGCAAGGCCTGCCCGGTGTGCAACGGCGTGGCCTGCAAAAACCAGATCCCCGGCCCGGGTGCCAAGGGCGTGGGCGATACAGCTATCCGCAATTATAATAAGTGGGCGGACATCCGGGTGAACATGGATACCCTGTGCCCCGGCGGTGCACCGGACACTACGCTGGAGCTGTTCGGCAAAAGCTTCCGCTATCCCTTCTTTGCGGGCCCCGTGGGTGCAGTGAACCTGCACTACTCTGATACCTACACCGATATGACCTATAACGATGTGCTGGTGCGCGCCTGTGCCGAAAACGGCATTGCTGCCTTTACCGGCGACGGCACCAACCCCACCGTGATGGAGATGGCTACCCGCGCCATCGGCGCTGCGGGCGGCTGCGGTGTGCCCACCATCAAGCCGTGGAACATCGACACCATCCGGGAAAAGATGGAGCAGGCCAAGGCCAGTGGCTGCTTTGCCGTGGCCATGGACGTGGATGCAGCGGGTCTGCCTTTCCTGAAGAATATGACCCCGCCCGCCGGCAGCAAGAGCGTGGAGGAACTGGCCGAGATCGTGCAGCTGGCAGAGCGTCCCTTCATCGTCAAGGGTGTGATGACCGTCAAGGGCGCACTGAAGGCAAAGCAGGCCGGAGCCGCCGCCATCGTGGTGTCCAACCACGGCGGCCGTGTGCTGGACCAGTGCCCCGCCACCGCTGAAGTCCTGCCGGAGATCGCTGCAGCCCTCAAGGGCACCGGCGTGAAGATCCTGGTGGACGGCGGCATCCGCACCGGTGTGGATGTGTTCAAGGCTCTGGCTCTGGGCGCGGACGGCGTGCTGATCTGCCGCCCCTTTGTCACGGCCGTGTACGGCGGCGGCGAGGAAGGCGTGAAGTGCTACATCGACAAGCTGGCCGGGGAGCTGGCCGACACCATGCAGATGTGCGGCGCTCACAGTCTGGCAGAGATCACCCCCGATATGGTGCGCGTATAAAACCGAAGAAAAGCGGGAAAAGCCGGAGCATGCCTGCGGGTGTGCCCCGGCTTTGTTAAATTTTGTTGAAAAGATGGATGTACGAAATTTGGACGCTTGTGTATTGCCCAAAAATGCGCTACACTACAATCAACTGAACCGTAAACCGGATGCCTGCAGGCGGGAGTGCCGCCTGCTCATTTTTAGGAGGATCTATGAAAAAGAAAACCGAGCAGAATGCTGCGGGAGCGCCGCAGACGGGGAAAACGGCCGGTGCCGGA